>Ga0105050_10001561_pt1 | contig 34286 bp, 33 predicted proteins | sample FRY01_FD_78088 | JGI IMG/M metagenome (GOLD analysis project Ga0105050, IMG submission 78088) | Freshwater microbial communities from Lake Fryxell liftoff mats and glacier meltwater in Antarctica - FRY-01 | ecosystem: Environmental > Aquatic > Freshwater > Ice > Glacier meltwater ...
CCACCTGAAAGGCCTTGTCGTGACGCTGGATTGCTTCGCAAGGGCTCGCAATGACGGCCTGAGGATAGTTTCGCCCTTCACCCGATTGCCCTGCCAGGGCAAAGCCCCGGCCTTGCCTTGCTCATCGGTCAATCGTTAGGTCTTTTGGTATGAGTCTTCGTTTTGCGCGCCGCCAACCGCCCCTGATGCCGGAAGAGTCGGCATCAGGGGCGGTTGCTATCAGCCGACCTTGAAGGCGACGAACTTGTTGCCGTCGAGGTCGCGGAAGTAGCCGGCGTAGAAGGTTTCGCCGCGCAGGCCGACGGCGCCTTCGTCGGCGGCGCCGAGGGCGAGGGCCTTGGCGTGCATGGCTTCGACCTGCTCGCGGCTTTCCATGGCCAGGGCGACCATGGTGCCGTTACCGGCGGTGGCGGCGTTGCCGTCATGGGGGTTGACCACGGCGACGCGGGGGGTTCCCGGTGCCATGCCCCAGGCCTTGAAGCGCTCGTTGTCGGACAGGCGCTTGGCGCCGATGGTGGCGAAGAGTGCGTCGTAGAAGGCGGCGGCGCGGTCCATGTCATTGGTGCCGACGGTGACGAAGCCGATCATGGGAGGTTCCTTGGGTGGGGCCGCGGGCGAGATGCCGGTGCCGGGAGGATGGGTTGTGGGGTGTTATCCGGGACTGCGCAACGCGTCGTGGTTTCGGGCGTCGGGCTCAGGTGCGGACGTTGCGGGTGATCATGGCGATGACGGTGGCGGCGAAGTCGTGGCCCTTGTCGAGGGTGATGGGATCGAGGAGGGCGCTGGCGGCCTGGCTGCCGTCTTCGGGGTAGAAGACAAGGGTGGCGGATTCCAGGATGTAGACGCGGCGGTGCTTCATATAGATGATTTCCGAGCGGACATGGGAGAGGCGCCATCGCGACCAAGCCCCGGCAAGGCGATGGCCGGTGCCGAAGGTGATGGCGAGGCCGGTGGTGGTGGCGGCGAGGACCAGGTGGGTGGCCGGTTCGGCGCCGGCGGTGATGCGGCGCTGGCCGCCGGTGAAGTGCCAGCCGAGGGCAGCGGCAATCACGCTCAGCACGACGCCGCCGGCGGAGAAGTAATACAGGACGGTGAGGGCGCGGCCGTTGTGCCAGGCGGGATCGTCGGTCACCGCGGCGAGGACGACGACGAGGGTTGGCATCAGCACCATCATGGCCAGGACGAGGCCGGCGCAGAGGGCGGCGCGGCGGAGGCGCAGGCGGCGATAGGCGGCCGGGCCCAGCGTGCTGGCGGTGGTGCCGCGCGCCGGGTCGGGCGGGGACCAGCCGGCGGTGAGGGACTGGAGGGCGCGGATGTCCTGGTCGTAGAGGGGGGTGAGGCAGGCGGGGGGGAAGTTCAGGACCGGTGCGGGGCTGGGCATGGGACCTCGGGGGGCGGGCTGTGGGCCTGATGGTGCGCACTGGGAGGCGGAGAGAAGTTCAGATTCAACACAGAGGCACAGAGGCACGGAGAAGCTAGGCACGGGAGAAGGATAGGAAATTAGAGTCGGATGGCGCTTTGCTTATCCGACCTATGGTGCCGATGGCGGGGGGCGGGTTGTTGGCTCGATGGTGCGCGCTGGGAGGCCGAGAGAAGTTCAGACTCAACACAGAGGCACAGAGGCACGGAGAAGCTAGGCAAGGGAGAAGGATAGGAAGTTAGAGTCGGATGGCGCTTCGCTTATCCGACCTATGGTGCCGATGGCGGGGGGCGGGTTGTTGGCTCGATGGTGCGCGCTGGGAGGTGGAGAGAAGTTCAGATTCAACACAGAGGCACAGAGGCACGGAGAAGCTAGGCAAGGGAGAAGGATAGGAAATTAGAGTCGGATGGCGCTTTGCTTATCCGACCTATGGTGCCGTGTGTTTCATCAACCGTTTGCCATTTGAACTGTGCTGCCCCCCCCTCCGGCTCCCCCCGTTTCACGGGGGGAGAGAAGAATAGTCGGGAAGTTTTTTTGCTTCTTTTTGTTCACAAAAAGAAGAGTTTTGCTTTCTACTTCTGCGGCGCGAAACCGAAGATTTTCTCGAAGCGGGCGGCGAAGGCGGGCCAGGCTTCGGGGTTGAGGATGCGGGTGGCGGGTTTGCCGTCGAGGATATCGAGGATTTGTTGGGCGGCGATGCGGCCCATGTTTTCGCGGCTTTCGCGGGTGACGCCGGCGGTGTGTTGGGTGGCGATGACGTTGTCCATGGCCAGCAGGGGGTGGTCCAGCGGGGGGGGCTCCTTTGCCCAGACGTCGAGGCCGGCGCCGGCGAGTTTTCCGGCGCGCAGGGCTTCGGTGAGGGCGGCTTCGTCGTGGATGCCGCCGCGGGCGGTGGTGATGAAGTAGGCGGTGGGTTTCATGCGGGCGAACTGGGCGGCGCCGACCATGCCGAGGGTTTGCTTGGTGCGGGGGCAGTTCACCGAGACGTAGTCGGCTTCGGCGCAGAGCGTGTCGAGGTCGGTTTTTTCGCCGCCGCGGGCGGTGATTTGTTCGGCGGTGAGGTAGGGGTCGTAGGCGAGGACGCGCATGCGGTACATGGCGCGGACGAGTTCGGCGAGGCGGGTGCCGACATGGCCCATGCCGATGATGCCGATGGTTTTTTCCAGCGGGTTGCGGCCGATATAGGCGGCGCGGTCGTGGACGGGTTCGCGGCGCATGGCGCGGTCGGTCTCGCCGATGCGCTTGGTGAGGTTGAGCAGGAGGGCGAGGGCGTGGGTGGCGACGGCTTCGGCGTTGCCGCCGGCCTGGTTGACGGCAAGCACGCCGGCTTCGGTGCAGGCGTCGACGTCGATGGTGTCGTAGCCGGCGCCGTTGGAGCTGACGAGGAGGAGGTTGGGGCAGCGGGCGAGGAATTCGGGGTGGGCGAAGAACTGGGGGGCGAGCTCGTCGCGGGAGGCGCCGATCTGGAAGGCGTGGGCGGCTTCGAGGACGGGCGCAACCTCGGAGGCGGGGGAGTCGTTGTCCAGCCTGTCGAGGCGGACGTCCGGGCGGGCTTCGAGGATGTCGTTGAAGACGGTGTGTGCGACGTAATTGATGTAGAAAACGCGGCGGGTGTTGGCGGCCATGGGATTCTTTCGGGCTCGTTGGGACGTTGGATGCAGGCTACACGCCCCCGGCGCGGCTGCAAGGCGGCCCCTCGACGCTGGCCGGGCCGGAGTATCCGGGTTAAGCCTCCCCGCAAACGAAAAAGGAACGGACCCCATGGCTGTCGGAACCACCCCGGTCACGCTGGAAGAGAACGAAGTTGCGCTGATCATCGGCGAGGAGGACGGCGCCATGTCGGTCCGCGTGGTGTCGGCGACGGAAGTGAAGGACGAGGCCGAGGAGATCGGTGCGGCGCCGGAGATCGTGCTGGCGCTGGCGATGCGGCTGCTGAAGGACCCCGAGTTTCATGATGATATGCTCGAGTGGTATTATGCGCAGGACGATGAGGACGAGGAAGAGAAGTAAGGCCTTCTTTTTGTGAACAAAAAGAAGCAAAAAAACTTTAGCCATTGGCGCGTGGCGAGGCCGAGCCTAAGGGGTGAAAGTTTTTTGCTTCTTTTTTTCAAAAAAGAAGTGCTTTCTTGATTTACCTTCCCGCCGCGGCGCCCATTTTTTCAGCCAAGGTGGGCAGGGCATGGGGGCGCTCGCGCATGAGCCGGCGTTGCAGGCGTTCGAGGTAGAGGTAGACGACGGGCGTGGTGTAGAGCGTCAGGACCTGGCTGACGGCCAGCCCGCCGACCATGGCGAAGCCGAGCGGGCGGCGCAGTTCGGAGCCCGGGCCTTCGCCGAACATGAGCGGCAGGCCGGTGAGCAGGGCGGCCATGGTGGTCATGGTGATCGGGCGGAAGCGCAGCAGGCAGGCTTCGCGGATGGCGTCGAACGGGGTGGCGCCGTGTCGGCGTTCGGCGTTGATGGCGAAATCGACCATCATGATGCCGTTCTTTTTCACGATGCCGATGAGCAGCAGCACGCCGATGATGGCGATGACCGAGAGGTCGTGGCCGAAGGCCATCAACATGAGGAAGGCGCCGAGGCCGGCGGAGGGCAGGGTGGAGAGGATGGTGAGCGGCAGGACGTAGCTTTCGTAGAGGATGCCCAGGATGATGTAGACGGTGATCAGGGCGGCGGCGATCAGGTAGGGCTGGCTGGCGAGCGAGGCCTGGAATGCCTGGGCGGTGCCCTGGAAGGTGCCCTGGACGGAGATGGGCACGCCCATTTCGCGCACCGTGCGGCTGACTGCCTCCACCGCCTGGCCGAGGGCCACACCTTCGGCGAGGTTGAAGCTGAGGGTGACGGCGGGGAACTGCATCTGGTGGCCGATGGAGAGCGGCGCGGTTTTCGTGGTGTCGACGCGGACGAAGGTGGAGAGCGGCACGGGCACGCCGGTGTTGGAGCGGACGAAGAGCTTGTCCAGCACCGCGAGGTCGCCTTGCATTTCGGGCAGGACCTCGATGATGAGGCGGTAGGTGTTGACCTGGGTGAAGTATTGGGTGACCTGGCGCTGGCCGAGGGCGCTGTAGAGCGTGTCGCCGATGGTGGTGGGGTTGATGCCGAAGCGGGCGGCCTGGTCGCGGTCGATGGTGATCATCGCGATGGTGCCGCCGTTCTGCTGGTCGGTGGCGAGGTCGCGCAGTTCGGGCAGGGTGCGCAGGCGCTGGAGGATGCGCGGGGCCCAGGAATAGAGCTCGCCGGTGTCGGCACCTTGCAGGGTGTATTGGTACTGGGTTTTGGAGATGCGGCCGCCGATGCGCACGTCTTGGCCGGCGGAGACGAACATCTGCACGCCTTCGAGGCGGGCGAGCTTCGGGCGCAGGCGGGCGATGACCTGCTGGGCGGTGATCTTGCGTTCCTCCCACGGCTTGAGCGCGATGAAGAAGCGGGCGTTGTTGTTGGTCTGGCCGAACTGGCCGGCGCCGACCTGGACGGAATAGGCCTGGATGGCGGGGTCGCTGGTGAGGACCTGGCCGACCATGAGGGCGCGCTTTTGCATGTCGGCGAAGGAGATGTCCTGGCTGCCCTCGGCGATGCCGAGCAGCATGCCGTTGTCCTGTTCGGGGAAGAAGCCCTTGGGGATGATGATGAACAGGTAGACGGTGGCGGCCATGGTGGCGAAGAAGACCATCAGGGTGACGAACTGGAAGCGCAGCGCGATGTCGAGCGTGCGGCGGTAGCCGGCCAGCAGGAGGTCGAAGAACCGCTCCACCACGCGGTAGAACCAGTTGCGGCCGCCGCTTTGGTGGGAGAGGAAGCGCGAGCACATCATCGGCGTGAGGGTGAGGGAGACCACCATCGACACCAGCACGGCGATGCTGACCGTCATGGCGAATTCGCGGAACAGGCGGCCGACGATGCCGCCCATCAGCAACAGGGGGATGAACACCGCGATCAGCGAGATGGAGATGGAGACGATGGTGAAGCCGATCTCGGCCGCACCCTTCAGGGCGGCTTCCATCGGGCGCTCGCCGTTCTCGATGTGGCGGTAGATGTTTTCCAGCATGACGATGGCGTCGTCGACGACGAAGCCGATGGCGATGATGAGGGCCATGAGGGAGAGGTTGTTGAGGCTGTAGTCGAGCAGGTACATCGCCGCGAAGGTGCCGATGAGGGCGATGGGCACGGTGAGGCTGGGGATGATGGTGGCCCACATGTTCCGCAGGAACAGGAAGATGACCATCACGACGAGGCCGACGGCGAGGACGAGGTGGAATTGAACCTCGTCCACCGTGTGCTGGATGGTGCCGGTGCGGTTCACGATCTCCCGCACCTCGACGGAGGGCGGGATTGAGGCCTGGAGGCGGGGCAGCTCGGCCTTGATGCGGGCCACGGTGTCCAGGATGTTGGCGTTGGCCTGCTTGAAGATGATCAGCTGCACGCCGCGGCGGCCGTTCTGGTAGGCGGCGACGCGCAGATTGTCGGCGGCCTCGATGGCCTGGCCGACATCGCGCACGCGGATGGGGGCGCCGTTGCGGTAGGAGATGATGTGGTTGGCGTAGTCCTCGGGCCGGGTGAGCTGGTCGTTGGCGTAGATGGTGAAGTTGCGCAGTGCGCCGTCGATGTTGCCCTTGGGGGCGTTGGCGGTGGCGGTGAAGAGTGATCCGCGGACGTCCTCGATGGTGAGGCCCATGGCGGCGAGGCGGGCGGGGTCGACCTGGACGCGGATGCTGCGCTTCTGGGCGCCGCCGATGAACACCTGGCTGACGCCGCTGATGGTGGAGATCTGTTGGGCGAGGATGTTGTCGGCGTAGTCGTTGACGTCGATCAGCGGCAGTTCCTCGGACTGGACCGAGAGGATGAGGATCGGGCTGTCCGACGGGTTCACCTTCCAGAAGGTGGGCGGGCTGGGCAGGTTGCGCGGGAGCTGGCCCTGGGCGGCGGTGATGCGAGCCTGGACGTCCAGCGCCGCGGCGTCGATCTGGCGGGCGAGGTCGAACTGGATGGTGATCTGGGTTTGGCCCTGCACCGAGCTCGATGTCATCTGGGCAACGCCGCCGATCTGGGCGAACTGGCGTTCGAGCGGCTGGGCGACGGCGGTGGCCATGGTTTCGGGGCTGGCGCCGGGGAAGCTGGCGTTGACGTTGATGGTGGGGAACTCGACCTTCGGCAAGGGTGAGACGGGCAGGAGCGGGAAGGCGGCGACACCGACCAGCACGATCGCGGCCATCAGCAGCGAGGTTCCTACCGGGCGGCGGATGAAGGGGGTCGAGATGCTCATGCCGGTATCCCTGACGTGCGAAGGATGGAAGTCCAGGCCGCGAAGCGAAGGCGGGGCAGGCTATCCGGAGGGACGCGGCGCTGTCGGCTGGGCGCCAGGGGGCTGGGCGCCAGGGGGAGCAGCTGTGGGGGCTCCAGAAGGCGTGGGCGTGTTGATGGTGACGCGGGCGCCGGCGCGCAGGCGGGACTGGCCGGCGACGACGACGCGGGCTCCCTCCTCCAGCCCGCGGCGGATGACGGCCTGGGTGCCGTCGTCTTGGCCGATCTCGACGCGGGCGAGTTCGACGGTCTGGTCGTCCTTGATGGTGTAGACGAACAGCCCCTGGGGGCCGCGCTGGACGGCGATGGAGGGCACGGTGACGACGCCGTGCTGGACTTCGAGCTGCAGGCGGACGTTGACGAACTGGCCGGGCCAGAGGCGGGTATCGGCGTTCGGGAAGCTGGCCTTCATGCGGATGGTGCCGGTGGTCGGGTCGATCGTGCTGTCGGTGGCGATCAGGTCGCCCTGCCCGAGGGTGGTGGAGTCGTCGGGCGAGAGGGCGGTGACGGGCAGGGTGCCGCGGGCCATGCCGGCCTGGATGGCGGGCAGGGCGGCCTGGGGCAGGGTGAAGATGACGACGACGGGGCGGATCTGGCTGATCGTGACGATGATCGCGTTGTCGTTGGCGAAGCGCACCACGTTGCCGGGGTCGACGGTGCGCAGGCCCATGCGGCCGTCGAACGGGGCGGTGATGCTGGTGTAGTCGAGGTTGACCTTTGCCGCGGCGATGGCGGCGTCGTCGGCCATGATCTGGGCTTCGAACTGGGCGACCTGAGCGGCGCGGGTGTCGACGGCCTGACGGGAGGCGAATTGGCCGCGGGCGAGGTCGGTGGCGCGGGCGAGTTCGAGGCGGGCATTGGCCAGGGTGGCGGTGGTGGCGGCACGGCGGGCGGTCGCCTGGTCGAGCACGGCCTGATAGGGGCGGGGGTCGATGCGGGCGATCAGCGTGCCCTTGGTGACCTCCTGGCCTTCGGTGAAGAAGACCTGTTCGAGGGTGCCGTCGACGCGCGGGCGGATGGCGGCGGTCTGACCGGCCTGGACGGCGCCGATGTTGCGCAGGACGATGGGCACGTCGCGCTTGGCGGCGGCCACGACGGTGACGGGAACGGGGGGCGCCTGGACCGGGGCCTGGGCGCGCGGGGCCGTGGGCATGGTAAATAGCAGGGCCGCGCCCAGGAGGGCGGCGAGGCGGCGGGCGTGCGGGGGGATGGGCGTGGTCAAGGTCGCTGTTCGGTCCCTGTTGCCGGGGCGCGGGGGCATGCCGTTTTATCGACGCCGCTCGGCGCCCGGAGGATATCGGTTTCTTTTGGCAAGCCGCCAGCCCGGATCGCATGGAATGGGACCAAGCGGCCCCCGGACATGGGCGGTTCGGGCCATGCGCGGTGCGGGCCGGGCGGAGGCGAAGCCGCGGCTTCGCCTCCATCGGCTGCCGCCGGCACATAGAACCTCCGCCCCGGCAGCATTCATCGCATATGACACCAGCGTAATGCAATGGACTGTCATGCGCCGGGCGCGCGAGGTGTGGGCAGTCAGTCCGGCGCGATGCCCAGCGCCTGGCGGAAGCGCACCGAGAGGGCGGCGGCGTCGCGCGGGGGGAGGAAGCGGGGCACGTCGGCGGGGGAGATTTTCACGACAGCGAAGATCACTTCCCGGCGCAGGCGTGGGCGCAGGGCGGCGACCTGGTCCATGGTGGTCAGCGTCATCGTGGACGTCCAGCCGCAGGCGGCGGCGACGGCGGCGAGGTCGGTGCCGAGGGCCGTGTGGCTGGCCTGGTGGCCGGTTTCGCCGAACTGGCCGTTGTCCATCACCACCATCGACAGGTTCGAGGACGCGCGGGCGGCGAGGGTGGAAAGCGCGCCCATGCCCATCAGCGCCTCGCCGTCGCCGGTCAGGACCAGGACGCGGCGGTCCGGCTGGGCGAGGGCGATGCCCAGGCCGATCATGGCGGCCCCGCCCATGGCGCCCCAGAGGTAGAAGTTCTCGGCGCGGTCGCCGGCGGCACCGGCATCGTAGGTGGTGGAGCCGAGGCCGGTGACGACGAGAAGCTCGCCGCCCGGGCAGTCGGCGGGGTCGCGCAGCAGTTCGGCGACGACGGCGCGGCGATCAAGACCTTCGGCCATCACTCGGCCTCCTTCACGAAGACCTTGGTGCCGATCAGCTTCTGGCTGAACAGGACCGCGACGGGGATGATGGAGCCGAAGGCGAGGGCGGCGGAGGCGGCGACCATGTCCACCACCTCCTCCTTGGTGTCGGCGCGCTTGACGGTAACGCCCATGGCCTTGAGCACCGGCTCGGTGGCCTGGCCCATCGGGACCTGCCAGCCGTTGAACTCGCCCCACTCGCCGCGCATGGTGATCAGCGTGAGGAAGGGTGCCCGCATGGTGGTGGGCAGGCCGATCATGTTGATCGTGTTGCCGACGCCGGAGGACTGCATGAGCAGGCAGGCGCGCTGGCCGCCGAGATGGGCGCCTGCGGCCAGCGCCACGCCCTCCTCCTCTGTGGTGCACACCACGACGTGCATTTCGTTGTCGGCGTGGGCGAGTTCGATCAGGCGCGAGTGTCCGGCATCGGGCACATAGGCGATCTGGCGCACGCCGGCCTTCTTCAGGGCGGTGTAGACACTGTCTTGCCAGGATGTTGTCGTCATTGGGGGTCCTCCTGATGCCATCGTGCCTTGCCGTTGCGTGGCGCGCAAACGCGCCCTAATGCTCGGCGGACGACCGGAGACGCCCGCCATGGACCAGTTTATGCCCGCGAACGATCCGCATGCCGAGATCCGCGAGGAAGTTCGGAAACTCTGCGCGCGGTTCCCCGGCGAGTATTGGCGCAAGCTGGATGCCGAGCGGGAATATCCGACCGCGTTCGTGCGGGCGCTGACCGAGTCGGGGTACCTGGGGGCGTTGATCCCCGAGGAATATGGCGGGGCGGGGCTGCCGCTGGCCGGTGCCGCGGCGATCCTGGAGACGGTGCAGGCTCAGGGCTGCAACGGGGCGGCGTGCCACGCGCAAATGTACATCATGGGCACGATACTGCGGCATGGGTCCGACGCACAGAAGAAAGAGTACTTGCCGAAGATCGCCACCGGTGAGCTGCGGTTGCAGGCGTTCGGGGTGACGGAGCCGACCAGCGGGACGGATACCACCAGCCTGCGCACCTTCGCCAAGCGTGACGGCGACACCTATGTGGTGAACGGGCAGAAGGTGTGGACCTCGCGCGCCGAGCATTCCGACCTGATGCTGCTGCTGGCGCGCACCACGCCGAAGGACCAGGTGGCGAAGCGGACGGAGGGGCTTTCGACCTTCATCGTGGATATGCGCGCGGTGGCCGGGAAAGGCCTGACCATCCGGCCGATCCGCACGATGATGAACCACAATTCGTGCGAGGTTTTCTTCGACAACATGGTGATCCCGGCCGACAGCCTGGTGGGTGTGGAGGGGCGGGGGTTCCGCTACATCCTGGACGGGATGAACGCCGAGCGGCTGCTGATCGCCGCCGAGTGCATCGGTGATGCCAAGTGGTTCATCGCGAAAGCCACTGATTACGCGAAGAATCGCCAGGTGTTCGGGCGGCCGATCGGGCAGAACCAGGGGGTGCAGTTCCCGATCGCGCGGGCCTATGCGCAGATGCGGGCGGCGGAGTTGCTGGTGCGCGAGGGGGTGCGGAAATTCGATGCCGGCGAGCCGTGTGGGGAGGAAGCTAATATGGCGAAGATGCTGGCGGCCGAGGCGAGCTGGGCGGCGGGCGAGGCCTGCATCCAGACGCATGGCGGGTTCGGATTTGCGGAAGAGTATGATATCGAACGAAAATTCCGCGAGACGCGGCTGTATCAGGTGGCGCCGATCAGTACTAACCTGATCCTGTCATATGTGGCCGAGCATGTGCTTGGGTTGCCGCGGAGCTACTAGGCAGGAAGGGAGTCTTCTTTTTCTGTAGAAAAAGAAGCAAAAAGACTTTTATCCGTTTAGCAAGGGGATGAAAGTTTTTTGGTTCTTTTTTTCAAAAAAGAACATTCTTCCTTTCTTGCTAAAACCCGAGAGGAAACTGAAATGTCTGCCGCCAAGCCTTTGGAAGGATTGCTGGTTGTCGCCATGGAGCAGGCGGTGGCCGCGCCCTATTGTTCGTCGCGGCTGGCCGATGCCGGGGCGCGGGTGATCAAGGTGGAGCGGGCGGAGGGGGATTTCGCGCGCGGGTATGATCGCGTGGCGAAGGGGATGTCCAGCTACTTTGTGTGGCTGAACCGGGGCAAGCAGAGCCTGGTGGCTGATATCAAGAACCCGGCTGATCTGGCTCTGATGCGGGCGATCTTGGCCAAGGCCGACGTGTTTATCCAGAATTTGGCGCCGGGGGCGGCGACGCGGGCGGGGCTGGGGTCGGCGGCGTTGCGGGAGGCCAATCCACGGCTGATCACGGTGGATATCTCAGGCTACGGGGAGCGGGGGGAGTATTCCGACATGAAGGCTTACGATCTTCTGGTGCAGGCGGAATCCGGGCTGGCGTCGGTGACGGGGCGGCCGGAGGGGCCGGGGCGGGTTGGGGTTTCGGCCTGCGACATCGCCTGTGGCATGGCGGCGCACGCGGCGGTGCTGGAGGCGTTGATTGCACGCGGAATCAACGGGTTGGGCAAGGGGATCGAGGTCAGCCTGTTCGACGGAATGGCGGATTGGATGAACGTGCCGCTGCTGTTCTTCGAGGGCACGGGCCGCGCGCCGGAGCGGATGGGGCTCGCGCATCCGTCGATCTCGCCGTATGGGGCATTTCCGACCAAGGATGCGTCGATGGTGCTGATCAGCATTCAGAACGAGCGGGAGTGGGCTGATTTCTGTGCCCATTTCATGCTGGAGCCGGAGTTGCCGAAGCGGGCGGGGTTCGAGACCAACGTGATCCGCGTCGGCAACCGGGCCGTGGTGGATGCCTATGTCGGCGAGGTTTTCATGACGCTGACGCGCGACGAGGCGGCGGCGCGGCTGCGCGTTTCGAAGACCGCATACGGGTTCGTGAACGGTGTGGCGGAGTTCAGCCGGCATCCGGCGCTGCGGCGTATCACGGTGGAAACGCCGGTGGGGCCTGTCGCGGTGGCGGCGCCGCCGGCGATCCTGAGCGACGGAGCGCGGGAGTATGGGCCGGTGCCGGGGATCGGCAGCCACGGCGAGGCGATCCGGGCGGAGTTCGGATAGTAAGGCAAGGCCTTCTTTTTCTGAAGAAAAAGAAGCAAAAGACTTTATCTATTTTGGCCGAGCGTGATGGGGTGAAAGTTTTTTGGTTCTTTTTTCAAAAAAGAACCGCTGGCTTACTCCTTCCGACGCACCAGCAACGTCCCCAGCCCGCCCGGCATGTAGCGGGTATGGATTGCATCGAGCACCTCCGTCGGCAGGCGCGACATTGCGGGATCGAGGTCGATCGCCGCGGGGGCGAGGGTGCCGGAGGCGATGTCGCGGGCGAGGGCTTGCCAGGTTTCGGGCGGGATCGCGGCCTGGATTTCCTCGTGCAGGACGAAGTGGAACAGGGCGGGGCGGCGGAAGGCGATGCCGGGGGTCCAGCCGCCCATGACCGTCGCTTCGGGCGGGATGGTGGCCAGGAGCCAGGCGAGGCGGGCGCGGGTGTCGGCGTCGTTGCGGTGGAAGGCGACGTAGGTGTTGCGCGCGGCGGTGGCCAGCAGCAGCAGCGCGGCGACGGCGAGCGTGGCGCGGCGCGTGGTGTTGGCTGGAACGAGGGCGGCGAGGCGGGTTGCGGCCCAGCCGGCGAGGATGGCGGCGTAGGGTGCCGCGAAGACGACGTATTGCTCCTGGATCACCGGCAGGGCAACGGCGCCGAGGGCGAGCGTGGCCAGGGGCGGCAGGGTCAGGCAGGCCAACGCCGAGCGGCGCGCGCGGGCGAGCAGCAGCAAGGCGCCGGCCAGGGCCAGGGCGGCGAGCAGGGTGTCGTGGCGCAGGATGCGGGTGGCGTGGTCCCAGACGCGGCCGTCGAATTCGCGGGTCCAACGCAGGTTGACCATGACCGTGTGTTCGAACAGGGCGGGCAGGGCGCCGTGCGCGGCGAACCAGGCGAGCACTGGCAGGGCGGCGGCCAGGGCGCCGGCGATGGCGGCGGCGGCGAGGCGGGGGAAGCGGCGGCCGGTCAGGAGCAGGAGGCCGAGGGCGAGGCCGGGGGCGGCACAGATCGCCTTCTGCGAGGCGAGCAGGGCGATGCCGAAGGCCACGCCGGCGGCGAGAGCCCAGCGTATCGCCTGGCCTGGATCGGTGGCGCGGGCGAGGGCCCAGGTGGCGAGGATGGTCGCCAGGGCTGCGAGCTGGTCGGGGCGGATTTCAACCGCCTTGAGCAGGACATGCGCTTCGGTGGCGAGGAGGAGGGCGGCCAGGGCGGCGGCGGCTTGGCCGGCGAGATGGCGGGCGAGGCCCCAGGTGGCGGCGACGAGGGCGGCGCTCAGCGCCAGCGCGGCGAAGCGGGCGCCGACCAGGAAGCGGAGGGCGGAATCGAGGCTGGTGGGGTCGACCATCGCCGCGAAGGGGGCGGCGAGGAGGTGCCAGAGCGGGGTGTGGTGGTCGAAGAAATCAACGAAGGGGATAAGTCCCTGGCCGATCAGCCAGGCGGCCTGGGCGTGCTGGAATTCGTCGGGGTCCCAGTGCCGGTGCGGCGCCAGTGCGGCGAGGAGGGCGCCGTGGGCCAACAGGAGCACCAGCGCCCCCGTGCCAAGGCGACGCGGCAGGGCGGGGTCAGAAACGGGTGTCGGTGGCGGCCAGTGTTGCGACCGCTGCGGGGCGAGGGGTGGTGGGGCGGGCGGCGATGACGGGCCGGCCGGACTGGGCGAGCGGGCCGAACTGGGCGAGCGGGCCGGTGGCGGGGCCGACGGGGCGGCCGGCGGTGGTGTTCCAGGCGTTGCGGGTGAAGGCATTCATCGACCAGACATTGGCCTGATGCAGGCCAAGGCCGGTGCCGCGGCGATGCTCCGCGGGCAGGGCGGCGGCGACTCGGCGCTGGTAGGCCTCGCCGCGTTCCGGGGTTTGGGAGTGGTAGAAGGCAGTGGCGCGGGTCCAGTCACGGGTGGTGGCGTAGAGCTCGTTCAGGAAGCGCGCAGCATAGGCCGCGTTCGTCGCCGGGTCGAATGCCTGCTCCAGCGTGGCGAAGGCGTGTGGGTGGTGGTGCAGGTTGACCTGCATGCAGCCGATGTCGATCGAGCGGACGCCCTGGGCCTGGAGGGCGCGGACGGCGGCCAGTGCTGCGTGCTTGGTGGGAAAATACTGGCCGGCACCCTCGGCGTTGATGGTCCAGGGCCAGGGGGCGACGTTGCCGCGGCCATCGGGGCGGCCACTTTCGACGCGGGCTATGGCCGACATGAGCATGGGCGGGATCGCGGCGACGCGCTCGGCGGCGAGTATGGCGTGGCGGCACTGGTCGCCCGGCGCGAGCCCGGCCGGCTGGGACGCGGCGGCGGGCGAGAGTGCGAGGGCAAGGAGGGCGGCGAGGGCTGGAATGACTTTGCGGGACATGGGGTCCTGCTTATCCCGTCGGAGGGAGTTGGCGGGAATCACAATCGTGCCAGGAGTATGAGCGGCGGGGTGGATGTTGGTCGCCGCGCGGGTTGACAAGGGGGGGCGCCTGCGCAGCGGCGGAAATGCTGCAATGCGAAAAATCGCTTGCACACGAACGACCCAGGACATAGATTGTGCATCGCAGCAGGGCGACCACGGTTGCCTTCTGCTTCTTGGACGTTTCCTCCCTAAACTTGGCGGTGCCTGCGGGCACCGCCCTTTTTTTGCCTGCGGCCGGACGAGACAGCCGGCGGGAGCTGGGCGCCCAGTGGCTCGGGCGAGTAGGTCAGGCCAGTGGGTCAGGCCAGTGGGTCAGGCCAGTGGGTAAAGCCAGTGGGTCAGGCCAGTGGCAGGGCCGCGATGCGGGCCGCGATGGCGGCAATGGCGCGGGAGAGGGTGGCGCGCAGTTCCCCGAAGCGCGGCAGGCGCTCGATTCGCGCCTCGTCCATGTACAATGTCCGGTTGAGCTCGATCTGCACGGCGTGCACGCAGTCGCGCGGGCGGCCGTAGTGGCGGGTGATGAAGCCGCCGGCATAGGGGTCGTTGCGGCGGACGCTGAAGCCGAGAGTGAGCAGCTCCTCCTCCACGACGCGGATCACGGCGGGGGCGCAGGCGGTGCCGTGCGCGTCGCCGAGCACGACATCCACGGCGCTGCGCGGCGGCAGTGAGCTGGCGGGCATGGAGTGGCAGTCGATCAGCACGGCGGCGCCGAAGCGGGCGCGGGTGGCTTCCAGCTCCGCGGCGAGTGCGGCGTGGAATGGCTCCCAGCAGTCGCGGATGCGGGCCTCGGCGTCGGCGAAGCGCAGCTTGCCGCGGTAGATGGCCTCGCCGGAGGCCACGACACGGGCGATGGTGCCGAGGCCGGCGCCGACGCGGGGGCTGGCGGTGTTGACCCAGGAGGGTAGGGCGTCGGCGAACATTGCCGGGTCCAGCTCCCACGGCTCGCGGTTGGCGTCGACATAGGCGCGCGGGAAGGTGGCGCAGACCAGCGGCATGCCGAGGGCGGGCACTGGGGCGAACAACTCGTCGACAAAGCTGTCCTCGCTGCGGCGCAGGCGCAATGCGTCGAGCCGCGAGGCGGCGACGAAGGAGGAGGGGTAGTCGCGCCCGGAATGTGGCGACGCGAACACGATCGGCGCGGTGGCGGCCGGCGGGCGCAGCACCGTAACGGGAGGCGCCGTGATGGCGAGATCGGGGAGCGGCAGGTCCATCGCGGCATTGAAGCGGCTTGTGGGGGTCGCGGCAATCGCGATTGCGCGCCGGTGACGTTTCCATCGCGCTGACGCGTGGGTGAAGTTTCCATCGCGCTGACGCGCGGGTGAAGTTTCCATCGCGCTGACGCGTCGGGGGCGCTTGCGCGGCGGAGAGTGGCGTTCTATGGAAATGCTGCGGATGGGCGCATAGCTCAGCGGGAGAGCACCACCTTGACACGGTGGGGGTCACAGGTTCAATCCCTGTTGCGCCCACCATCCGCCCCCCCAATCAGCGCTGGCCAGATCGTTACCTCAATTTCGGGCGATCGAAACCTGTACCGTGGCTCCGGCGCGCGCCGGCTGTCACGATGGGCCGGTGCAGGACGGAGGCGGCAGCATGGGTGTTATACCAGCCGCCGAAATGAGTGACCGCTCCCAGAGAGACAAGGCCAGGGCTCTGCCTTCGCGGCGCGAAGCCGCGCCACGGATGACCCGCCAAAGGCCGAGGGCCTTTGGAAACCCATCCATTTCAATGATACGAGGTCCAGGGGCTCGGCCCCTGGCGGGGTTGCGGGGCAGCGCCCCGCGCCGAGCGCATCTCCACCTGGACCAGCTCCGTGGTGCTCGCCAGCGTCAGCGGCCAGCCGGAGAACCCGGTCAACGCCGTGGGCGGCGCCGCGTGGGCACGCATCCAGGTGCGCCATACCGTGGACGTCGCCGGCGAAAACATCGTTCCGGCGCGTTCTTCAAGGGCACGCTCGGCACGCGATCCGATGGATCCCGCACTCCTATGGCGGCTGCGGCCAGCACGGGCCGGACGAGCACGGGCTGGGGCTGATGGCCGGCATCTGATGGAACATCGGGGCGCGGCGCAGCCCGGCGCACTGAGTGGCTTGCCGGCGCGCGCGCCAAGCGTGAAACTGCGGCAACGCCTGGAGGGAAACCCTACGTGGTTGGATTCAAGAGCACCGAACGCTACATCGCCTCGCGCGACCTTGAAGTGGCCGTCAACGCCGCCGTGGCGCTGCAGCGGCCCCTTCTGGTCAAGGGCGAGCCCGGCACCGGCAAGACCGTGCTGGCCCACGAGGTGGCCAACGCGCTGGGCCACCCGCTGATCGAATGGCATGTGAAATCCACGACCAAGGCGCAGCAGGGTCTCTACGAATACGACGCCGTCTCCCGCCTGCGCGACGGGCAGTTGGGCGACGAACGCGTGCGCGACATCTCCAACTACATCGTGCGCGGCAAGCTGTGGGACGCCTTCGCGTCCGGCGAGCAATCCGTCGTGTTGATCGACGAGATCGACAAGGCCGACATCGAGTTCCCGAACGACCTGCTGCTGGAACTCGATCGCATGCAGTTCTTCGTCTACGAAACCCGCCAGACCGTGGTGGCCAGGCACCGGCCGGTTGTGATCATCACCTCGAACAACGAGAAGGAACTGCCGGACGCCTTCCTGCGCCGCTGCTTCTTCCACTACATCCGATTCCCGGACCGGCAGACGATGGAGATGATCGTCCAGACGCATTATCCGGACATCAAGCAGGATCTGGCGCGCGAGGCGCTCACCGTCTTCTTCAAGATCCGCGAAGTGCCGGGCCTGAAGAAGAAGCCGGCCACGTCGGAACTGCTCGACTGGCTCAAGCTGCTGATGATCGAGGACCTGCCGGTGGACGCACTGCGCAGCAAGGACCCGCACGTGGTGATCCCGCCGCTGCACGGGGCGCTGCTGAAGAACGAACAGGATGTGCACCTGTTCGAGCGCTTGGCGTTCCTGTCGCGGCGGGGGTGAAGGAAGGGCAGGGGCTTCGCCCGTCGCGACGCGAAGTCGCGCCGCGGTGACCCCACGAGTGGGCCTGGGCCCCCGATACCGATGGGTGACGCCGGAAGGGGGCGGCTGGCCGGCCTATCCTGAGGGGATGTAGTAGCGCCGCATCGGACGCTGTGCCGCGCTCCGAAGGTGAACGTCTGCCACCCTTTGGTTTCCAGACCATCGACGAAGGCCACGGCGCGCCGGCGCCTACTTCCACCCCAGGCACAATATGTTCCTGTGCACTGCGCATACGGCCAAGGATATCGACGCGGCGCTGGTGGCGGCGGATGTGGGGTTCAGCGCGGTGGCACGGCGGTAGGAAGCATTTTCACATGGACGGAGGGACAGAGAGAAGATAGGAGGACGACTGCTCTGTATCAGCGCTGACCTTCCGGGGGCCACTGCCCAATTTTGTTTCGCCGATGCCCTTCATGCGCAGCCACCGATGGTCCTGCGCCCCAGTTTGGGCTCGGGGGGCGTGCCTGCCGGGCGTAGTGCCCAGTGGTAGAGCGCGTGCAGTTCCTCGCGCACATCATTGCCATGGTTAACGCGATGACCCTGCCTGAGGGCGTCAATTTTGCCTGCGATTCGGGGGAAGCAGCAGCTTGTAGTCGCTCGACCCGTGCTTGTCGAAATACGCATACTCGCGACAAACGATCACGCGGGCGTTCCGGAAGCATGGCACATCGCCCAAGTCTGGAGTTTGAGCGGCCGCCTTAGTGTGAATGGCGATGACGGGGCGCAGGTGATAGCCCGCGCCGTGCGGCTCATAGACGCAATCCTCTCGACCGGCGAAGCGCGGGCTGCCGTAGAAGCCGCGGCCGGGCAGGGCCTGATCGACGCGCGCGACATAGACCAGCAGATTGCCCGCAATGCAGGTTGTGCGGGCAACGGCGAAAACGAGATCACCAGGCTGCGCGGTGCAGCGAATATCTGGCTTGCAGATGGCCAACGACAGCAGCCCGCCTCGCACGCACGGCGCCGTCCCCTCGATATCAGTCAATTTGTAGAGATACAGCCGGCTCATGGGTTGTTTCGCGGCACCAGTTCCGGCTGTTGCGCCGCGAACCAGGCCCGGAACCGCTCGGGGTCGAGGAATACCGGCAGCCGGGCGCTGCGCTGAAGATAGCCGTCGCGCACCGACAATCCGCCCCAGGCCTCCAGCACTTCGGGCCGCACCCGATAGGCCCGGTCGCGCCAATGGCCGATGGCGATGCACCGCGTCAATCGGCCCGATACGCCCGGCTGGGCATGCACAATCACGTCCCGGGCGTCCGGCCCCAGGATGCGCCGACCATGGGCGTTGCAGTCCCAACGCTCCGGCGCGAGGTCGACCGCACGCTCGATCCGCTCCACCACATAGACACCGACGAGGGCATAGACCAAGTCGCGGGTGCGTCGGATATCGGCCAGCCCCGCGTAGAACACGATCCAGTCGCCGGCATCCAGCCGGCTGGCAATCTGCTTCGCCCGCTCGCCCTGATCGCCATAGGTCAGGTGGCCGTAATCGGGGTCCAGATGCATGTGGCGGTCGCGCAGATGCGGCGGTAGCTCAGCTCCGAATGGCGCCAGGACAGGTAGCAAGGCGCCGTAAGGCTTCTCCAACCCCGGCCGCATCGGCGCGTTCTCGGGGATGGCGACATAGGCGAAGCGGCCGGTCTGCCCGTCGACCGGCCCGTTCCACTTGCCGCCCCCAGCGCTCTGGTCGGCAGCGACCCGGACCATTAGGGCGTTCATCCAACCTCAGCTTCGGCCGCCGCGCGTCGCGCACGCGCAGCTTCTCTCAATCTCTCCGTCTCCATGTGAATCCTTCCTGCTTCCTACCGCCCGTAAACCGCCGCCGCATTCCCCCGATAGAACCGACGTGACTCCTCCGCATCCAACCGGATCGGCAGCGCCGTCATCGGGTCGTCGAAATCCCAATGCGGATAGTCCGACGCGAACAGCAGCCGATCGAGCCCGATCCAGCCGATCAGGTCGGCGAGGTGCTGCGGGTTCGCCGGTTCTTCCATCGGCTGGCTGGTGAACCACACATTGCGCTTGATGTATTCGCTCGGTGCCATGCGCAGATGCGGAGTTTCGCTGCGCAGGGTTTTCCAGTGCTTGTCCAGCCGCCAGGCCAGCGACGGCACCCAGCCGCACCCGCCTTCGATCATGACGAATTTCAGGGTGGGCAATTGCTCGAACACGCCCTCGACGATCAGCGAGGTCAGTTGCGGTTGCACCGACTGGGCGTGGGCGAGCATGTCCTCGATGTAGAAGCTCGCCCAGCCCGAAGCGGTGTTGGGGTTGCCGCCGAAGCCGAACGCATGCATCGCGACCGGCAGGCCCGCGGCCACCGCCGCTTCGAAGATCGGCCGATATCGCCGCCCGCCCAGCGGTTCGGATGTGCGCGACAGCAGATAGACATGGCCGATATGCGGGCTGCCGGCCCAGCGTTCGATCTCTTTCGCCGCACCCTCGGGGTCTTCGTAGTTCACCACCACCGAGGCCTTGAGGCGCGGCTCCGGCTTGGCGAGGAATTCCACCTGATAGTCGTTCAGCGCCGCGCAGACCGCCGTGCCCAGGGCAGGATTCATGAAGTTCTGCGACGGGGTGGCCGGGTTGATGGTGCCGAACTCGACATTGTAGGCATCGAGATGCTGGCTGCGGATGAAGTCGAGGTCAGTGCCCGGCGGCTTGCCCGAAGGCGGCCACGCATCGCGCCGGGCGGCGGCCGGCTGCGCCTTGGGGTAGTTCGGCCCGCCCCCCTGCAACCCCGTCCGATGCGCCATGCCGAAGGTCGCGATATGGTCGATCCAGCGCTGCGCCAGGAAGGGGTACAGCGCCTCCCAGTTCGGCGGGCCCAGATGCAGGTCGATATCGGCGATGCCGAGGCGGGTGGCGGTGGCGGCGCTGGCGGTTTGGGTGCGGGTCTGGACGTTCAAGGCAGTCACTCCCGAAGCGACAATCGTGCGATTATACCTGAAATTCGCCATTCGGCCAGCGATCAGCCCTTCACCGCCCCGAACGTCAACCCGCGGATCAAATGCCGCTGCACCAGGATGGTGAAAATCACCGCCGGCAGCATGATCCCGATCGCACCCGCCGCCGAGATCGACCAGTAGTTGATGTCCTCGCCGCCATATTCCGCGATCGCCACCGGCAGGGTCTTGGTGCGGCTGCCGGTCAGGATCAACGCAAACAGGAACTCGTTGTACGCCAGCAGCATCGAGAACAACGACGTCACCGCCAGCCCCGGCCGCACCGCCGGCAGCACCACGTGCCAGAACGCCTGCCAGCGGTTGCAGCCGTCGATCATCGCCGCCTCGTCCAGCTCCACCGGCACATCCACGAAGAAACTCCGCATCAGCCAGATGGTGAAGGGCTGGTTGATCGCCACCATCGCCATGATCATCATGATGTAGGTGTCGATCAGGCTCAGCCACCGCGCCATCACGAAGAACGGAATCGCCAGCAGGATCTGCGGCAACATCCGGATCGCCAGCAGCCCGAACAGCAGCTTGTTGGCGTGCCGGGTCTTGGTGCGCGCCAGGCCATAGGCCGCCAGCGTGCCCAGCGGCACCGAGATGCAGATCGTGCCGGCCGCCACCACGAAGCTGTTGAACAGAAACCCCAGAAACCCGCGCTCCATCCACACCGACCTGTGGAATTCCAGCGTCGGGGTGAAGATCAGCGACGGCGGGATCGAGAACGCATCCGCCGGCTGCTTCAGCGAGATGACGAACCCCCACAGGATCGGCACCAGGTTGATGAAGGTGAACACCGACAACGCAATCAGTATCAGGGTCTGGTGGCGCGCCTTCATCAGAACGCCTCCCGCCCGCGGCGCTGCATCAGCCAGATCATCACCGCGACCATCATCGCCACCACGATCAGTGTCAGGATACCCAGCGCCGAGGCGCGCCCGACCTCCAGCAGCCGGAACGCCAGCTGATAGGTGTACAGCGTGATCGTCTCGGTCGCCGTGCCCGGCCCGCCATTGGTCAGCACGTAGATCAGGTCGAAGAAGCGGAACGCGTCCATGGTGCGGATCGCCACCACGAACAGGATCAGCGGCTTCATCATCGGCAGGATGATGTACCAAAGCCGCTGCCACGCGCTGGCGCCGTCGATGGCGGCGGCCTCCAGCAACGCGGTATCGAAGCTCTGCAGCCCCGCATACAGCACCAGCATCAGGAAGGGCATGAACTTCCAGGTATCGGCGATGATCACGGTGAAGCGCGCCCAGTTGGGGTCGCCCAGCCAGTCTGGCGGGAAGATATTGAAGCCGATCAACGTGGCGTCCAGCAGCCCCCAGCGGCCGACGAACACCCATTTAAGGAAGATGCCGCCCACCACCGGGGTAACCACATGCGGCAGGAAGTTGAGCAGCGAAATCAGCCGCGCCCCGCGCGTGCAGGAATACAACGCCAGGGCCAGCGCCAACCCGATCACCAGTTGCAACGCCACCGAGACGCCGACGATGAAGAAGGTGTTGCCGAGGGTCAACCAGAACCGCTCTTCGCCCAGCAGGCGGGTGTAGTTGTCGAACCCGACGAAGGAAACCGCCTGGGAACCGAGGTAGTAGTCGAAGAAGCTGTAATAGACCGCCGAGAAGAACGGATAGAACAGCACGAGCGCCATCACCAGCACGCTCGGAGCCATGAATAGCCACATCGGCCCGATATCCCCCTTGGCTGTCCCCCTGGTTTTGCCCACGGGGCGCCGGCGCAATTTTCGGGTCGCCAACCCCGGCCGTCAACTCGCCGGGGGCGCCGGTCAGGGATGCCGGCAACCAGACCACCCGCCGCCGCGCAAGCCCTTCCGCGGCCGCCTGCGCGAAGTTGTCCCCTTCGTCCCGGCCCGATGGCGAAGGGCCGCCCAGGTCATCCCCGTCGATCGAGCCGTCGAGCCACGCGACCAACTTGTCCAGCCGCCCAAGCGTTCGCGCCGATCGCTTCAGCGCACCATGGTCCGCCGCCGGATTGTCCGCACGGCGCGGCGCGTAGGGGGGGCGAGATCGGCCGCGAATTCAGCGGAAGCCATATACCTCGCGCGCATTGCCGATGAAGAACCGCTCGCGGTCCGACGCATCCACCCGCACCGGCAACGCCTGGGAAGGATCGTCGAAATCCCAGTGCGGATAGTCGGTCGCGAACAGCAGCCGGTCCCACCCGATCCAGCCGATCACGTCCAGAATCTGCTCCCGCGGCTCCGGCTCCTCCATCGGCTGCGTGGTCAGCCAGATGTTGCGGTGGATGTATTCGCTGGGCGACATCCGCAGATGCGGCGTCTCCTGTTTCAGCACGCGCCAGTTGCGGTCCAGCCGCCAGGCCAGCGACGGCAGCCACGCGAAGCCCGCCTCCACCATCAGCACCTTCAGCGCCGGCAATTCCTCGAACAGCCCCTCCACCACCATCGAGGTCACCTGTGCCTGCGCCGCCTGGGCGTGGCCGGTCATCTCCTCGATGTAGTAGCTCGGCCAGCCGCCCGACGTCACCGGCGCGCCGCCGTAACCGAAGGCATGCACCGACACCGGCAACCCTGCCGCCGCCGCGGCGCGGAAGATCGGCCGGTACCGCTTCGCCCCCAGCGGCTCGCCGGTCCGCCCGAGGATCAGCACCTGGCAGAACTCCGCCCGCCCCACCAGCCGCTCGATCTCCGCCACGCTCGCCGCCGTGTCCTCGTAGGGCACGCAGATGGAGGCACGGAAGCGCGGCTCCTTCGCCACCAGGTCATGCGCCTGCCACTCGTTGGTCGCCCGGCACATCGCGGCCGAGAGATAGGGGTTGGCAAAGCCCTGGCCCGACGGCGTCAGCGGGTTGATCACCGCGAACTGCACGCCCAGCGGCTCGAAATACTGCCGGCGCATGAAGTCCAGGTCGGTCCCCGGCGCGCCCCCCGGCGGCCACGCATCGCGGCGCGCGGCGTTCGGCTGGGCCTTCGGATACGGGTTCACCCCGTTCTGGTGCCCCTGGCGCTGCGACATGCCAAAGGTCGCGATATAGTCGCGCCACCGCTGCGGAAGCCATCGGTCCAGGTGCGACAGATGCGGCAGCACCGGATGCGTATCGCAATCGGCGATCGCCAGCTTCGTCATGCCGGCGGCGGCCTGCTGGGGACGGACCTCGACGTTCATGGGTGTATTCCTGCGCGGATTTCCCACGACATTACGGCATCGGCGCGGCTTTCGCCACCGAGAAGCCGCACGCCCCCCCCGCGACAACGCGCCACCGATGCGCCATGATCCGCGTCGATTCACGAGGGAGCGTGCGACATGGCTGAAAACTGGGTGCGGGTGGCAGCGGCCAGCGACGTGGCCGAAGGCAGCGCCATTCCGGTGGAAATCAACGGTCTGTCCCTGGCCGTCTACCACCTGGCCGACGGCCAGTACTACTGCACCGACAACATCTGCACCCACGCCTTCGCGCTGCTCACCGATGGCTACCTGGAGGGCACCACGATCGAATGCCCCCTCCACGCCGGCCAGTTCGACGTCTGCACCGGCAAGGGCCTCGGCGCCCCGATCGAGGAAGACCTCAAAACCTTCGCCGTGAAGGTCGAAGGCGACCACGTGTTGGTCGACCTGCCGGGCTAGCGAAGGGCAGGGGGCGCACGCCATAAGCGCGAATACAGGGAAGGCGAGGGTTCTAAAGTTGCGGCGCGAAGCCGCACCACGAAACCCTTTGATCCCATTACCATTATACCAACCGCCATAGAGAATGACCCCTCATCAGGCAAGGCCATGGCTTCGCCCTGGACCCACCAGGTCCCGAGCGCGCCTTCGCGCGACGTGCCAAGCCCCTGGACCTTAAATATATGATAATAAACGGGTTTTTAAAGGCCGTCGGCATTTTGTCCGTCCAGGGCGAAGCCCTGGCCTTGCCTTCTCTGATAGGTCAATCATTAGGCCGATTGATATTAGTGGTCGTGTCCGCTGGCACCAGTAGAACCCGCGTATCAATCCGGGGCTACTGGCGCAGCCAAGAACACTCCGGATGTTCCTAAAATATCAACCTATTGGAATTTCTTGGTTTTTCTTGAAAGTAAAGGTCCAGGGGCTTGGCCCCTGGCGGGTCTGGGCAGCGCCCAGCCTCCCTTATCCTGGTGCCCATGGGGCCTGGCCCCTGCGCCCCGCCTACATCTCGACGACCAGGTAGTCCTCCTCCACCGACACCGGGATCGTCTCGGCCACGTATGGCCCCTCGACCAGCGTCGCACCCGCCGCCACCTCCACCGGATAAGTGCGCGTCTTCACCCGCTCCGGGTCGCAGTAGCTCTGCCCGGTGCGGATATCGAACTCCCACCCATGCCACGGGCAGCGCAGGATCTCGCCGGCGCGCGAGTAGATGTATTCCCCCGGCTGCTTCGCCTCGCGCAACCCGGTAATCAGCCCTTCGCACATTGGCCCGCCCTGGTGCGGGCAGCGGTTGAGCAACCCGTAGTATTGTCCCTTGAGATTGAAGATGGCGATCGGGCGCCCGCGCACCATCACCAGCTTGCGCCCGCCCTCCGGGATTTCACGGGCGGTCGCAACGACGTGCCGGCTCATCCTTCGCCCCTCAGCCCGCGCATCCGCGATAAACCTGCCGTGCATTGCCGATGAAGAAGGCCCGGCGCTGTTTCTCGGTCGCCTTCACCGGCAATGCATGCGCCGGGTCGTCGAAATCCCAATGCGGATAGTCGGTCGCGAAGATCAACCGGTCCCAGCCCATCCATTCGATGGTGTCCAGCAGGTTTTCCTTCGCGTCGGGCTCCTCCATCGGCTGCGTCGTCCACCAAACCTGCTCGCGCAAATATTCGCTCGGCAGGCGCTTGAGGTGCGGCGTTTCGCTGCGCAGAGTTTTCCAGTGCTTGTCCAACCGCCACGCGAGCGACGGCGCCCAGGCAAACCCCGCCTCGATCATCACCGTCTTCAGCGTCGGCCAACGCTCGAACACGCCCTCCACCACCAGGCTGGTCAGCCCCGCCTGCTGGCACTGCGAATGCCCGGTCATCTCCTCGATGTAGTAGCTCGGCCAACCCGCCGGCGTCACCGGATGGCCGCCATAGCCGAAGGCATGCACGCCGACGGGCAACCCCGCCTCCGCCGCCGCCTCATAGATCGGCCAGTATTTCCGGCTTCCCATCGGCTCCGCCGTCCGGCTCAGCAGCAGCACCTGCACGAAGGCCGGATTGTCCGCATACCGCCGGATCTCCGCCGCTGAGGTCACAGGGTCCTCGTACGGAACCACCACCGAGGCCCGCAACCGATTGTCCTTGCTTGTCCATTCCGCCAACTGCCACTCGTTCGTCGCATGGCACAGCGCCGCCGACAACTCCGGGTTCTGCACCCCCTGGCCCGACCCGAGCGGGTTCAGGATGCCCAGCTCGATGTTGTTCGCATCCAGATGCTGGGTCTGCATGAACGCCAGCGAGCTGCCCGGCCGCCCCCCTTCCGGCGGCACCGCATCGCGTCGCGACGCATTGGGCTGGCTTTTCGGATAGGCCGGCCCGGACTGCCAACCCTGCCGCCCCGGCGACCCGTACTGGTCGACATGGTCCTGCCACCGCTTGGCCAGCCACGGGTGGAAATCCTTCGGGCCCTTGCGCGCCGGATGGATGTCGCCATCCCCCAAACCCACCTTGCTCGCGCTCGCGACGTCCGGTGAGCCCTGCGAACGGATCTCGTTCATGCGACTGTCTCCATCAGCCGGGCATAGGTCGCCCGCGGGTTGTCGATCGCGATCTTGCGCACCAGCGACTCCGGCAGTCCCGCCGGAATCGCCGCGGTGCCGTCGAACTGCGCGTGCGGATAGTCGGTCGAGAACAGCAGCAGTTCATCGCTCTGCATATGGTCCATGATCTTCATCAGCGTCGCCGCATCCGGCGCATCGGCCGGCTGCAGCGAAAGCCGCACATTGCTGCGCACGATATCCGCCGGCGCCCGATCCACCCACGGGATCTCCATCCGCAGCCCGCGCCAGTATTTCGTCAGCCGCCACAGATGCGCCGGCAGCCAGGTGAACCCGCTCTCCAGCAGCACCACCTTCAAATGAGGGAACTTGGTGAACACGCCTTCGCAGATCATGCTGGTCAGCTGCGTCTGGAACGCCTGCGCCTGCCCCACGTAATCCTCGGTGTAGTAGCTCGGCCACCCCACCGGCGTCGGCGGATTGTGATACGCGCTGCCGGCATGGATCCCCACCGCCAGCCCATGCTTCTCGGCGGCGGCATAGATCGGCCAATGGTGCCGCCGCCCGAGCGGCGTATCCCCCATTACCAACAGCAAAATCTGCACGAACCGCCTGTCTGCCGCACAGCGGTTGATCTCGTCCACCGCCATTTCGACATTCTGCGTCGGCACCACGATCGACCCGCGCAGCCGCGGCTCCTTGTCGAGCCATTCCTTCACCAGCCAGTCGTTCACCGCCCGCGCGAACGCCGCCGCCATGTCCTCACTGAACAGCAGCTGGATGCCATACAGGCAGTTGGCGATCGCCACCGACGTCCCGAACGGATCGAGCGCCTGCGACCGCACCACCTCCACGCTCGCCGCCGGCCGCCCCTCCTTCGGCCGCCAATCCGCCCGGCAGGTCAGCGGCGAGCCCAGCGGATACGAAATCGAATTCAACTCGTCGATCCCCCGGATGATCACCTGCTCGCGCCAATGATCCTCCAGATACGGCATCAGCGCCTGGATGCTCGGCACCGAGGGATGGATGTCGCAGTCGATCGCGCCCTTCGGCAGCAAGCTCATCTCGCGTCTCTCCCCGGCCGCTCGAACGGCCCCGTTCGCATCAGTTTGCGCCACAGTATAACCATCCCGCCCCCGGGTCATCCCCGCCGTCGCACATTGTTGACCGGACCCGGTGCCCTTCCCCTCCCCGCGCCCGCTGCCCTAGGCTGCCCCGCGCCCACCCCCCCCCTCTCCCCCCGCCCCCGCCCCCCGCCGAGGACAAGACGTGACCGATCTCGACACACTCCTCCTCCACCGCCGCGTTGCCGGCCTCCTCGCCCCCTGGAACGCCGAAGGCCCCGGCGTCACCATCGGCGTCGTCCGCGCCGGCGCCCTTGTCCTGCACGAAAGCGCCGGCCTCGCCAGCATCGAGCTCGCCGTCCCGATCGGACCGCACACCACCTTCCGCATTGCTTCGGTTTCCAAACAGTTCACCTGCGCCGCCATCCTCATGCTCGCCGAGCAAGGCAGCCTCTCGCTGGACGACGACATCCGCCTCCATGTCCCTGAACTCGCGGAATACGGCGCCACCGTCACCATCGACCACATGATGCGCAACTGCTCCGGCATCCGCGATATGCTGGAGATCATGCGCACCGGCGGCACCGACCTCGCCATGCCCGCCAGCCACGAACAGCTCCTCGCCGGCATCGCCCGCCAGCGGACCCTGAACTTCCCCCCCGGCAGCCGCTACCTCTACTCCAACGCCGGCTTCCTCCTCCTCGGCGTCATCGCCGAGCGCGTCAGCGGCCTGAAACTGCGCGATTTCCTCGCCCGCCGCATCTTCACCCCCTGTGGCATGACCGCCACGCGCATGGTCGAATCCACCACCGAGCTCGTCCCCGGCCTGGCCACCGGCTACCTCCCCGCCGACCCGGCCCAGGGGATCGGCCCCTGGGTCCGCGCCCAGCACGGCTTCGCCCTTCACGGCGAGGGCGCCCTCGTCTCCTCCGTCGCCGATCTCGCCCTCTGGGTGCGCGCCTGCGAAACCAACCGCCTCGGCCCCCATCTCACCGCCCAGCTCCAGGAATGCGCCCCCTTCACCAACGGCGCCCTCAACGACTACGCCCGCGGCCTGCGCCACTCCGAGGTTCGCGGCGTCTGCACGATCAGCCACGGCGGCCTCTGGCCCGGCTACAAAACCGAGTTCCTCCGCATCCCCGAGCTCGACACCGCCATCATCGTCATCGCCAACAACGCCACCGCCAACCCCTACGCACTCGGCCAGCAGGTCCTCCACCACCTGCTCGACGGAATCCCAGGCGTGAAACCCGCCCTTCGCCTGCCCGACCCCGACATCCTCGCCCGCCACGCCGGCCGCTTCCTTAACCCCGACGCCCCCGCGACCGTCGATTTCACCCTCTCCGACAGGGGCATCCTCACCGGCAGCACCAACGGCGTCGCCTTCGAGGCCCGCTCCCACGGCGACGGCCGCCTCGAATCGGCCAATTCCGGCCGCGACTTCACCTTCCGCCTCGCCGCCGACGGTAACTCCGTCGAGATCGAGCACGACGCCGGCATCACCGCCACCTACCACCGCGTCGCCCCCGGCGCGTCCCTCCCCGCCGACCTCCCCGGCACCTATCGCAGCGAGGAGATGGCCGCCACCTGGACCATCACGCGGCGCCAAGAAGGGGGCCACCCCACCGGCATGGACCTCCACATCGACGGCCCCCACGCCAAGGCTGGCCCCTGGCCGCTCGAAGCCATCGAGGGCGATATCCTCCGCGTCTGGACCCCCGGCTCCCTCTATCGCTCCTGGCTCGACGCCCGCCTGCTCCGCGACGCCCAAGGCGCCGTCACCGGCCTGCTGACCAACGGAAGCCGCGTGAAAAATCTCTCATTCCAGAGGGTTGCCGCTTGATCCCAGCCATGGAAGCAAGAACCTTCTTTTTCTGTAGAAAAAGAAGCAAAAAGACTTTTATCCATTGGCGGTTGAACCACCGTGCCATGGAATAAAAGTTTTTTGGTTCTTTTTTCCAAAAAAGAACATCTTCCCTTGCTTCCATGACCCTCGGCCTCCCCGCCCGCGACCGCCGCATCCTCATCTGGATGTGCATCCTCGTCGCCGTAAACCAGCTCGGCTTCGGCTCCGTCGTCCCCGTCCTGCCGCTCTATGCCCGCCAGTTCGGCGTCCCCGTCGTCTGGATCGGCGCCGCCATTGCCGCCTACGGCCTCGCCCGCCTGGTCTCCTCCGCCCCCGCCGGCCAGATCGCCGACCGCTTCGGCCGCCGCCACGCGCTCGCCATCGGCGCGGTGCTCACCGCCGCCGGCAATCTGTGGTGCGCGCTCGCCGCCACCTATCCAGAATTCATGGCCGGCCGCTTTGTCGCCGGCCTCGGCGCCGGCATGGTCGTCACCGCCGGCCAGATCGTCCTGGCCGACATCACCACCCCGGAGCGCCGCGGCCGCATGATGTCGCTCTACTGGGGCAGCTTCATCTTCGCCGCCGGCGCCGGCCCTCTCCCGGGCGGCTTGCTTGCCGAATGGTTCGGCCTGTCCGCCCCGTTCTGGGCCTACGCCGTCGTCGGCCTGCTGGTCGGCGCCATCGCCTGGTTCGCGGTCGGCGAAACCCGCGACATCGCCCAGGCCAGCGCCCGCGGCGCGAAACTCCCAAGCTTCTTCGCGCAACTGAAGCTCGTCGGCGCCAATCGCGGCTTCGGCCTCGTCTGCCTCGTCTCGCTGGTCAACGCCGCCACCCGCACCGGCGGCCTGTTCAACATCGTGCCCTTGCTCGGCGCCGTCTGGCTCGGCCTTGCCCCCGGCACGATCGGCCTGTCGATGGCCCTCGGCAGCCTCGTCGGCCTGTTCGCCGCCTATCCCGCCGGCTGGCTGTCCGACCGCTTCGGCCGCAAGCCGGTGATCGTGCCGACGGTCTTCCTCACCGGGGTCGCGATGCTGTTGTTCGGCATCGCCCCCGATCTCACATGGTTCATGATCGCCAGCCTCGCCTGGGGCCTCGCCAGCGGCATGGGCGGCCCCGCGCCCGCCACCTACGCCGCCGACACCGCCCCCCCGGGCATGAACGCCGCCGCCATGAGCCTCTTCCGCATGCTCGGCGATATCGGCTACGTCGTCGGCCCGATCGGCCTCGGCCTCGTCACCGATTTCTACGGCCCCGCCGCGGCCCTGGCCGTCTGCGCAGCGCTGCTCTTCGTGTCCGGGGCCTTGTTCGCCTTCTTCGCCCCTGAAACCTGGAAGGGCAGGGCGCTTCATTCCATACCAAGCTGACCGCGACTCTCCCGCGATCAGCGAGCCAGGGTATCAGAACCCGTACAGCCGCGCCGGGTTCTCCACCAGAACCTGGCGCAACACCGCCGGGTCCGGCACCGCCATCCCCAGCAGCCGCAGCAGCCGCAGATTGTCATGCGGCATATACACCACCCGCTCCGGGGCGCCGGCCCGATGCGGCCCGATATGCGGCCAATCCGTCCCCCACACCGCCCGCCCCGGATTCGCCTCCACCAGCGCCCGGATCACCGGCACCGCATCCTCGAACTCGCCGCCCTGGCGCGACACCCGATTGGCGCCCGAAACCTTCACCCACACGCGCCCATCCCGCAGCAGCCCCAGCACATCGTCGAACCCCGCCCGGCTCTCGGCGAGCATCCCATCCCCCGCACCCATATGGTCGATCACCACATCGACCCCCAGCCCGGCAATCACCGGCGCCAGCCCCGCCAGCAACGACGGCAGCGCAAAAATCTGCACATGCCACCCCAGCTTCCCCACCCGCGCCGCCGTCTCCGTCAACTGCGCCGTCGCCGCCGCCACATCCGGAATTCCGTTGCTCACCAGGTTGAGCCGAACCCCGCGCACCCCGAGCTTGTTCAACTCCTTCAGTTCCGAGTCCTTCGTCCCCGCATCGATCACCGCGACGCCCCGACTGCTCGCCCCACGCGCCCGCAACGCGTCCTTCATGCAGGCATTGTCGGTCCCATACGCACTCGGCTGCACGAACACCACGCGCGAAAACCCCATCCGCGCCGCCTCGGCATCATAGACGGGCAGGGTGGCCGGCGTCGGATCGTACGCCCGCCACAAAGCCGGCGGATAGGCCGCCACGTCGCCGAAGATATGCATGTGGCAATCGGTGGCACCGTCCGGCACCACGAAACCCAAACCCGTCATGGCCCTGTTCCCGCCCGTCTCGGCCGCTACAATAGGCTCAAACGCCCCGATGGAGAAACCCATGGACGCCATCCCCGCCTTCGCCGCCAACCCCTTGCGCATCCGCTCCCTGCGCAACGCCGTCAGCCCCGCCGAATGGCAGGTCCGCCTCGACCTCGCCGCCTGCTACCGCCTCTGCGACCATTTCGGCCTCACCGACATGATCGCCACCCACATCTCCGCCCGCGTCCCCGACCGCCCGAACGAATTCCTCGTCATCGCCCACGGCCTCCTCTTCGGCGAGGTCACCGCAAGCTCCCTCCTGCGCGCCGACCTGGACGGCAACACCACCCTCATGCCCGAATTCGGCGACGGCATGCCCGACTACAACCTCCAGCCCGCCGCCTTCGTCATCCACAGCGCCATCTACCGCGCCCGGCCGGACGTCCACGCCGCCATCCACACCCACACCACCGCCGGCATGGCCGTCTCCTCCCTGCAATGCGGCCTGCTCCCCCTCACCCAAACCAGCCACCGCTTCACCGGCCGCGTCGCCACCCACGACTTCAACGGCCCCGAGCGCGAGCTCTCGGAGCGCGAGGCCATCGCCGCCCATCTCGGCGACAAATACCTGATGATCCTGCGCAACCACGGCCTGCTCACCGTCGGCCAAACCATGCAGGAGGCGTTCAGCTTCATGCACGGCCTCGAACGCGCCTGCCAGGCCCAGGTCGCCGCCATGTCCTGCAACACCCCACTTAACACCCTGCCGCAGCACATCGTCGACAAGTCCGCCGCCATGTACGCCCCCGCCGCCAGCCGCACCTACGGCCGCAAGGAATGGCCCGCACTGTTGCGCCTGCTGGACCGCGGCGACCCCTCCTGGCGGGAATAGCCGGTCGCGGTTGCATGTGCCGGCGGACGGCCCCATCTGACGACCGCCGAATCAACCTCCCGAGGAAACGATGAAACATTTCGCGACGCTCTTCGCCGCCCTCCTGCTCGCCGCCCCGATCGCAGCCCACGCCCAGGGCGCCGGCCACCAGCAACACGGCAGGCCCGCCGCCACCGCCGACAGCCCCTCGACGCGTGCCTTCAAGGAGGCCAACGACCGCATGCATCGCGACATGACGATCCCCTTCTCCGGCGACGCCGACCGCGACTTCGTGGCCGGCATGATCGCCCACCACCAGGGCGCGATCGACATGGCCCGAGTCGTCCTCCAACACGGCAAGCACCCCGAAATCCGCAAGCTCGCCCAAGAGATCGTCGGCGCCCAGGAAAAGGAGATCGCCCAGATGAAGGCCTGGCAGGCCCGCCAGCGCTAACTCTGCCGCGCAAACCGCTTCCCCCACGCGCCGAAAAGGCGGAACATCCGGGCATGGAGGACCCAGCCATGACCCAGGTGCAGGATGCACCCCTTCTGCGTCGAGACGAGGACGGCATCGCCTGGCTCACCCTCAACCGCCCGCAGGCCCGCAACGCCCTGTCGATGGCGCTGATGGCGGCCCTCGACGACACCCTCATCGCCATCGCCGGCGACGCATCGGTGAAGGTCGTCGTCATCGCCGGCAACGGCCCCGCCTTCTGCGCCGGCCACGACCTGCGCGAAATGCGCACCAACCCCGAGGAAGCCAGCGCCGCCGACACCTTCCGCCTCTGCTCCCAGATGATGCAGCGCGTGGTCAACCTGCCCAAGCCCGTCATCGCCCAAGTCCACGGCGTGGCCACCGCCGCCGGCTGCCAGCTCGTCGCCTCCTGCGACCTCGCCGTCGCCGCCGACACCGCCCGCTTCGCCACCCCCGGTGTGAACATCGGGCTGTTCTGCTCCACCCCCATGGTCGCCCTGTCGCGCGCCGTCCCGCGCAAGCAGGCGATGGAAATGCTCCTCACCGGCGACATGATCCCCGCCGCACGGGCCCGCGAGATCGGCCTCGTCAACCGCGTGGTCCCGGAAAACACGCTCGACGATGCCGTCGCCGCACTGGCCGCCCAGATTGCCGCCAAAAGCCCGCTGGCGCTCGCCATCGGCAAGGAAGCCTTCTACCGCCAGGCAGACCTGCCTCTTGCCGACGCCTACGCCTACGCTTCGGCCGTGATGACCCGCAACATGATGGCCCACGACGCCGCCGAAGGCATCGACGCCTTCCTCGCCAAAAGGCCGCCGGTCTGGACCGGCACATAAAAACACCCGGGGGACCCCAGCCATGGACGCGCAACCGCAAAAACCCGTCTTCGACCGCACCACGCAGGATGTCGGCAACATGGTCGAGCTCGGCCACGTCAACGTCCGCGTGCCCGACCAGCGCATCGCCATCCTGTTCTACATCCAGGGCCTCGGCCTCACCCGCGACCCCTATCTGATGACCGGCGTCGACAACATGTGGGTGAACGTCGGCATCAGCCAGTTCCACCTGCCGCTCGGCCCGGCCCAGGTGCTGCGCGGCACCACCGGCCTGGTCATCCCCGACCCCGACGCGCTGGAAGCCCGCCTGCGCATGGTCGCCCCCCGCCTCGAAGGCACGAAGTTCCGCTACACCCGCACCGGCGACACCACCGAAGTCACCTGCCCCTGGGGCAACGCCATGCGCGTCCACGCCCCCGACGCCACCCGCTTCGGCCGCATGAACCTCGGCATGCCCTACGTCGAAGTCGACGCCATCCCCGGCAGCGCCGAAGCCATCGTCCGCTTCTACCAGGAAATCATCCAGACCGGCGGCACCACCGGCGAGGACGCCCGGGGCAAATACGCCCGCATCCCCATCGGCCTCTCCGAAAGCGTCCTCTACCGCGAAACCCCGCGGGCAAGCGTCCCCTTCGACGGCCACCACATCCAGGTCGCCTTCGCCGACTTCTCCGGCCCCCACCGCAAACTGAACGAGCGCGGCCTCATCACCGAGGAATCCAACGAAAGCCAATACCGCTTCCAGGACATCACCTGCCTCGACACCGGTAAAATCCTCTCCAGCATCGAGCACGAGGTCCGCTCCATGCGCCACCCGATGTTCGCCCGCCCCCTCGTCAACCGAAACCCCGACAACACCAACAACCGCTACGCCGCCGGCTGGGAAGCCGGCATGTGGCGCCTGCCCCCGGCCGATATCTGGTAACTGCTCACCCCCCCGTTCAGGCTGCCTGGATAACAGGCTTTCCAGCGAGCGCGGCGGATAGGGCGGCGAGGGAGGTCATCGCATGCAGCCTCCCCGTGGCGATGACGCTGGCTGCGGC
>Ga0105050_10001564_pt1 | contig 34274 bp, 27 predicted proteins | sample FRY01_FD_78088 | JGI IMG/M metagenome (GOLD analysis project Ga0105050, IMG submission 78088) | Freshwater microbial communities from Lake Fryxell liftoff mats and glacier meltwater in Antarctica - FRY-01 | ecosystem: Environmental > Aquatic > Freshwater > Ice > Glacier meltwater ...
GCCTCTTGTAGTGTGGCGGTCTAGATGCTGTTCGCGATAAATCTGACCCGAAAAAGTCTATTCCAGCGCTTCCTTATAGGTTTTTAAGCAGCGTTCTCTTGCCATTTTATGATCGACCATCATATCGGGATAACCAAATTCTTGCAGTTCGGGCACCCATGTATTGATGTATTCTTTCTGTTTATCGAACTTATCAACCTGAGTCATTGGGTTAAAAATTCTAAAATAAGGTGCGGCATCAACGCCTGAACCGGCAGCCCATTGCCAATTACCTACATTAGCACTCATGTCATAATCTAAAAGTTTTTCAGCAAAATAAGCCTCACCCCAACGCCAATCTATCAATAAATGCTTACATAAAAAACTAGCTGTTAACATGCGAACACGATTGTGCATATAGCCAGTAGTATTTAATTCTCGCATCCCAGCATCGACCAAAGCATATCCTGTTTGTCCGTTTTTCCATTTCTCAAATTCCGCCTCATTATTACGCCAAACAATGCGGTCGTATTTAGATCGGAATGCTTTGTGATGTGTATGAGGAAAATGCCATAAAATCTGCATAAAAAATTCACGCCAAATTAATTCGCTCCAAAAAACATCATTTTCCTCAGCAATAGCTTTTTTCATCATTTTACGAATAGAAACCGCACCAAATCGTAAATGAGCGCCTAATCGAGAAGTGCCATTTTCTATAGCAGGATAATTTCTGGTGTCTTCGTAATTGTTAATTAAAGTAGGGGTAACCGTGTAATCAGGAATTTCGATTTTCGATTTCTCAAAACCCATTTCTGACAAACTCAAATTCGGCAATTCAGAATGTTCTAAAAGATTTTTTAAAAAACTATTTGTGTAATGAATTTCTAAATCTCTCTCAGGATTAAAAAGGGATTTCCATTTGTTTTTAAATGGCGTATAAACCACATAAGGGTCGCCATCATCTTTTAAAACATCATTTTTTTCAAAAATGACTTGGTCTTTGTAGGTTTTAAAAGCAACATTTTTTTTAGAGAGAAAAGCTTCAATGGCTTCATCTCTTTCCTTGGCGTAAGGTTCATAATCACTATTGGTATGCACTTCCTGAACCTCATAATCTGTCAATAAATTCTCGAAAATTAATTTTGGACTACCATAAAATAAAGCAATAGAACCTTTGTGATTCTCTCGAAGCTCGCTTCTCATTTTTTGAAGGGTTTCAAAAATAAAAGTTAGACGAGCATCGTCTTTGGGTAATTTATCGAGTATTTCTTTATCAAAAATAAAAATAGGAAGCACGGGATAATCACTTTTTAATGCAGCCAAGAACCCTACATTATCATCTAATCTAAGATCGCGACGAAACCAAAAAACTGACACCTTTTTACCCATAGTTTAACTGATATTTAAGGTTGACATGCCTCCGTCAACACCAATAACCTGACCTGTCATCCAACTGCTTTTATTACTTAGTAAGAATAAGGCGATCTCTGCAATATCAGTGGCTTCACCTACACGTTTTAAAGGATGTCTTTCGGACATCATTTCTATTTTTTTATCGTTATTCAAAAGACGTTTTGCTAAAGGCGTATTCACTAAAGAAGGTGCTACTACATTCACTCTAATATTGGGTGCGTATTCAGCAGCTAAAGATCGGGCAAAACCTTCAATAGCCGCTTTCGCAGCGGCAACACTTGTATGAAAAGGCATACCAGTGCTTACGGCAACAGTACTAAAAAATACCATACTAGATTTTTCGGCCATTCTAGAAATAATCGTTTTTACCACCTTAACAAGACTAAAGAAGTTGATGTCCATTTCTTCGTGAAACGTGTCCAAACTCATCATTTTAAAAGGCTTTAGATTAATGCTTCCCGGGCAATACACAAAACCATGAATTTCTTCAGGTAATACGCTGGTATCTAAAGTGTCTGTAAGGGCATCAAATGGAATATGTGTGATATTTAAATCTTCAATTTCTTCTTTAGTTCTGGAGGCCACAAATACATTATGTTCTTTTTGCAATTCTTTGGTCATTGCCAATCCGATTCCGTGTGAACCTCCAATAAGTACTATATTTTTTTTCATAATAATGTAATTTAAACTAAAGGCTGGAAGCCCTAAGCCATATGTTAAAATTTATTTTAAAGCTGTAAGCTTTAGGCTATACTTTGTTATTGTTTAATCTTCTTATATTCCTGTTCTTAAATTCTAGTTTTATTTTTAAAAAATCCGGTCAGAGTTTAAGTAAATACTTTTGATGTGGTCAGTGTAAAAATTTTATGAGCGTTTTTGTTATTAAATTTTTCCTTTTTTAAACCTAAAACATTTTAAACCTTAAACAATTTAAACCTGAAAGATTTCACCCAACGCCCAGAATGCGATACCCATAACTTCTAAATAGTCTTAAACTCTAAAAAGCCAGGTTTACCCGCTACTTTTCCAAAGAGTTCGGTAAGTTTTTCTTCCCGATATTTGAATATTTGCTTTAGTTGATTTTTTATTAAAATAGCATTAGCCAATTGCCCCAAAATACCAAATGGTGCTTTGTAATCGATAATATCCTCCATCTCTACGCCATCAACAGTTACGTTGATAAAGTGTTTATGATGCCATAGCGCATAAGGGCCAAAAACTTGTACGTCCACGAAATATTCTCCTTGCTTAACATGCGTGATTTCACTTACCCAGCGCGTTTTAAAACCAGGAAACGGAGTTACATTATACTGAATAATTTGTCCCGCATACATTTTTTTATCCGCTCCTGAAAGTACCTGAAAGCCCATAGCATCAGGTGTAATTACTTTAAGGTTCTTAGGGTCCGAAAGAAAATCCCAAGCTTCTTCCTTCGAGATAGGTAATACTTGCTTAGAATGTAATTGGTGTAGTTTCATTTCAGTTTTATTCTCAAAATTTTATTGTGTTGCTGTAAAGGTATTGAATGGGATTGTAAAGATAAGAGCAATTATGTTTAATAAAAAATTTATAAGGTTAAACAAAAAATAAATTTCGAAGTGTTTTAAAAATAGTTATGAACTTTTTAACCAAGTCTGATTTATGGTTTTGTTAACAATTGCTAGTGTCCTTTATTATTAGATTTGTTAAAATTAAACAACTAATTCAAATGAAAAAAATAATTTTATTATTAGTAGCGGTTAGTGCAAGTTATACCGTAAATGCACAAATTACAACGCCACAGCCTAGTCCTGCAGCAACAATAAATCAAGTCGTTGGTTTAACCGATGTCACTTTAGATTATTCAAGACCTGCCATGCGTGGGCGTACTATTTTTGGGGATTTAGTGTCTTATGGAACAATTTGGAGAACTGGAGCAAATAAAAATAGTGTTATTACTTTTAGTAATGATGTTAAAATGGGTGGCAAAGATTTAAAGGCTGGCTCGTATGCCATATTTACAACTCCTGGCGAAAGTCTCTGGGAAGTTTACTTTTATTCAGATACTGAAAATTGGGGAACACCCCAAAATTGGGAAGCTAACAAAGTGGCGGCTATTGTAAAGGCAAACCCGACAAAAACTACAGAAATGACAGAGTCATTTACCATAGCTATAAATCATTTATCAGATAATGGAGCACATTTAGAGATTTCTTGGGGCGATACCAAAGTAACTATCCCTTTTGAAGTTCCTACCGATGCTAATGTTAGTTTAAATATCGATAAAATAATGAAAGGCCCAGGGGCTGGTGATTATTACGCTGCTGCTGTTTATTATTTAAGTGCAGATAAAGATATTGCCAAAGCCAAAGAATGGATGGATAAAGCTATGTCATTAACCGAAAAACCAGCTTTTTGGCAGTTAAGACAACAATCACTTATTTATGCTAAAACAGGTGATAAAAAAGGAGCTATTGCTGCTGCTAGAAAATCATTGGCAGGTGCTGAGGAAGCAAAAAATATGGATTACGTAAAAATGAATAAAGACTCTTTAAAAGAGTGGGGAGCAATGTAATTATTTAATTGTCTTAAATAACAAACGCCATAAGTTGAAAAATTTATGGCGTTTTTTTATTTATATGGCAAGAATAAAGATGAATGTATTACTTGAAGGCAGAGCCATCCAGAGGTATTAGTACCGAATGGTCAGGGAAGAACACTACAGCCGAGACAAAAGCCTAGGGAATTCCATTGACTGAGGCATCAATATTCACAATGCCTTCATTTAATTCTTTCAGTATCTCCTTTTTTAAATCCTTAAAAAACATTTTTTGATTTAAGAATAACTGCTGATAATACCCAATACCTTCTTTTAAATTAGAAGCAAAAGTTATGATGTATTTTTGTTGTTTATCTGTGGGACTCAAATTGTAATCTTTAATTAAATCTTTTAAATAATCAATATAAATAGTAAGTTCTTTGACAAACATATTGGGGCGATCTCTTCTTGAAATAATATTAGTTCTACCATAAATATGATCCACCATTTTAGGCAGACTCATTGTTTTGTCAAAATACGCGATATTAGGACCAGGACAAATAGACACTCCTTTGCCTTCTGTTTTGGTGTCAAGACCATAAGCGAGTAGGGCAGAAGTACCCAAACCAACACAAGTACAAGATTTTTCGGTGATTTTGTTTAATAAATAGTCATGCTTTTCTATTGATAAATTTTGTGCTTCTAGTTCTTTAATTTTTAAATGTTGGTATTGTCTTGAAGCTGTGCAAATACCAGATTCTAAAAATTCTTTATTTAAGGCTACAAACTTTTTAGGGCAAGCACTACCAGGTCTTCCTTTGGCAATATTTTTAGCTTTCTCATCATCTTTTGTATTTCCTTTCAAACTGTAAAACGGGATGCCTAATGGCGATATATTGCTTAAATATAAATCCTCTTCCTTCGCGGCAATTAAACTATTTAAGGTTTTATCATCCGCCGTTGTAGCTTCGGGCACTAATAAAAATGGCGTACCCCAACCAACCGAATCTATCCCGTAGTTGGCCATCAAAAAAATGTGCTCTTCTGTAGTGCCAACACCACCTTGGGCGGTTAATTTTAAGGGTAAAACAGTGGTTGGTACAATTCTATTTTTAGCTGAAAGTGCCGAACTTAATAGGTCATAAACAGAGCTGATTAAAAGTTCTTTATCCTGTTTAAACTGCTCTAAAATTGGCCCCAATAAAAAACCATCGGTGGCAAAAGCATGACCACCACAATTTAAACCAGACTCTATACGATATTCAGAAACCCATAGTCCTTTTTTGGCTAAAAATTTGCCTTGAATTAAGGCGGATCGGTAATCGCTTACTTTTAAGACTATTTTCTTTTTTATGAGTCCGTTTTCATCAGGATAAAAATCATTAAACTGCGCCATATAACTATAAAGTCTTGGGTTCATGCCAGCTGAAAGTATTACCGATGAACTTAAATCACTGTTCGCGTAGCCTCTTAAAGCGGCATGAGCATCATTAAATTCAGTGGCTAATTTGTCTTTTTTAAAGTAGTTGTCCTTATCAACTTTGGTCATGATATTCACATCAATACTACCCATTTTCAAATTATCTTCCATCCAAATTTTAATATCATCCATGGTAAAACCATCGTTGATATAATTACTAAAGTCTGTTTTTATTTGAGAAGAATCGGGTAACATGGCAAAGTATTTTTTTACTTCGGCACGAGAATCCGAGGTGAGTTTTTTCAAATTTTCAAATTTACTTATGGCTACATCTTGAATTAAATTTAAGTATGATGTGATTCTCTTAGCTCTAAAGTCTTCTACTTTTTCGGTAATTTCAGTGTATGGCTTTTCAAATTTATCGCAATACATTTTTCGTATTTTCTCAATTAAAATATCGTCAACTAATGATATAACAGAATCAATGCCGTAATGCGATACTTTTAAAGGAGAATCAATAGTAAAACCAATTCCCATAACAGGAATATGAAAGGAATGTAATCTTGTCATAATTGGATTGTTTTAAGGCAAAAAAGATTTTAATTTATAGACATAATTTGCCAATGTAAAAGTTGGGATAAAATGACATTTAAAACATGATAATTATCAAGTTTTACCTAAAAAATTGTAATATTTATCAACCGCTAGATGATTTTGCCTGATTTTTTTGAAGCTAAACTATTATATACAGGCAATTTATTGAATTATTGTAGCGCGCCAGTGTCGCTTACAAAATTATCTTTAGCACTGAAAATAGGTTCGCCCCTTCCGAAAATTCGGGAGGGGCGAATGCGTAATTTTTATAATGTTTTAACTAAAATACAAAAGCCTTTATCTTAGGAAACAAGCTTTTAAATAGACTTTAAATAATCATTAAAATTTATATCGAATTCCTAAACCTATATCAAAATCAAAACTGTCTGAAAAACCACCATAACCTAATAAGCCAACTTCTGGACGAAAGTCTAATGAAAGTACTAATGGAAAGTCAAAATTATATTCTATACCAAGATTTGCAGCGCCGAAAACAAACAATCCTCCGTCTATGGTTTCAAATCTATCGGGATTATTATCAGATGGGCGTGGTTCAAAATCAACATTTCCTAAACCACCACCAAAACCGTAGTACCAATTAAAATCGCCCTCTAAAGGCAAAACCCATTGATAAACTCCCGCCAGTTTAAAAGCATCATAGGCTCTGCTATCGCGCCATCCTAAATTTACTTCCAATCTATTTTCTCTCGAAAACGATTTTTGATATGATATTTCTGCTCCCAAACCATCGCTATCTCCAAGTCTCAACCCAATAGTATTATCAGCCATATTCTGAGCGTTTATAAAGACAGGTAAGCTAAAAAGTAGAAAAAACGTTATTTTTAACAACTTCATATTTATTTGTTTAAAAATTCTTATCAAAAATAGGATTTTGTATGTGTTCTCTAGTTAATAAAATCTTAATTTAGCAATCAAAAAAATAATAGCTTGAAAACTCTATCATTAGAAAAATTAAAAGACAGTTTAGAAGGAGATTTAAAGTTTGATGCTCTTTCTAAAGCGCTCTATGCAACAGATGCATCGGTTTACAGAAAAACCCCATTAGCAGTGGCATTTCCCAAAAATACCGAAGACCTCAAAAAAATCATCTTATTCGCTCAAGAAAACAAAATTGGAATTATACCGAGAACAGCCGGAACTTCATTGGCAGGCCAATGTGTTGGAGAGGGAATTGTGGTTGATGTGTCCAAACATTTTACCAATATCATTTCTTTTGATGAAACTAAAATGCAAATTACCTTGGAACCAGGCGTTATCCGCGATGAACTAAATCATTATTTAGCGCCTTATGGCTTGTTTTTTGGTCCTAATACCTCTACTGCAAACCGTGCCATGGTTGGTGGTATGGTAGGGAATAACTCCTCTGGAACTACCTCTATACAATACGGTGTAACTCGCGATAAGGTTGTGCATTTAAAAACAATTCTTTCCAACGGAGAAGAAGCGGCTTTTTCTAATATTTCTAATGCCGAATTTAAAGAAAAAGCTAATCAAAATTCATTTGAAGCTTCACTTTATAAAAATATACATAAAGAATTAGCTAGTAAAGAGGTACAAAAAAATATTATAGAAGAATTTCCAAAGCCAGAAATCCACCGGAGAAATACGGGTTATGCTATTGATGAGCTTTTAAAAAGTGAACTTTTTGGTGGTAATTCTGGCAGTATTAATCTTTGCGAGTTGCTGAGCGGTAGCGAAGGAACGTTAGCTTTTACAACGGAAATTACCCTGCAATTAGATAAAATTCCCCCTAAATTTTCTGCAATGGTCGTTTCCCATTACCTTACGCTAGAAGATTGTTTGGCAGATGTAGTCCCAGCAATGGCTCACAATTTGCATACCTGCGAAATGATGGATAAGGTAATTTTAGATTGTACTAAAAATAACCGCGCACAAATACTAAATAGGTATTTTATTGCTGGCGACCCTGCAGCCGTTTTGATGCTCGAAGTGAAAGCAGATACGCAAGAATTATTAGAAGAACAACTCGAAAATCTTTTAATAACCATCAATAAAACTGGATTTAGCTATGCAAATCCTGTTTTAAGAGATGCTGATATCAATAAAGCGGCTGAATTAAGAAAAGCGGGTTTAGGACTTTTAGGAAACATTGTTGGCGATCGAAAGGCGGTTGCTTGTATTGAAGATACTGCAGTTGCACTGGGTGATCTTAAAAATTTCATTGGGGAGTTTTCTCAAATTATGAAAAGTTACGAGCAAGATGCCGTGTATTATGCTCATGCCGGAGCTGGAGAAATACATTTAAGACCAATTTTAAATCTCAAAAAAACCGAAGATGTAAAACTTTTTAGAGCGATTACAACTGATGTAGCTAAGCTTACAAAGAAATATAAAGGTTCTTTCAGCGGTGAACATGGCGACGGAATTGTTAGGGCTGAATTTATTCCCTTAATGATTGGACAGGAAAACTATGAACTGTTAAAAAGAATAAAATCTTATTTTGATCCGCATAATATTTTCAATCCTGGTAAAATTGTTGATGCTTACCCAATGGATGAATCTCTGCGGTATGAAATCGACCGTAAAGAGCCAGAAATTAAAACCTTATTAGATTTTTCGGATAGTGAAGGTATTTTAAAAGCGGCTGAAAAATGTAATGGAAGTGGCGATTGTAGAAAAACGCATCATAGTGCAGGCGGAATGTGCCCCAGTTACCATGCGACAAAAAATGAAAAAGACACTACAAGAGGCAGAGCAAATGCCTTGCGGGAGTTTTTAACGACCTCCGAAGCGCCAAATAAATTCAATCAAAAAGAACTGAAAGAAGTATTTGATTTGTGCTTGAGTTGTAAAGCATGCGCAAGCGAATGCCCAAGTAATGTTGATGTAGCAACCTTAAAAGCAGAGTTTTTGTACCAATACCAAGAAGCTAATGGTTACCCTCTGCGCAGTAAATTATTTGCTTACAATACCACATTGAATAAAATTGGTAGTTCTGTTTCAGGACTTACGAATGCTGTTTATGGAAATAGTTTTTTAAGTGGATTATTAAAAAAATCTGCAGGTGTAGCGAAAGAAAGAAGCTTGCCCAAGGTGTATAGTTTTAATTTTGATAAACACTTACAAATAGCTAAGCGTAAATATGTCACTTCAAAAGACAAAGTAGCCCTGTATATTGATGAATTTACAAATTATTTGGATGTTGATTTAGGAAAAGATGCTATCGATGTTTTAACTAAATTGGGCTATGATGTGGAATTATTTTATGCTGAGAGCGGCAGAACGTACTTGTCCAAAGGATTTTTAAAACAAGCAAAAAAAATAGCTTTAAAGAATATCAAAGCTTTAAAAGTATTTTCGGATAATAATATTCCCGTTGTAGGCTTAGAACCGTCAGCTATTTTAACGTTTAGAGATGAATACAAACGCTTTTCGGTGGATACGGAAATCACTCAAGCCATCGCCATAAATACTTTCTTGATAGAAGAATTTTTGTCGTTGGAGCTTCAAAGGGGAGAAATACATCCTGGTTTATTTACAAATGAAGCGCGAAAAGTAAAGATTCACGGTCATTGCCATCAAAAAGCATTATCCAACCAAAAAGTAACTTTTGATATTTTAAATGTTCCAAAAAATTACGAGGTAACCATTATCAGTTCAGGCTGTTGTGGCATGGCCGGTTCTTTTGGCTACGAAAAAGAACATTATGAAATAAGTATGCAGATTGGGGAACTTAAATTATTTCCAGCAGTTCGGAAATCAAGCGAAGACACTATAATTGCCGCTAATGGAACAAGTTGCCGTCATCAAATATATGATGGGACTAAAAGACAAGCTAAACACCCAATTACCATCTTAAATGAAGCACTAATTTGATGAAAACAATGAAAATTTTATATTTTTTTTAAATAATCATCTTAGTTTGGGATTATAATATTTTAAAATTACCATTTAAAATGGTAATAAATTTAAAGACAAATGGCAGGAAATACATTCGGTAAATTATTTAAACTATCCACTTTTGGAGAATCGCACGGAGTAGCAATTGGTGGTGTTTTAGACGGGTGCCCCGCAGGAATTACTTTAGATTTTGATGCTATTCAAAATGAATTAGATCGCCGTAAACCTGGCCAGTCCGCCATAGTAACCCAGCGTAAAGAACCCGATACTGTAGAATTTTATTCAGGTATTTTTGACGGTAAAACCACAGGAACTTCCATCGGATTTGCGATTCACAATACCAATCAAAAATCTAATGACTATGCTCATATACAAGACTCCTACCGACCATCGCACGCCGATTATGTTTATGATCAAAAATATGGCTTTAGAGATTATCGGGGCGGTGGTAGAAGCTCGGCCCGCGAAACTGCCAGTAGGGTAGTGGCTGGAGCTATTGCGAAACAGGTTTTAGGTAACATCAAAATCAATGCTTTTGTTTCGCAAGTAGGTACTTTAAAATTGGATAAAGATTATAAGAATTTAAATTTTTCATTGATAGAAAGTAATCCTGTTCGTTGTCCAGATCCAGTTACAGCTGTTAAAATGGAGCAATATATCAAAGACATTCGAAAAGAAGGCGATACTATTGGGGGCGTTATTACTTGCGTTATTCAAAATGTTTCCGTGGGACTAGGAGAACCAGTTTTTGATAAATTGCATGCCGAATTAGGAAAAGCCATGCTTTCTATCAATGCCGTAAAAGGTTTTGAATATGGTAGTGGATTTGAAGGCGTAACCATGAAAGGCAGTGCACACAACGATCAATATAATCCTGACGGTACTACCAAAACAAATTATAGTGGCGGGATTCAAGGCGGAATTTCAAACGGAATGGATATTTATTTTAATGTCGCTTTTAAGCCTGTTGCTACTGTAATTCAACCTTATACGACCATAGACAAGGATGGAAATGAAGTAAAAACGCAAGGAAAAGGGCGTCATGATCCTTGTGTGGTTCCCAGAGCTGTACCTATTGTTGAGGCCATGGCAGCTATGGTGCTGCTAGACTTTACTTTACGTAATAAGGCTTTAAATTTATAAGTCTGTTTTTGGTGTTTTCGTTTTCAAAATAGTATCTTTCAAAAACTATAAATTTGCTTTTTGAAGTAAATAAAACGATTTAAACTCGAAATTCTCAGCTTAAACCATTTAATTAATATGAAAAAATTAGCATTACACTGGCAAATATTACTAGGAATGTTACTAGGTATTGTATTTGCACTAGTTTTAGTACAAGTAAGTTCTCTTTCTCCAGAACAACTAAAAGAAATTGAAAGTGCACAATCAGAAATTGTACAACTAAACGCTGATAAAAAAGAATTAAAGGCACAATTATCAAAGCTTACAGATGATTATGCCGCCACTAATATCACTACTTTTGAGTTTCACCAACAGAAATCTATTATTGAATTAGAAATAGACAGATTAGATACTAGGCTCCCAAATCTCAAAAAAATAACGTCTCAACCAACCTGGGCACAAAGCTTTATAAGTGATTGGATAAAACCATTCGGAACTATATTTATCAACTCACTAAAGTTAATTGCTATCCCATTAATTCTTGCGGCATTGATAAAAGGAGTTTCAGATTTAAAAGACATTTCTAGTCTTTCTAAAATGGGATTTAAAACAATAGCTATTTACGTGGTAACCACTATAATTGCTGTTTCTATTGGGTTAGGTGTGGTAAGTATTATAAAGCCCGGAGGCAGTATTACGGAAGATACCCGAAATGAACTTATTGAAGCGTACGCAGGTGACGCAGAAATGAAACAAAAAGATGCCGCTGCTCAGAAAGAAGCAGGACCATTGCAAGCCCTAGAAGATTTAGTGCCAAGTAATATTTTTGAAGCTGCTGCTAGCAATAGTAATATGCTACAAGTGATCTTTTTTGCCATATTTTTTGGTGTCGCATTAATATTGATCCCCGAAGATTTGGCTGAACCTGTAAAAAAGTTTTTTGACGGTTTTAATGAAGTCATCCTAAAAATGGTCGATTTAATTATGCTCGCCGCACCCTACGGTGTATTTGCACTCATGGCGGCTTTAGTCATTGAAGCACCAAGTGCAGATTTATTTAAAGCCTTGGGAATGTATGCCTTCTGTGTTGTTTTAGGTTTGGCATTAATGGTGGTTGTTTATATGACATTTGTAAAAGTATATGCGAAAAAATCGCCTTTATTTTTCTTACAAGGAATGGCGCCAGCCCAGCTATTGGCGTTTTCTACAAGCTCTAGTGCGGCAACCTTACCAGTAACCATGGAAAGGGTTACAGAGCATATAGGCGTAGAAGAAGAAGTAGCTAGTTTTGTATTACCCATAGGCGCTACCATTAATATGGATGGTACTAGTTTGTATCAAGCAGTAGCAGCCGTTTTTATAGCCCAAGCCTTTGGGATGGATTTATCTTTTGGAACGCAACTCGGAATTATAGCTACCGCAACTTTGGCCTCAATTGGTTCTGCAGCCGTTCCAGGAGCAGGTATGGTAATGCTTGTGGGTGTTTTGGGCTACGCAGGTATTCCAGAAGCTGGTTTAGCCTTAATTTTTGCGGTGGACAGGCCTTTAGACATGTGTAGAACCGTTGTAAATGTTACAGGAGATGCAACTGTTGCTACTGTAATTGCAAAATCTGTAAATAAACTGCATGACCCTAAAGCAAAAAATTGGGATGATAATTTAAAGAAGCACGTTTAAAAATAGCTAATAGTTTTTAAATGATAATGTTATAAAGCAAATAGGAATTCATAACCTAGAAATACTCTTTAAACTAGTTTTGGCGATAAATTTCTGTGCGAGCGAAAAAAGGCTATTGTTTTTTAAATAGACTGGTAAATCCCAGTGGAGGATTTAAAAAATTGTATTAAGGCAACTCTCATCTATCCTAAAGTTAAGGAATGGGCTCATTTGGGAATTATCCTAAATGATTAGGTTTTTTTGTTTTATTTGGATTAGATTAAGTAGCTACATTTATAAGTTATCACCCATTTACTGGCAACATTACGTAAATTTAATACCTTTAAGAATGAGATTTTGGATTGGATTATTTATATCACTTTTTGGAGGACTAATAGGAATAGGTTTTTTTAGTGAATGGATAAAGATAAATTATCAATTGATTAATGATTTGCAGCTGGACTCTGTTGCATTAATTATACTTATCATTGGCTTAATTGTTACCGCCATTGATCATTCAAAGCAATCGAGAAATCTAAAGCAGTTAGAAGCCGAACAAAAAGGGCGAGTTCTTAAACCAAAACAAAGAGAAAACCTAGTAAACGCATTAAATAATGTAGAGAAAATTAAAATAGTTTTGACAGGAATACAAGGAGACAGAGAGTCCATTAAATTTGCAAATTCAATCAAAGATATTTTTATAGAGGCGGATTATGAAGTTGATGGGGTGTGGGAAGATATAATAATCGGAGGTGTAGGTTTTGGCATAACTCTGCGTGAAAGTTCATCTGATCCAAATTCTATTGGGAAAATTATAAATGAAATAATGAACGAAAATCAAATAAAAAGTAGAGTTGTATTAAAACCAGATCTAAAACCAAATCAAATTGAAATTATTGTTGGTTCACGTCCTTGATTTTTTTCAATATATACAAAGTCTTCCAATTAAAAAAAACGTATGGTAACAGCGGTTTTGCAAGATTACGAAATATGTGGTAAAATCACGTTTATCTCTCGCAAGAGATATTATTTTAACAGAATGATTTCGGTTACGAAGTTCGCAACTTCGCAAAGCCACCAACCGCTATATCATCAAGTACAAATTATAAAAGTATAAATTCGAATACGGCTTTGAAATATAGCTATAATTGATTGCAAAAGCAGCGCTATTTTATTTTTAGCATTATGGCAAAAGTATTTTTATGTAAAATAAGGCGGGTCAGGAAACTTAAAATGACTCAGAAATGTATAATTTTGAGACTATTGCTAGGGCATCATTTCTGTTCTACTCAAGAAGAAAATCTTGTTACACCAATTTTTTTGTAAATTTAGAATTCTAATGGGTCATCAAAACACCTAAAAAAGAACTTTTAAAAGTGATATTAAAATAACAACTTTATCGCAACGTGTATATTACTCCTTGAATAATAAAATCTTAAAAATATGAAACGTATTATCACAGCATTTGTTTTTATAGGAATTTTACTTTCCTGTAATTCATCAGACAAAAATAAAAAAGCAGCACGAGAATCGGCTGACATATTAACTGTAGCGGATAGTATAGCGAATAATGCCAACAAACAATTAAAGGCAATTGATACAGATGAAGCTTTAATTGCAACGGCACTAATGGCGGCACCCGAAAAAAGCAGAGCGGGATCTAAAGTTATTGGATATAATATGGCAGGAGAATTTGTAACGCTGAAGGAAGGTGACAATGAATTTATTATTCTTGCAGATAATCCTAAACAAGTTGGCTTTAATGTGGCTTGTTATCACAAAGACCTTGAACCATTTATGGCAAGGGGAAGAACCTTGAGAGCCGAAGGAAAAAGCGCTCAAGAAGTTAATGATATTCGTGAAGCAGAAATGAAATCGGGTCAACTTAAAATAACTACTGGCGCGACTTCACATATCTACTACAGCGCTAAAGCAATCTATGATCCTAAAACTTCAAAAGTTGAAGAGGCCCAACTCCGCTTTGTGGTGTATATGCCTTATGCCACCGCGGCGTCTACAGGTTTACCAGAAACTCCAATGTCACCTAACCATCCTTGGATCATGGATCCAGGAACACACCGAGCACATATTATGATTACACCCTTATCAGGAGAAAGAGAGTAAGTCAAGCGATTAAACAAGCTATTAAAACATAAAGTACCATATGTTTTTATATTTGAATGAAATTTAAAAGTAAACATAACAAGCAGGTAGCGGCAGTTGGCAGTAGCGGTTAGTCGTAAACATTTTTCGAATATTTTAAATTTGACTGCTAACTACTTTAAAAAAAAACCTATATTTCGTAATAACTTATCACAGATTAAATATTAAAACGACAATAACCAGAATGAAAATAAATTTGATTAGCGATACGGTTACCAAACCCACAAAAGGCATGTTAGAAGCCATGATGCAAGCGCAAGTGGGCGATGATGTTTTTAAAGAAGATCCATCTATCAATGCTTTGGAAAGTCGTGTTGCTAAAATGTTCAATAAAGAAGCAGCGCTTTTTTTTCCGAGTGGCACAATGGCGAATCAAACAGCTATAAAATTGCACACACAACCTGCCGAGCAGTTGATTTGTGATAAATATGCACATATATACCATTATGAAGGCGGTGGTGTTAGTTTTAATAGTGGTGTTTCCTGTAAATTAGTTGATGGTCATAGGGGCATGATGACTGCTGTCCAAGTCGTGGCAGCGATAAATCCCCCTGATTTTTACCACAGTCCGTTAACAACTTTAGTTTCCATAGAAAATACCACGAATAAAGGCGGAGGCGCTTGTTGGGATTTTGAAGAATTAAAAAAAATTAAAGCGGTTTGTGAGGAACATCATTTAGGTTATCATTTAGACGGGGCAAGACTTTGGAACGCATTGGTTGCCAAAAATGAAACTGCCGAACAGTACGGAAATTTATTTGATACCATCAGCATTTGTTTCAGTAAAGGCCTAGGATGTCCTGTAGGTTCGGTATTAGTTGGCGATAAAGAAATCATTCAAAAAGCGTTGCGAGTGCGCAAAGTTCTAGGAGGCGGCATGCGACAAGCTGGTTTTTTGGCAGCTGCGGCAAGTTATGCTTTAGATCATCACATACCACGATTAGCGGATGACCATAAAAAAGCAAAAGAAATAGGGGAGCTACTTCAAAATTTATCTTTTATCAAAAAAGTAGAACCCATAGAAACCAATATCATAATTTTCGAAATAAATGAAAAAGAAATAAGCGCTGATAATTTTCTAAAAAAATTATTAGATCATCAGGTATATATTATCGGGATGGGTCAGGGTAAATTACGAATCGTTACCCATTTAGATTATACAGATGCTATGCACGAAGAATTTCTTAAGATACTGAAAAAACTATAAATTATTCAAGATATTTTTAATTCCATTTTCCATTCCTGCCTCCGAGTTATATTGCTCTGAGGTGCCAATAATTTGTCCTTTTTCATTTTTTAAACTAAAAAGAAATAAACCTTCATGGTTGGTCTTACGTTCAAATAACTTGATTTTATTCGAAGTGTTGTTGATTGACCTAAGGGTTGCGTTCATTTCCTCCTCATTGTTAAAAGAAATACTTTTAAAAAGCCTGTCACCTTTTTTATTTTTGAATTCAAAATAGGGATTGTCTATATAGTAAGTCTCAATTTTTAACACAGCGCTTATTTTAGTATCAATTTAGTAAATATAAACTGAATTAAAATAAATTTTATTATGAAAGATAAGTAGATCTTGGATTTGGAAGTGCATTTGAGCGATGAAACATGCATTTCAACGACAAAATATATTTTTATTAGATAATTTTTTAATTAACTTAAAACTCCTATTTCCGAACAACCATCAACGAACAACTATCAACGAACAACGAACAATCGGTATATTTATCAAAAGCAGAGGTTTCAAAAAAATCTTTTTCATGGTAATACAAGGTTGACACCAATCGCTTCCTGTAAAGTAAACCAGAACGTTCTTTTTTTCTTTATTCACTTCTTTTAAAGCTTCGTCATAATTGGCGATTCATTCTTTTTTTATGCTTACTTTTAAATCTCCTTGAGCATTTAAAAGCAAAGGAAATAACAGAAAGATAATTACTTTTTTCATCTTAATTTTTTGTTTGATGTCATTTAAACAGCGCATCCATTCCTGGAATATTGGGCATACCTTCTTTTGCAACGGCAGAAAGTTCAATTTCATTAATACTTGTTGCCCTTTCAATAGCCTTATTTATAACTAAAACAAGGCAATCTTCTAGTTGTTCTTTATCTTTAAGTAAGCTTTGTTCAATGTTAATATTTTTTATTAAGCTGTTTGCTGTAAGCGTTACTTTTAATTTACCATCACTTGATTTTTCGTCAATTAAAACCGAATTTAAGCGATATTTAGTCGCTTTTATTTTTTCTTGGGTATCTTTTAATTTTCCCATCATTCCCATTAAATCTCCAAACATAATATTGAATTTAATATATTTCTATAATCAAAATTACTAAATTGACTTCATAAATGAGTTGTAAGTCTTAATTTTGTAGCTTCCTTTTAAAAGTGATACAACAAACATGATCAAGAATACTTTTCCGATTGCAAAAAAGATACCTAAAAAATTAGAAATTCATAATGACACCCGGATTGATGAATTTTATTGGTTAAAAGACCGAGAAAATAAGGATGTAATTTCTTATTTGAATGAAGAAAAGAGCTATTATGAGGAAATGACGGCACATACCTTGCCATTTCAAAAGAAGCTTTTTAAAGAAATGAAATCAAGATTAAAGGAAGACGATTCTTCCGTTCCTTATCTTCAAAATGGTTTTTGGTATGCCACACGTTATGAGATTGGCAAAGAATATCCAATCTATTCCAGAACTCAAGATTTACCGAACGCTTCGCCTCAAGAACTGTTTAATTGTAACGAAATGGCTGAGGGTTTCGATTATTTTAGTTTGGGCGGAATTGCCGTAAGTTCTAATAATAATTTAGCCGTTTTTGGGGTTGATACGGTATCGAGAAGAGAATATACTTTAAAAGTCAAAAATTTAATTTCTGGGGAAATTTATGATGATATTATAGAGAAAACTACTGGTGGAGCTGTCTGGGCGAACGATAACATAACCTTTTTTTACAGTAAAAAAGATCCTGTAACTTTGCGTTCAGATAAAGTGTTTAAACATATTTTAGGAACATCAGTGGAAGATGATGTAGTTGTTTTCCATGAAGAGGATGAAACGTTCAATTCTTTCGTTTATAAAACAAAATCAAAAAAATATATCGTTATAGGTTCTTCGAGTACCTTAACTACGGAATATCGATTTATAATAGCGGATACTCCAGAAGCAGAATTTACTATATTTTCTAAGCGAGAGCGTGGTTTAGAATACTCTTTAGCACATTACAATGGTAATTTTTACGTTTTAACAAATAAAGATAATGCTATCAATTTTAAAATAATGAAAGTGTCCGAAACTGATACGGTTTCTGAACATTGGCAAGAATTTATTCCGCACAGAGAACATGTTTTATTAGAAGACATCGAAATATTTAAAGACTATTATGTGCTTTCTGAGCGCGAAAACGGATTGAATAAAATAAAAATTGTAGGCTGGGATACTAAGGAAAGTTATTTTTTACCTTTTAATGATGAAACATACACGGCTTATGTAGGCACAAATCCTGATTTTGATACTGAAATTTTAAGATACGGTTATAATTCTTTAACAACTCCTAGTTCCGTTATTGATTTTAATATGCGCACTCTTGAAAAAGATATTAAAAAAGAGCAAGAAGTGTTGGGTGGGAAATTTGATAAAAATAACTACAAATCAGAACGTATATGGGCTACAGCCAAAGATGGCGTAAAAATACCCATGTCCGTCGTATATCATAAAGACACCAAATTAGATGGTTCCAGTCCCTTATTTCAATACGGTTATGGCTCTTATGGATATACTTTAGATCCACATTTTTCAACGGTAAGGTTAAGTTTGTTAGATAGAGGTTTTATTTATGTGATTGCCCATGTGCGTGGCAGCGAATACTTAGGACGAAAATGGTATGAAGATGGAAAATTATTATATAAAAATAATACGTTTACAGATTTTATAGATTGCTCCAAAAATTTAATTGAGCTTAACTATACAAGTCCGAAACATTTGTACGCGTCAGGCGGTTCCGCTGGTGGCCTGTTAATGGGCGCTATCATAAATATGCAGCCAGAATTGTACAATGGTATTATTGCAGCGGTACCTTTTGTTGATGTAGTTACCACCATGCTCGATGATACCATACCGCTTACTACGGGTGAATATGATGAATGGGGAAATCCCAACGAAAAAGAATATTACGATTACATAAAATCATATTCCCCTTATGATAATGTTACGGAAAGAGCATATCCTAATATGTTGGTTATTTCTGGTTTTCACGATTCGCAAGTGCAATATTGGGAACCTGCAAAATGGGTGGCTAAACTCAGAGATAAAAAAACTGATGACAATATTTTACTTTTTGATATTAATATGGATGTAGGTCATGGTGGTGCTTCAGGGCGTTTTGAGTCTTTAAAAGAGGTGGTTAAAGAATATACTTTTCTAATGGATTTAGAAAAGAAAATCGATTAATCGAAAAAAAAAATATAAATTTGTACTTTAAACATTGGTTTTTCAGCTAAAAAAAGAGAAACTAATAGCTTAAAACTTATAACCTACTATGGAAAATAAGATCAACGCTCATAACAATATTTTAGAACTTATTGGTAATACTCCTTTAGTAAAATTAAATAGGGTAGCAGAAAATTTAATTGGCAACTTTTATGCTAAAGTAGAAGCTTTTAATCCAGGACATTCCTCCAAAGATAGAATTGCAAATTTTATTATTGAAGAAGCTGAACGGAAAGGACTCCTAAAACCAGGAAGCACCATTATTGAAACCACCTCAGGAAATACCGGTTTTAGTATTGCCATGGTAAGCATTATAAAAGGGTACAAATGTATATTAGCGGTAAGTTCAAAATCTTCTCCTGATAAAATTGATATGTTGCGGTCTATGGGTGCCAATGTATTTGTTTGTCCTGCCCACGTAGCACCAGAAGATCCAAGATCATACTATGAAGTTGCTAAACGCTTGCACCAAGAAACTCCAAATAGTATTTACATCAATCAATATTTTAATAGTTTAAATACAGAAGCTCATTATAGAACAACTGGGCCCGAGATTTGGAAACAAACCAATGGTAATATTACGCATTTAATAGCGGCAAGTGGAACAGGTGGTACTATTTCTGGTACTGCCAAATACTTAAAAGAGCAAGCCCAAATTGTTGGAGCTGAGGTTAAAATTATTGGAGTTGACGCCTATGGATCTGTTTTAAAAAAATACCACGAAACTAAATTATTTGATAAAAAAGAAATTTATCCTTACCGAATTGAGGGTTTGGGAAAAAACTTGATTCCGACGGCCACTAATTTTGAAGTTATTGATAGATTTGTAAAAGTTACTGATGAAGATAGCGCCCATACTGCTCGTGAGATTTCTAAAAAAGAAGGTATGTTTGTTGGCTATACAAGTGGTGCGGTTTTTCAAGCTGTAAAGCAATTAAATGAAGAAGGCGAATTTGATGAAAAAAGCAATGTGATTATTATTTTTTCGGATCATGGCTCTCGTTATATGAGTAAAATTTATAGTGATGAATGGATGAAAAATCAAGGCTTTTTAGATGATAAAAGGGTAGAACAGACTCCAGAAATTCAATTTATAAAATAAACCATCAAACTTTAATCTTAATACATGCAGTGCCTAAATTCGGGTGCTGCTTTTTTTTGTCTTCATATTTTTATGAATACATGTTAAAAATCTTTACTTTTGTTATAAAATATTTGTATAGATGAAGGATTTATTTGAAAGAATAATCGCGAACAAAGGACCACTAGGCAAATGGGCTTCTCAGGCTGAGGGCTATTTTGTATTTCCAAAACTAGAAGGTCCCATTTCTAATAGAATGAAATTTCAAGGTAAAGAAGTACTTACTTGGAGCATAAATGATTATTTAGGACTGGCCAATTTGCCTGAAATAAAAAAAGTTGATGGTGATGCAGCAGCAGAATATGGTGCGGCATACCCTATGGGTGCTCGTATGATGAGCGGCCATACCGATTTTCATGAACAATTAGAGCAAGAATTAGCTGATTTTGTGAGTAAAGAGTCGGCCTACTTATTAAACTTTGGATATCAAGGGGTCATGTCGGCTATTGATGCTTTGGTATCAAAAGACGATATTATTGTTTATGACGTGGATGCGCACGCTTGTATTATTGACGGTGTTCGCCTGCACATGGGTAAACGTTTTACCTTTAAACACAATGATATTGAAAGTTTAGAAAAAAACTTAGACCGTGCTACAAAAATGGCAGAACAAACTGGAGGAGGTATTCTAGTTATTTCTGAAGGTGTTTTTGGAATGCGGGGCGAGCAAGGGAAATTAAAAGAAATCGTTGCACTAAAAGAGAAATACAATTTCAGATTTTTAGTCGATGATGCTCATGGTTTTGGTACTTTAGGAAAAACAGGCGCTGGCGCAGGTGAGGAGCAAGGCATTCAAGATGGTATAGATGTATATTTTGCTACTTTTGCAAAGTCTATGGCAGGTATCGGAGCTTTTTTAGCTGCAGATAAAGAGGTTATAGATTATTTAAAATACAACTTGCGTTCTCAAATGTTTGCTAAGTCATTACCCATGATTTATGTAAAAGGAGCCTTAAAGCGTTTAGATATGTTGCGTACCATGCCAGAACTTAAAAATAAGCTTTGGGAGAATGTGAACGCATTACAAAACGGATTGAAAGAACGTGGTTTCGATATTGGTACTACCACAAGTTGTGTTACTCCAGTTTACCTTAACGGAAGCATTCCTGAGGCAATGGCATTAGTAAAAGATTTACGTGAAAATCATAGTATTTTCTGTTCTATCGTAGTGTATCCTGTAATTCCAAAGGGATTAATATTATTGAGAATGATCCCAACAGCGACACACACTTTAGAAGATGTTAGAATTACCTTAGAGGCTTTCTCTGTAATCCGTGATAGGCTGCAAAATGGTACTTATAAAAGGTTATCTGCTGCTGTAGCGGCGGCTATGGGCGAATAGATCCCTTTTTTGATAAATAGAAAAATCCCAAATGCTAAATTAGTATATGGGATTTTTTAGTTCAATTCAGTTTTCAATTCAATTCCTTCCGATACGTTCTTCGGCGTTTATGCACTTGGGGATTAAAATTTTTCCATAATTGCCTAATGGCCAAATTATCGGCTAATTCGGGTGTTCTTATGCAGTCTTTAATGCCCTTTGCGATGAAAGTTTCATAACATTCATTAAAAATAATAGCGGTAACACCTTTATTTTGATAACCAGGATGTACACCTATTAAATAAAAAATAACCTCTTTACTATACTTTTTTGCGCTTAATAAATGCAAAAAACCAGTAGGGAAAAGTTTGCCGTTTGACTTTTGTAAAGCTCTTGAGAAAGATGGCATTACAATACAAAAAGCAACTAAATTATTATGTTCATCCAAAACAAATTTTATATATTCTGGATTTATAAAACTGATGTATTTTTTCTTAAAATAGGCCTTTTGAATATCATTTATAGGAACAAAAGAAGAAAGTGAAGCATAGGATTCATTAAATAAATCGAACATTTTATCCACCCAAGGCATCACGTCTTTTGTTTTCGTAAAGTTTAATGGCTTAAGATTGTACCTCCGTTTGATCAATTCGTTTGCTTTGGCATAAAATTTAGGATCAGCATTGACGAATGGAAATTTGTTTTCCACGTACTCCTTTTCTTTTACGAAGCCTAAATGCTCAAAGTGATTTACATAATACGCATGGTTATACCAAGTAATCATAGTACCAATATGGTCAAAACCATAAGTAAGCACCCCAACTTTATCTAAATTAGAAAACCCAACAGGACCTTCCATAAATTCTAGCTGATGTTGCTTACCAATTTCCTCAACTTTTGCTAGTAATGCCTTTGACACTTCAAAATCATCGATAAAATCGAACCAACCAAAACGCATTTTTGATACTTTTTGCTGATTAATTTCAATCCAATTGGCAATCGCTGCTACTCGCCCGACAATTACATTGTCTTTATAGGCAAGAAATAAATGGACTTTCGCATCCTTAAAAGCAGGATTTTTATCTTTATCAAAGGTTTCTATTTCATCAGCGATAATAGGCGGCACCCAATACGGAGAGTCTTTGTATAAGCTAAAAGGAAATTTTACAAACTTTTTTATAGCTGTTTTATCCTTTACTTCTTGTATGCTAATCATTCGTTTTAATTTGATGGGTCAATTGCAATATTTAAAGGTAAGTACTTTGTTTTGCTTTGGGAAAAGTATTTTAATAATTAGTTCTGTAATTTAATGGCATTCTTCATTATTTCGAAAAGAGTAGAGAGCAGAGAAAAAAGAACAAAGAAAAGAGAGCAGCGTCAACTCTTGCCTACTGACTCCTGAATCTCAGCTCTTGGCTCTTTAATATTGCCTCTCAACTCTTACTTTTTGCCTCCAAGCTTCTGAATCCTGCCTTTTGTCTATTTCCATTTTGCTTTTGACTTTTGACCTTCGCCTTTTGACTTTTCTCTTCTCTTTTTTATCTTCTCTTTTTTCTTTACCGCTCAACACACTATCTTTGCCCTTTATACATAATTTTATGAGTTTTACGCTTTTATCTTCTCCATTGCAGGGTTTTACCGATTTTCGTTTCAGAAATGCTTTTCAGCAGTATTTTGGTGGAATAGATACTTTTTATGCGCCTTATATTAGATTGGATGGTAAATTGGTGATAAAATCATCTTACCAGCGCGATTTACAATTAGAAAATAATACCTCTATAAATGTAATACCGCAAGTAATGACTAATGATGCGGAAGAGTTTTTATTTGTTGTGAAGTATATTCAAGAGTTAGGCTATAAAGAACTCAACTGGAATTTGGGTTGTCCTTACCCAATGGTAACAAAACGAGGAATGGGTTCAGGGTTAATAAAGGAAGTTGATAAAATAGACCATATTTTAGGGCGCGTACATGCAGAAACGGATGTTATTGTTTCCATGAAAATGCGAATGGGATACGAAAATAGCAATGAAATATTAGACACATTTCCAGTCTTAGAAAAATATCCTATCAAAAATATTGCCATTCACGCCCGTATCGGCAAACAATTATATAAGGGTGGTGTGGACTTAGATGCTTTTCAGCGCTGTGTAGAAAGTACCAGTCACAAATTGTATTACAATGGAGATATTACCACGGTAGCACAATTTAAAAAAATGCAAGAGCGTTTTCCAAGTATCGACCATTTTATGATTGGGCGAGGATTGATTGCTGATCCTTTTTTACCAAATATGATAAAGGCGGATACAACTGTTTATCCAACAAATAGATTTGATATTTTTAAAGCATTTCATGATACCATATACAAGCAGTACGACGAATTTTTATCGGGCCCAACGCCTATAAAAATGAAAATGTTAGGCTTTTGGGAATTCTTTTCTCAATCTTTTGCTGATCCTCAAAAGGCTAATAAAGCCATTAAAAAGGCAAATAACCCCGCGGCATATCAAAGTGCCGTAACCGAAATTCTTAAAAAAGAAATGTCCTTGGCTTAATCTATTCCATTACCTTTGTGGTGCTATTTTATATCTGATTTTGAAAGACATTTTACTCATAACTCCACCTTTTACGCAATTAAATACACCGTATCCAGCGACCGCCTATTTAAAAGGTTTTTTGAATACTAAGCATATTTCTTGTTTTCAAATAGACTTAGGCATAGAGGTTATTCTGGAGTTGTTTTCAAAGCAAGAACTTCAAAATATATTTAATTTAGCTAAAGAAAACAATACCATTACTTCTGAAAATTGCAAGCGTATTTATGCTTTAAAGGATGGCTATATCAATACCATTTCGCTGGTTATCGGTTTTTTGCAAGGAAAAAACCCCACTTTTGCCCGACAAATATGTGCCAATGGTTTTTTACCTGAAGCTTCACGTTTTCGACAATTAGATGATTTGGATTGGGCTTTTGGAGAAATGGGTTTGCAAGACAAAGCCAAACATTTGTCTACTTTATATTTAGAAGATTTATCTGATTTTATTGTGGAAGCGATTGACGCTAATTTCGGATTTAGTCGCTATGCAGAAAGATTGGGCAGAAGTGCTAATTCGTTTGATGAATTGTATGATTTTTTAAAGGAGGATATTACCTATATCGATAAAATAAGTCTAAAATTACTCGAAAAAACTATTCAAAAAGTACAGCCTAAACTGATTGGTTTTTCAGTTCCTTTTCCTGGGAATTTATACAGTGCCTTTAGATGTGCACAATACCTTAAAAAACATTATCCATCTATAAAAATAACTATGGGTGGTGGTTTTCCAAATACGGAATTACGCTCGTTAACTGATAAAAGAGTTTTTGAATTTTTTAATTATATCACTTTAGATGATGGTGAACTACCTGTTGAACTATTAGCCCGTCTAAACCCTTGCGATACGTCGACTTCATTCAGTACAGGCGGAGGAGAGTTTAAACGCACCTTTGTTTTAGAAAACGGAATTGTTGTTTACAAAAACAATACAACCAAACCTGATTATAAACAAAGTGAAGTTGGCACCCCTGATTATTCTGATTTACTTTTAGAAAGTTATATTTCTGTTATTGAAATTGCAAACCCGATGCACAGTTTATGGAGCGATGGTCGGTGGAATAAATTAACGATGGCGCACGGTTGTTACTGGGGAAAATGTACTTTTTGCGATATCTCTTTAGATTATATAAAATTATACGAGCCTATAGCAGCTACTATTTTGGTTGATCGGATGGAAGAACTAGTTACACAAACTAGCGAAAACGGATTTCATTTTGTGGATGAAGCGGCGCCACCTTCTTTAATGAAAGCTTTAGCTATCGAAATTATCAAAAGAAAACTAATCGTAACTTGGTGGACGAATATTCGTTTCGAGAAAAATTTCACCGCTGATCTTTGTTATTTATTAAAAATTTCTGGTTGTATCGCAGTTTCAGGCGGTTTAGAAGTTGCTTCGGATCGCTTACTTAAATTGATCGATAAAGGCGTAACCGTTTCTCAAGTTGCTCAGGTAACTCGTAATTTTACGGATGCGAATATAATGGTGCATTCCTATTTAATGTATGGCTATCCCACGCAAACGGTGCAAGAAACTGTAGATAGTTTAGAAATGGTACGTCAACTCTTTGAAATTGGCGTTTTACAATCCGGCTTTTGGCATCAATTTGCATTAACGGCGCATAGTCCTATTGGTCTAAATCCTTCAGAATATGGCATTATTCCAGATTTAAAAGAAATCTCCTTCGCTAATAATGATATAGATTTCAAAGATTCCACAGGAATCGATCATTCTAAATTCAGTTTTGGATTGAAAAAATCGCTTTTTAACTATATGCATGGAATTGGTTTTAAATCGCCACTGCAAGCTTGGTTCGATTTTAAACTTCCTACAACACAAATCGAGCCCAATTTTATTGCAGATTGTTTGGATACTACGATAGATTTTCAAGTAAAACCTAGCGCAAAAGTAATTTGGTTAGGAAGTTTACCACTGCAGGAAAGCTATACGAAATCTAAAAAAGGGCAAACTTGGGAGCTATTAAAATTGACTTTTCATCATCATAGAAATACCACATCAATCTCATTAGACAAAGGAAAAGGGGAGTGGTTACTTCAAAATTTACAATTATGGATGCTCAACCAAAACAAACAGGTGTTGTACAAAGATGTAAAAGCAGATTTTGAAACTAATTTTGAAGATTTTGAGTTGTTTTGGTTTTCGAAACCAATTAATTCGTTGAAAACTATTGGTTTAATTATTGTCTAAGTTTTTTAATCAACTTTATCCAAGTTCGGAGTTTTGACAAAATCAAAGACTTTCATAGAAAGTTATATTGTATAAATTTAGCTAAAACGGCATCTTCATACCATTGATTTTGAATAGAGTAATCTAAAAGTTGTTAATTGGTATTGCTAACCTTACTTCATTAATAGTAAAAAAAACTAAAAATCAATCTTCACATTATTATTTTTCTTTTTAGTCTTTTCGGCTTTTTTTAGATTTTTGATTTGCTTTTTGGTGGGACCTAAATCAACATCTTCAGCGCCGCTACCTTTCTTAGCTTCTTTAGCTTTTTTCTTCATCGATTTTTTTCCTATCAGTCCGTTTTCTCCCGCTTTCTGTTCATCAATGGCTTTTGGTCTATCCATATGCTTGTCTAACCTATAAGAAAAGCCCAGAGTGCCAAACATGCGTGTGGGCGTATCTTTAAAACTACCGCCAAATGAAATATCGGCTTGTACGTTTGTAGAAATTAAATGCGCTAAACCAGTTCTGTATAAAGCATCGGCATACCTATCGCTTTTAATTCCTTGTTGTTCTAAAAAGACACTCCATTTAGGATTTTGTAAGGCGTGGGTTAATGAAACAATATAGCTCATTTCAGGAAACTCCGTTCCAATGCGGTCGTAAGCGATATTTGATATAAAAACAACTCTCGGAGATATTTTACTTTGCGTCGCCAACATTACTCTTGGTGAAGCTATAGGATCACGAGCAAAATATGGATTTTCGCCCAAAACAAAAGTTGCTCCTGCATATAAGGAAACTGCAGGCAACAAGTTTCGCCACTGAAATTTATTATTGGCGCGCCAGCTATATAAATTGGGTTTGTAGCGTTCCGGGTTTTTGTGAGGGTCATAAATAAGATATTTTAGTCCTAAGCGGTTCCGCGAAAAGTCTGTAAAAGTATCTTCGGATAATGAACTATTAAATGCAATATTTCCCCTTTGAAAAGTACCTTCATAAAAAATTTCCAATCGTTCAATTAAAAGACCGTAGCGCAAAGCCAAATCAGTACTCCAAATATTAGCATCTGTTAGCAAAATACTATGTTCTTGTTGTTCATAACCAATGCCGAATTCAGCCTGAATTACGTTTCTACCCACCGCATAAGCACTTACAGATTGCCCTGGTCGGTTAGAGTTAATTACATCTGTATATTGCGCCTGCAAAGAAATTACAAATAAAAATATTAGTGATGAAAATAGAATTTTTAAATGATTATTTCTGATATAATTCGGGTTCTTTAATATTATTTGTCTTTTAAACATATTTGTTGATGGCCCTTTTTGATAAGGATTCATTTCAGGTAATTTTGGATGCAAACCCGCTGTACAAAGCGGTTTTAATATTTTTTTAATATTTTTCAAGTTAAATTGAACGCTAATAATCGTATTTTTGACTATAATTTTCAAAAAGATATGGGTTTTATAATAACGGTTTTAATCATACTCTTAGTATATTATGCAATTAAAATATTGCTTAAAATCTTCGCTCCTAAAATATTGAATTATGCAGGTAAAAAGGCGGAGAAACACTTTAGAGAAAAATTTGAGGGTTTTGGAACACAACAGCAAAACAAAACTACCGATGAAGGCGACGTAATTATTGATACAAACAAAAATAAAAATCCTAAAAGTTCAAAAAACGTAGGAGAATATATAGATTTTGAAGAAATTGATTAATTTCACTTCCTAAATCAGCCTTTTAAACCTTTTAAAATAATACAACCACTCCAAATGAAGCGTAATCTGAAAGCTTTTTTAATTCATTTTTTTGCCCTCGCCTTATTTATTGTCGCAGCTTTAGCTTATTTCACACCCGTCTTACAAGGTAAAGTAATTTTCCAATCTGATATTGCTCAATATACAGGAATGGCTAAGGAGCAAATAGATTTTAAAAAAAGAACTGGTGAAGAACCTTATTGGACAAACAGTGCTTTTGGAGGAATGCCCACCTTTCAACTAGGCGCTCAATATCCGCATAATTATATTAAAAAGTTAGATTTAGCCTTACGGTTTTTGCCTAGACCAGCCGATTATTTATTCTTGTACTTACTCGGTTTTTATATTTTATTATGCTGCTTAAAAGTCGATTATCGCTTGGCGGTTTTAGGAGCTTTAGCCTTCGGTTTTTCCACCTATTTAATTATTATTTTAGGCGTTGGACATAATGCAAAAGCGCATGCTATTGCCTATTTGCCAATGTTGCTCGGCGGAATTATTTTAGTATTCCGAAAACAATATGTTTGGGGTTTTATTTTAACAGCGCTGGCCATGGCGCTCGAAATTAATGCCAATCACTATCAAATGACTTATTATTTTATGTTATTGGTGTTGATTTTGGGAACCGTTTATTTGGTAGATGCCATCAGAAAAAAACAACTAAAGCATTATTTTATATCTGTAGCCTTATTATTAGTTGCCGTTGTTTTAGGGGTTGCAACAAATGCCACCAGTTTATTGGCAACAAAAGAATATGCGGATTGGAGTACGCGTAGTAAGAGTGAATTAACCATCGCTCCCGACGGAACACCAAAAGAAAATACAGGAGGTTTAAGCAAAGAGTACATCACCCAATACAGTTACGGCATAACAGAATCTTTAAATTTATTTATCCCCAGAATGTTCGGAGGTTCTAATAGCGAAGATTTAGGTCAAGATTCAAAAACCTTTGATTATTTAATAGAAAAGGGAATTTCAAAAACACAAGCCTTAGATTTCACTACCGGTTTACCTTTATATTGGGGAGATCAACCAGGAACTTCTGCACCTGCTTATGTGGGCGCTGTATTATTTTTTCTTTTCTTTTTAGGCTTGTTTTTGGTAGAAAATAAAGCAAAATGGTGGATTTTAGGAGGCGTTATCATGTCGTTAATATTGTCATGGGGAAAGAATTTTAGTCTTTTGACAGATTTTATGATTGATTATTTTCCATTATATGATAAATTCAGAGCAGTTTCGTCCATACAGGTCATTTTAGAGCTTTGTGTGCCTATTCTTTCAATTCTTGCCTTGGCGGCATTATTTGATGCAAGTATTGAAAAAGCGAAGAAACTCAAAGCCTTGAAAATAAGTTTTTTTATAAGCATCGGTATTGGCATATTGATATTTTTAAGTAAAGGATTGTTCCATTTTGAAGGCGCAAGCGATGCTTATTTGGAACAGAATTATGGGAACGAATTAATGATGATGATTCGCCTAGATCGCGAAGCTGTTTATACGAGTGATACGCTCCGTTCTTTGCTATATGTGCTTTTAGCGGCTATAGTTTTATGGTTTTTTATTAAGGAAAAAATTAATAAAAACATTTTGGTGCTTTTGATAGGGCTTTTAGTGCTTTTTGATTTGGTTGGTATAGCAAAACGATATGTTAACGATGATGATTTTGTGCGCCAAAAAGCTATGACGGCGCCATTTCCTGAAACTCCGATTGATCAACAACTAAAACAAGACCCTGAGATATTTAGAGTTTTTAATCCGGCTGAAGGTTTAAATGGCGCAAGTACATCCTTTTACCATCAATCTATCGGTGGATATCATGCAGCAAAACCTGCTAAAATTCAAGATTTATTTGATTTTCATATTTATAGTGGCAATCTTAATGTGCTCAACATGCTGAATGTTAAGTATGTAATTCAACAAGACAAAGAAGGAAACACCTATCCTGCAGAAAATTCTGATACGAACGGCAATGCTTGGTTTGTAAAAAAATTAGATAAAGTGAATTCGGCTGACGAAGAAATTATGGCATTAAAAGCCTTAGATACTAAAAGTACAGCGGTAGTAAATATTCAAAAGTTCGCTAATGTAAAACGATTTGAATACCAAATAGACTCTTTGGCGAGTATAAAACTGCTTAATTATAGTCCCAATCATTTAACCTATGAAGCTGACAATTTGAATTTAGGCTTAGCTGTTTTTTCTGAAATGTATTATGAAAAAGGTTGGAACGCCTACATCGACGGCGTTTTAAAAACACATTTTAGAGTAAATTACGCACTCAGAGCATTAGAAATCCCAGAAGGAAAGCATAAAATAGAATTTAAATTTGAACCGCAAGTAATTAAAACAGGCTCTACAATTGTATTGGCGAGCACAGGACTTTTAGGACTTCTGATTTTAACGGCAATCGGATTTTCATTTCGGCGTTCTCGTAAAACAGCTTCGGAATAATGCAAAAAGTATTGATCATCACGTATTACTGGCCGCCAGCAGGTGGGCCTGGAGTACAGCGATGGTTGAAATTTTCAAAATATTTGCGAGATTTTGAGGTAGAACCAGTCTTGTATGTTCCTGAAAACCCTCATTATCCGATTATAGACCATGCCTTGGTGAACGATATTCCCGAAGGAATCAAAATATACAAACAATCCATTTTTGAACCCTACGCTATTGCTGGATTGTTGTCTTCTAAAAAAACAAAACGTATCAGTTCAGGCATTATTCAGACTAAAAATCAGTCTTTTTTAGAAAAAATGATGCTTTGGATTCGGGGTAATTTATTTATTCCCGATGCTCGAAAATATTGGGTGAAACCGTCAGTTTCTTTTTTATCACATCTTATTGAACAAGAAAAAATTGAAACCATCATCACCACTGGTCCACCGCATAGCGTTCATTTAATTGGACTTCATTTAAAAGATAAAAATAACGTAAAATGGATAGCTGATTTTAGAGATCCTTGGACTTCTATAGCTTATCATAAAAAATTAAAACTGACTAATAACTCTATCAAAAAACATAAAAAATTAGAAGGATTAGTCCTGAATACAGCCGATAAAATTATAGTTACCAGCGCCACTACTAAAACAGAGTTTCAAGCCATAACCCAAAAACCCATAAGCGTTATTACCAATGGCTTTGATAGTAATTATAATGGCAATGCTATTTTAGATACTCAATTTACAATTTCGCATATTGGGTCGCTTTTAACTGGCAGAAATCCTGAAAATTTATGGCGAGTTTTGGCGCAATTAATCCAAGAAAATACTGAATTTAAAAATGCGATATTTCTAAAATTTATAGGAGTGATAAGTGCTGATGTTTTAGATAGTATTTATAGCTACGGACTTGAGCCGTATGTTGCATTAACAGCTTATGTTTCTCATGAGGATGCCATAGCATTGCAGCAAAAATCGCAAATATTATTACTGGCAGAAATTGATACATTAGAAACGAAAGGTATAATTCCAGGTAAATTATTCGAATATATGGCTGCAAAACGACCTATTTTGGCGATTGGGCCTGAAGCTTGGGATGTTGAAAAAATTATTACAGAAACGAAAACAGGAAAAACATTTGGTTATAAAGTAGAAGTTGAATTAAAAAACCAACTTCAACAATGGTTTCAAGACTATAAAAATAGCCAATTGACAGTAGCATCAAATAATATTGACGCCTACAGTAGAAAAGCACTCACTAAAAAATTGGTAAACGAACTATAAATGGGTATTGTACTAAAACAATCGCTGAATAATACCATTATTACCTACATAGGTTTTGCCTTTGGGGCTATAAACGCCCTATTTTTATACACCAAGTTTTTAACGGCTGAGTATTACGGTTTGGTGGGTGTTATTTTATCGGCTTCGTCATTAATGATGCCTTTATTAGCTTTTGGAGTGCCAAATACACTAGTCAAATATTTTTCCTCGTTTAAAAATTCAGCCCATAGCGATGGTTTTTTAACGATGATGTTGTTTTTGCCATTACTAATGATATTTCCACTTGCCGTTGTGGCTTACTTTGCAAATGGTGCTATTGGAGATTTTATATCAAAAGAAAATACTATTGTAAAAAACTATGTTTTGTATATTTTTTTAATTGGCGTGGCGATGGCCTATTTTGAAGTATTTTATGCTTGGTCCCGCGTACAAATGAAATCAGTTTTCGGGAATTTTATGAAAGAGGTTTTTGTACGGATTGGTGTGGCTATTTTACTCTTAGGCGTTTATTTTAAATGGATTTCTATTGATGCTTTTTTAATCGCTTTGGTTATTCTCTATGTGTTGAGAACATTGATAATGAACCTCTATGCCTTTAAATTACGCTTTCCAAAAATAGATTTTAATTTTCCTAAAAACACTAAAACCATTTTAGAATATAGTGCTTTAATCATTTTAGGAGGTTCTGTAGCTGTAATCTTATTCGAAATGGATAAACTGATGATCAATCAGTTTATAAAAATTGAAAATGTGGCGTATTATAGTGTTGCTATTTTTATGGCAACCGCTATAGCTGTACCATCAAGAGCCATGCACCAAATTACGTACCCCTTAACTGCACAAATTTTAAATAATAAAGACACAGAAGCTTTAAAGAAGTTATACCATAAAAGTGCCTTAACCCTTTTAATCGTCTCTGGTTTTATTTTTGTACTTATTATGTTGAATTTAAATGATTTATATCAACTTTTAGATCCATCCTACAGCCAAGGATTTCTGGTAGTTTTTTTAATAGGATGTACCAAAGTTTATGATGCGATGTTGGGTAATATTAACGCAATTCTTTACAATTCTGATGATTATAAAGTCCTTTTATTCATGGGGGTTATAGTGGCTATCATTGCAGTACTTTTAAACCTATGGTTGATTCCCATTTACGGGCTTTTTGGAGCTGCATACGCATCATTCATCTCTTTAATTATATACAATACCATTAAATTATTTTTTGTGAAAATGCGCTTTGGTATTGTACCCTTTACACCGGAATTAGCTAAAGTGTTTATTTTACTATGCGGGTTAGGATTGGGGTTTTGTTTTGTTTCATTGCCCTTTCATCCAATTGTTAATATAGTCCTTAAAAGTAGTTTCGTGACCCCTGTATTTATCTGGTTTTTATATACTTTTAAATGGTCTGATGATGTTTATAATATTTTATCAAAATACCTAAAGAAAATAAAAACCCCGCAGGAATAAATTATTCGCTGCGGGGTTAACAACTAACCAACCTAAAAACTATTTTTAATTTCTTGTACTACGGCTATTAGAAGTAGTTGTACTTCTCATTGTTGCCGTGGTACTTTTACGTTCCACTTTTGGCGCAGCACTTCTTGAGTTTGCTGCACTACTTCTTGAAGACGAGCTTCTTGCAGTCGTTTCTGCATTTCTTGGAGCTGAGCTACTAGGCATCGCATCACTATTTCTTGAAGTTGTGGTTCTGGAGCTTACATTTCCTGTAGCTCTATTGCTGCTACTTGCGGGCGTTCTATAAGAGGAACTCCTACTTTTTGTTATCGTTGTGTTTCTCGGAGCAGTAGTGCTGCTCACTTCTCTTTCTGTAACAACATTGTTATTTACAGTTCCTTGACGTCTATTAGAATTTGCAGTAGTTCTACTTAGACTATTTTTAGAAGCATCCGCTGTTCTATACGTATTGTTTCTATTTACTGCATTTCTATGAGCATTTGAAGAACTTCTAGTTACCGCATTTCTATTATTATCGTTTTTAGAAATCCTGTAGCCATCATTTCTCGATGGTGTATTTCTTGTGCTAGCACTTCTTACCATAACTCTATTATCATTTCTGTATACATTGGCTCTTTCGCTACGTATTGCATTAAATCTATGCGCTCTACCTATTGTTGCGAATGTTCTACGCGTATTAAATTGGTAAGGATTGTAATACGTATAACGAATTGGTGAATAAAATCTTCTATAAGGATTTAAGTTTACCAAGCAAAACCCAATCGCTGGTCTAGCAAAAAAACTATGAAACGGACGAAATACGTAATTTTGGTTGTAAATATTGATAAA
>Ga0105050_10001568_pt1 | contig 34247 bp, 33 predicted proteins | sample FRY01_FD_78088 | JGI IMG/M metagenome (GOLD analysis project Ga0105050, IMG submission 78088) | Freshwater microbial communities from Lake Fryxell liftoff mats and glacier meltwater in Antarctica - FRY-01 | ecosystem: Environmental > Aquatic > Freshwater > Ice > Glacier meltwater ...
AAGGTTCTTGGTCATTTGAATGTCCGCTGCCTTGGTGATCGCATAGGCTCCAATTATTGGCGATCCGCGCAGGCCGCCGATGGAGGACACAATGATGATCGAACCCGATTTGCGGGCAATCATTTCAGGCGCGACCATCTGGATCAGCCAGTGCTGCGATACGATGTTATGATCGAGCGTTTTGCGCAACTGTTCGTCGGTGATGGTCGCCATTGGTCCATAATGCGGGTTCGATGCCGCATTGCAGACCAAAACGTCGACTTTGCCAAATGCCGCGCGGGTTTTATCGACAAGGTTTTGCAAGGAATCTTTGGACGAAAGGCTTGAGGCCACAGCAATCGCAGCGCCCGGATGCTTGGCATTGATGCCGGCGGCCACCTTTTCACAATCTTCGATATTCCGGCTGGAAATCGCTACCTTTGCGCCTTGCCCGGCCATTTCCTCGGCAATCGCTTGGCCAATGCCACGCGACGAACCTGTAATGATGGCAACCTTGCCGGTCATATCGAATAACGACATTGCACTCTCCTTATTGTGTGGCGTTTTACGCCCCAGCCTTTTCGGCGAATTTCCAAGCGGATTCCGCCAGCGGGAACACGCGCTCGGCCATCGCTTGTGCATGAGACGAGCTCGCAGTGCCGTCAATCACGCGTTTCTTGATACCCTGAATGATGCCAGCGAGCCGGAAGAAGTTATAGGCGAAATACCAGTTCATGTCCGGCACGCCGTCGCGGTTCGTTGCCGCGCAATAGCGTTCGACCATCGCGTCGAGTTCGGGAATACCGAGCGCAGCGCGATCAAGGTCCATGACGCCGGAACGTCCTTCATTTTGCGTTACCCACGCCATGGCGACATAAGTGAAATCCGCCAGCGGATCACCCAGCGTTGAAAGTTCCCAGTCGAGCACCGCAACGACATGCGGGTCTTTGGCGTCGTAAATCATATTGTCGATGCGATAATCGCCATGCACCACACTGGTGCGCGTCTGGTCGGGCAGGGTCTTGGGCAGCCATTCAATCAGCCGCTCCATTTCGGGCATAACTTCGGTTTCTGCCAAGCGATATTGCTTTGTCCAGCGGTCCACTTGGCGTCCGAAATAATTGCCGGGTTTGCCGAAGTCGGACAGGCCCGCTGCATCGACATCAATATTATGTAACGCCGCAAGCGTGTCGATCATCGCTTCATAGGTTGCTTGGCGTTCGACAGAGTTGGAACCCGGCATCGCGCCGTCCCAGATCGTGCGGCCTTCAACCATATCCATGATGTAGAACCAACTGCCGATGACGCTGTCGTCGGTACACAGGCCATAGGGCTTGGCGACGGGAAAGCCTGTGGGATGAAGCCCGGCAATGACTTTATATTCGCGGTCCACGGCGTGCGCGCTGGGCAACAATACGCCCAACGGCTTGCGACGAAGCACATAAGAGCCGCTTTTCGCGTTAAGCCTGTAGGTCGGATTGGACTGTCCGCCGGCAAATTTCAGCGCTTGCACTGGCCCTTCGAAACCGGCGACATTAGCGGTCATCCATTCGGCAAGTTTGGCCTCGTCCAATATGTCCGCGCCCGTGGGCGCAACGGTTCCGGTGAAAGCCGTTTGCGCGTCAATCGGGGTTGGCGCTGTGCTCATTGGTCGAATACGATGACTGACCGGGCAGCATCGCCACGCTTCATCTGGTCAAAGCCTTCATTGATGCGTTCCAGTGGAATTGTCTCTGAAACGATGCTGTCGAGATCCAGCAGGCCACGCATGTAGAAATCGACGAGGCGCGGAATATCTACGGGGAAGCGGTTGCCGCCCATGATTGCGCCTTGCAGTTTCTTGCCCGACAGCAGGTCCATTGCGGACAAGCCAACCGAATGCTGCAACGGCATCATACCAAGGATCGTGGCTGTCCCGCCGCGCTTGAGCGACTTGACGGCAAGCTCACCTGACGCCGGACGACCGACGGCTTCAATGGCATGATCGACGCCGCCTTTGGTCAGTTCCTGAATTTGCTTGGCTGCATCCGCGTCCATTGGGTCGATTACGTCCGTTGCACCCAGTTTTATGGCAAGTGCACGCTTTTCAGGCATTGGATCCGCAGCAATGATGCGGCCAGCACCAGCGATTTTCGCTGCATTGATGGTCGCAAGACCAACGCCGCCGCAACCGATTACGGCCACCGTCTCACCGGGCGTCACCTTGCACGCGTTGAAAATCGTGCCTGCACCCGTCGTCACCGCGCAGCCGATGACCGATGCCTGTGGCAACGGCATGTCAGGATTAATCGCAACGCACGCATGTTCATGCACGAGCATCATTTCGGCATAAGCCGACAAGTTCAGCATCTGGTTGACCATGCTGCCATCAGGCCGAGTCAGGCGGGGGGCTTCGCCCGGTTTGCGCCGTGTCTCACCACCCAAGCACAAAGACATGCGTCCGGTGACGCAATATTCGCAGTGGCCGCAGAATGCGGATAGGCAGGTGACAACGGCATCGCCGACCTTAACGGTACGCACTTCACTGCCCACCGCCTCGACAATCCCGGCGGCTTCATGGCCGGGAATGGCGGGCAGGGGATGCGGATATGTGCCTTCAATGAAGTGCAGATCGCTATGGCAAAGCCCGCAGGCCGCAGTGCGAATTAACACCTCATGCGGCCCGGGGTTCGAAATATTGATCTGTTCAATTTGAAGCGGTTGACCCGCTTCAATCAGTACCGCTGCTCTCACCGGGCTGCCCCCATGTCGCCGCTCGACATGCCATCTTTGCCGCGGGCGCCGTGCTTGCCCAGTTCCATACGGGCAATGGCACGTGCGTGCACTTCGTCCGGACCATCGGCAAGACGCAAGGTCCGCTGATGCGCCCATGCAGACGCGAGGCCGAAGTCGTCGGACACGCCGCCACCGCCATGCGCCTGAATGGCATTGTCGATGATGCTGAGCGCCATGTTCGGTGCCTGCACCTTGATCATCGCGATCTCCGCTGCAGCCGCCTTGTTGCCGACCTTGTCCATCATGTCTGCGGCCTTGAGGCAGAGCAGACGAGTCATTTCAATGTCGATACGGGCACGCGCAATGCGTTCTTCCCACACGCTGTGCTCGGCAACCGTTTTGCCGAAAGCGACGCGTGATTGAAGCCGCTTGCACATTTTCTCCAGCGCTTCCTCAGCGGTGCCGATGGTGCGCATGCAGTGGTGGATTCGGCCAGGTCCAAGGCGGCCTTGTGCGATCTCGAAACCGCGACCTTCACCGAGCAGCATATTCGATGCCGGAATGCGGACATCCTTGAGTTCGATTTCCATATGGCCATGCGGGGCGTCGTCATAGCCGAACACGGGCAAATGCCGCAAAATGTTTACGCCCGGTGCATCAAGCTCCATCAGCACCATTGATTGTTGCGCATGGCGCTTGGCTTCAAAATCGGTCTTGCCCATGACAATCGCGATTTTGCAGCGTGGATCGCCGGCCCCTGAGGACCACCATTTAACGCCATTGAGGACATATTCGTCGCCTTCGCGGCGGATCGAAGTTTCGATGTTGGTCGCATCTGACGATGCAACCGCTGGCTCAGTCATCAAGAATGCTGAACGGATTTCACCGTTCATCAGCGGAAGCATCCATTTTTGCTTCTGCTCGGCGGTGCCATACCGCAGGAACACTTCCATGTTGCCGGTATCTGGCGCGGAACAGTTATAGACTTCGGACGCAAAGCCAATGCGGCCCATTTCTTCGGCGCACAAAGCATATTCCATGTTGGTGAGGCCCGGGCCTTCAAATCCGACGCTGTCGTCGACATGGACCCGGCCCGACGTTGGCGGCATAAACAGATTCCAAAGGCCAGCAGCCTTGGCGCGCGCTTTTTCATCTTCAACGACCTGAAGCACCTTCCAACGGTCGCCGACAGCCTGCTCGGCATAATAATCGGCAACGCGTGGGCGTAGGAAGCGTTCGTTGTGATCGCGGATGCGGTCCCGCCAGTAAGTTTGCTTGTCGGTGAGTTCGAAATCCATGACTCATTCCTCTTTTCAGATTTAATTGACCGGTTAACTGGCAGACTCTGCCGTACTGTTCAAGGCGCGCAAGCGTTCATTATGACTTTCGCGTGAAATCGGGAAACGCCGCAAGATCAGAACACCCGTAATTCCGACAATCAGTACGGTGACCATATAATATAGCGCGAGTCCATCAAGCACGGAAACGTCCACTCCGCCGGGGACGGCCTTTTGAGGAAAATCGGCAAAGGTCAGGATCATGCCAGCGGCAAATGTGCCAATGCCCACGGCGCATTTTTGCATGAAGAAATAGCCGGCAAAAAACAGCCCTTCGGACCGGCGACCCGTTTCTTCCTGTGATGCTTCTACGACATCTGCCATCATCGATGATGTTAGCATCATCATGCCTACTGCCGCGCTATTGGAAATCGTCACCAGCGTGAACATAAACAGAATTGAAGGATTCTCCGGCGCACCGGGCACCAAATCCAGCAGCCAGCTCATGTACAAAGCTGATGTAAAACAAAGCGAGATTATGGCGAGCAGAATAGCCGCGTTTTTCTTGCCCAGATGGGCCGACAGCGGTGGTACAATGATAAAGGCTATGATGACTGTCACGAACAGTGTCAGCGCGTAATAGAGCATTTCCATCTGCTCAAGCTGCCACAGAAAGGCGAGTTGGTAATTGCTCAGCGCAAAGGTGAGGCCCTGATTAATGAGTCCAAACAAGGCGGCGGACACCAGCCATAGGAAGGCGCGGTTGGACAAGGTGGCTTTCACCTCGGCAAAGGCATGGCCAATACCAACGCCGCGCGGCGCTGGCGGCGACTGTTTCGCCACATGGCGGTGCTGGCCTAATGCTGAAATCAGCACAGCGCCCGACATCATCAGTGCGCCCCACACCGAGTAAGCGTCATAGCCGTCAGGGTCGCTGACGCCCTTTTCGCCGGTGAAGAATATGCCATAGGCGAAAATGAGCATTAGCAAGCCGCCGGCCCAGCCAAACAGAAACCGGTAACGCATCAATCGTGTGCGTTCGTCGTAATCGCCGGTCAGTTCCGGTACGAGGGCGATCGATGGTACCTCGCACATGGCGACCAAAGTGCGTGCGAGCACCGCCGTACAGAATAGCCATATGATCGTGCCGGTTTGCTCCATTTCGGGCGGGTGCCATAATAACAGCCAGATAATGCCAAGCGGAATGGCTGCACTATAAAGCCATGGCAGACGGCGGCCCCATTTGCTTTGTGTGCGGTCCGAAAGCTCCCCAATGATAGGGTCGGCAAAGGCATCAAATATCAATGCAGCCATAATCACCGCGCCAACAAGGCCGGCGTCGATTCCCAAGACCTGATTATAGAATATCAGCAGGAAAACCGAAAAGCCATTGTCCTTGACGCCATAAGCAACTGAGCCAAGGCCGTGCATGACTTTTAGAGATCGGGGAAGTGGGACGGCGGATGTCATTAATGATTAGAACTTGCTGCGCGAAAGAGCGCGCTTTCCGGCGAATCGCACGATGTTTCTCTCCTATATCCCGCTGTCATGCTAGGCATGGTTCCCTGCCTGTCAATCGCGATGCAAATGACGTTACGGCTTGCATCACTCACCGATAAGCGCTTGCGTTTCTTGGTCTGACCGCGCAAAATTTCACCAAGCAATTAAATCAGGAGAGCTTAATGTCCGATCTTGAAACTTTCCGTTCCGAAGCGCGCGCCTGGCTGGAGGAGAACTGCCCCGCCGAGATGCGTATGCCTATGAAGGGCGACGACGACGTCTGCTGGGGTGGACGTAATTTTGTTTTCCAATCCGAAGCGCAGAAGCTTTGGTTGGAGCGTTGCGTCGCCAAGGGCTACACCGTACCCGATTGGCCCAAAGCTTATGGTGGCGCAGGCCTCAGCCCGCAGGAAACGAAAGTGCTGCGTCAGGAGATGGCAAAGCTTGTCTGCCGTTCGCCGCTCAACAGCTTTGGCATCTGGATGCTCGGACCAGCCTTGCTCAAATTCGGTACGGAAGAGCAAAAAGTGCATTATATGGGCCAGATCGCGCGCGGCGAAATACGCTGGTGCCAGGGCTATTCCGAACCGGGTTCAGGCAGCGATCTTGTGTCGATGCAGACTTTTGGCGAAGATAAGGGCGATCATTGGGTCGTCAATGGCCAGAAAATCTGGACCAGCTATGCCGACAAGGCCGACTGGATTTTCTGCCTTGTCCGCACGGACAAGACCAACAAATATCAAGGCATCAGCTTCCTGTTGTTCGACATGCAAACTGCTGGGGTATCGACAAAGCCAATTAAGCTTATTTCGGGCAACTCTCCTTTCTGCGAAACCTTCTTCGACAATGTTGTCGTGCCCAAGCACCAGATTGTGGGCGAAGCGGGGCGTGGTTGGGATGTTGCCAAATATCTGCTTGCGCATGAGCGCGAGATGATTTCCGGCATGGGCGGCGACGGCGGCGTAACTTCCATCGGCGCTGCCATGAAGGCGACCTTGTCTGAAGAGCCAGTGCTGCGCGCACAGATGGCGTTGTTCGATGTCGATAACCTCACGTTCCGTGCGCATGGCGAACGGTTCATGGACGAATGGAAAACCGGCAAGGCGCACCCGGCATATTCGAACCTGATGAAATATGTCGGGACCGAGTTGAATAAAAAGCGGAACGAGCTGGTAATGTCGATTGGTGGAAGCCAAGCGCTTGAGTGGGAAAGCGAGCGCTCCAATGGTGGCTCAAAGGCACGCAATTGGCTTCGGACAAAAGCGAACTCGATTGAAGGCGGCACCAGCGAGGTCATGCTGAACGTCGTGTCCAAACGCATCCTAGAAATGCCGGGCGGTTAACAATTCCCGTTACCCCCGCGCAGACGGGGGTCCAGCTCGTGCCGGTTAAGTTTAAGGCGCGGGAGTTGGCCTCCCGCCTTCGCGGGCATGACGAGATACATCGTCGGAATGACGAAACAGATTTGGAGAGGCTATAAACATGGCAATGACGTTAAACGACGACCAGAACATGCTGCGCGACAGCGCGCGCGATTTCATGGCGAGCGAAGCCCCCGTCACCCATTTCCGCAAATTCCGCGACATGGGTTGCAAGGATGGTTTCAGCCACGGCCTGTGGAAGCAATTCGCCGAAATGGGTTTTACCGGTATCCTGATCCCCGAAGCTGATGGCGGCATGGGCATGGGTCAGATCGAGGCTGGCATTGTGCTGGAAGAAATTGGCCGTAACCTCTCACCATCACCTTTCCTGACTACGTCGGTCGCGGCGGTTGAGGCGTTGAAGCTTGCAGACAAGGCGATGCGTGACCGCTGGTTCCCCGGCATATTGGCGGGCGAAACCGTGATCGGGATTGCGATTGAAGAAGGCGTGAAGCACCGGCCCGACAAAATTGCCTGTGTTGCGACACGAAGCGGCAATGGCTTCAAACTAACCGGACAAAAACAATTCGTTGTGCAGGGCACATCTTCCGACATGCTGATTGTGGCGGCGCGTACTGCGGGCGCCGTGGGCGAAACCGACGGGCTGACATTGTTCGCCGTCGATAAGGATGCAGCTGGTCTTTCGATGGAAGCAGCACGGCTCGTGGATTCAGCGATGGCTGCGCATGTGACGCTGGATGGTGTTCAGGTCGATGCAGATGCCGTTATTGGCGACGTCGATGGCGGTTGGAGCGTTCTTTCCAAAGTGCTCGATGCCGGACGTGTTGGTGCCGCCGCCGAAATGGTGGGCGTGGGGACTGGCGCGATGGACATGACCTTTGATTATCTCAAAACCCGCAAGCAATTCGACCGTGTGATTGGCGAGTTTCAAGCGCTGCAACATCGCGCCGCGCATCTCTATGGCGAAATGGAGGGCGCGCGCTCCATCGTTCTCAAGGCGCAATCCTTGATGGACGAAGGTCATGCCAAGGCGGAACTCTATGTAGCGGCGGCCAAGGCCAAGGCAGGGCTGGCCTGTAATCTTGCGGTGCGCGAAGGCGTGCAAATGCATGGCGGCATTGGCATGACCGATGAATATGACATCGGCCTGTATATGAAGCGCGACCGCAGCCTGAATGAATTTTTTGGCGATGCCTATTATCACGCAGACCGCGTGGCGACGATGAACGGTTATTAAAAGGACACCGCAAATGGATATTCAAAGCTTATTTAACCTCGACGGCCGCGTGGCCCTTGTCACTGGGGGTTCGCGTGGCATCGGCAAGATGATCGTCGAGGGCTATCTGAAAGCTGGCGCAGCGCGCGTCTATATCAGTGCGCGTAAGGTCGATCAGATCGAAGAAACCGTTGCCGAATTTGGAGACAAAGTCGTTGGCTTGCCCTGCGATCTTTCGACCGTTGATGGCTGCCTTTCGCTTGCGGCGCAAATTGCAGAGCGTGAGGAAAAGGTCGACATCCTTGTGAACAACGCGGGCGCGGCATGGGGCGCCGACTTTGGCCAATTCCCCGAGGCCGGCTGGGACCGCGTCATGGACCTGAACGTCAAATCCCTTTTCTTCCTGACGCAAGCTTTGCATCCGCAGTTGAAGGCCGCAGCAACATTTGATCGGCCCGGCAAAGTCATCAACATCGCCTCGATTGACGGTTTGCGTATCAACCCATGGCAAACCTATAGCTATCAGGCATCAAAGGCTGCGGTCATTCATTTGACTCGCCGTTTGGCTGCTGAACTAGTCAAGGATAACATCCTTGTGTCGGGAATCGCGCCTGGCGCATTCCAGTCGGACATGAACAAGGCGGCGCGCGACCATGCGGACGCCGTCGGCAAAAATATTCCCTTCCCGCGCATCGGGACGCCAGAGGATATGGCGGGACTCGCAATCTTCTTGGCAGCCCGCGCTGGCGATTACATAGTTGGGGAGACGATTGCGTGCGATGGCGGCATCGTCAACGCATCACTCCCTGGCAATGGAATTGCACCCTAAATATTGATTTTGAACATAAAGGGGGAATGCGATTGACGCATTTCGAAGGGAAATGGGGTTAGTTGCAAAACACGCAACTCACCCCATTCTTTTCGCAATTGCAGCATTAACAACTCGCCCTTACTTAGAACTCAACGGCAAGAGATTGTCGAAACGCACATTGACCGGGCGGCACTCTCCTCCTCTCTCCCCCGCCCCCGGCCAATATTACGGCCCCCATGCACTGCGTGGGGGCCGTTTCTTTTCCACATACAAAAGTTGTTCTCCATTTTGTCCACCGCGAACTGGTTCGTCTGTGGATAACTCCGCTTTTATGGCTTTGCGCGACTCGAAAATCATGAGACCTTCAGGTCATCAGGCACGAACGCTTCGATGCAAAGAAGGACCGGAAACGGACCAACAGAGCGGAAAAGAGGGAATGCAGGATCGCCAAATTTGCGGGCAATCCAGTCGCAAGACATGGAGCGTTGGTAGAAGCGGTGGGTACGAAGAAAACGAATACCAAGTGCGGCTAATCGCAAGAGAAGCAACGCCGGGTAGGATACCCAAGGTACCAAGGTGAACCGAAATGACCTTCGGGTGAGATTGGGGAACCGGACGTCGGAAAGCGGAAAGAATGGCCCTCGTGGCCAAGGACTTCCAAAATCAGACGCAGTGGGCGCTGGTAGCGATACCAGCGCCCATTTATTTTATGTGGCACAAAAACCGCGCCATCGCTAAGGCCGTTTCATGTCCGAAATCACGCCCCAAATCGTCGCCGACCATGGTCTGAATGAAGAAGAATATGCGCGGATATTATCTGCAATGGGGCGTGAGCCCAACATGGTCGAGCTTGGTATATTTTCGGTGATGTGGTCGGAACATTGTTCCTACAAATCCTCGCGCATCCATTTGAAGAAACTGCCGACTGAGGCGCCTTGGGTCATTTGCGGTCCTGGCGAGAATGCAGGCGTGATCGACATTGGCGAAGGTCCGAACGGCACCAAGCTTGCCGCGATCTTCAAAATGGAATCGCACAACCATCCGTCCTACATTGAGCCCTATCAGGGTGCGGCGACGGGGGTTGGCGGAATCCTGCGCGATGTGTTCACCATGGGCGCGCGGCCTGTTGCAAATATGAACGCGCTGCGTTTCGGACGGCCAGACCATCCCAAGATGAAGCATCTGGTGCAGGGGGTTGTTGCGGGTATTGGGGGCTATGGCAATTGCGTCGGCGTGCCCACCGTGGGCGGCGAAACCAATTTTCACCCTGCTTATGACGGCAATATCCTCGTCAATGCGATGACCGTTGGCGTCGCAGATCAGGACAAGATTTTCTATTCCGCGGCGACAGGCCTTGGCAACCCGATCGTCTATGTCGGATCAAAAACTGGCCGCGACGGCATCCATGGCGCGACTATGGCATCGGCGGATTTTGGTGCTGACATCGAAGAAAAGCGCCCGACGGTTCAGGTCGGTGATCCGTTTACGGAGAAGCTTTTGATTGAGGCCTGCCTTGAGCTGATGGCGTCAGACGCCATTGTCGCCATTCAGGATATGGGCGCGGCTGGCCTGACCAGCTCAAGCGTCGAAATGGCGACCAATGGTAAGGCTGGCATCATCCTTGATATGGACAAAGTGCCATGCCGCGAAGAGGGCATGACCCCATACGAAATGATGCTGTCTGAAAGCCAGGAGCGTATGCTCATGGTACTCAAGCCCGGGCGCGAGGAGTTTGCCAAGGCAATCTTCGACAAATGGGAACTGGATTTCGCGGTTATCGGTGAAGTGACCGACACGGGCCATATGGTTTTGACTTGGAAGGGCGAAGTCGTATGCGACATTCCGCTCGGTCCATTGGCCGAAGATGCGCCTTTGTATGACCGCCCAGCAGCGTCGAAGGAAGAGTATAAGGCATGGGCCAACGTCAAGCCGCTTGGTGACATTCCCGCCAGCACAGACATCGGCGCAGATTTATTGAAGCTCATGGCTTGCCCAGACCTCGCGTCGCGCGCATGGATCTGGCAGCAATATGACAGCCAAGTTGGCGGCGACACCGCGCAGCTTTCCGGCGGGGACGCAGCCGTGGTGCGTATCCACGGCACGAATCGCGCGCTGGCGATGAGCACCGACTGCACGCCACGTTATTGCTATGCCGACCCGTATGAAGGCGGGAAGCAAGCGGTAGCGGAAACCTATCGCAACATCAGCGCGGTTGGCGCGACGCCATTGGCGATTACCAACTGCCTGAACTTTGCCAATCCGCAGCGTCCCGAAATCATGGCACAAATTGTCGGTTGTCTGGAGGGTATGGGCGACGCTTGCCGCGCGCTCGATTACCCGATCGTCTCGGGCAATGTGTCGCTATATAATGAGAGTAAGGCAACAGGTGGTGGCAGCGCCATTCTGCCAACGCCCGCTATCGGCGGCGTCGGCATACTTGAAGATGTCAGCAAAATGGCGACTATCGGTTTTAAGGGAGCGGGCGAAACCCTCATCCTAATTGGTTTTACGGCCGGGCATCTTGGCCAATCCATATGGCTGCGTGAATTGCATGGGTTGGAAGCAGGCGCGCCACCGCCTGTCGATCTCGCGGTTGAGCGTCGCCACGCAGAGTTTGTGCGCGAACTGATCGATACACGCGCCGTTACCGCTGTTCATGATTGTGCCGATGGCGGTGTGATGGTGGCCGTGGCCGAAATGGCCTTGGCAGCGAATATCGGGGTACATCTCGACATCCCGGCGCTACCTAACCTCGCAGCAATCCTGTTTGGCGAGGATCAGGGACGTTATGTCGTTGCAACACGTGATCCCGAATCAGTTTTGGCTGCAGCGAAAGATGCTGGCGTATTCGTAATGGCCTTGGGTGTTACCGACGGCGATACGATAACCGGGCCCGATTTTTCCCTAGCTCTGTCTGACCTACGCGCCGCACACGACAGTTTCTTTAAAAACTGGATGGAAAGTTAAGGATTGGCGTCGTCCCATCTCCAGTTTTGCTTTTAACTGTACGATTGGACGCGAGACAAATAACCTCCAATCTGGAATATTACGTGGTCGCCGCCAGCAAATTATACGGATCGATACCACCCGAACGCATGGCTTCGTGCGCCGCTTTGTATGTCACGGGTTCTGCGATACCCAAACGCTTGCGTGCATCGGCCAAGGGTTCACGTAGCAAGGCTGCGATATCTTCATGGACGATGTTTTTGGCCGCCTTGCCGATGCGATAGCCTTCATGCACCGCTTTCATAATCGGGGCTGATTTCGCCACGCGATATTTCAGTTCAAGTCCACCTGCATAAGCAATGAACCCAACACCCAGATTGTGGTTTTGCGCATAAGTGAAGCCTAGCACGCATTGTTCACCCAGCGCGTCGCGGCCATAGCCGGTGAGGATGTGCAGCATGTCATGGGTATCGCGCAGGCGGTCACCATAACGGTCAACCACGTCGCCAAAAACGGGATAGGATGTGCGGAATTGGGCATATTCCGCTTCAAGACCAGCGGCGCTTAGGCCTTCGCGTTCCATGAACTCGACATAAGCACGGCCCACAGTTCCCGCTGGCAGCTTCTTGATGCTGTCATGGTCATCGAGCATGTCGATCAGGCGCTCGTTACTATCGAGTAGCGCCCGGCCCTTTGGTGTTTGCCAAAATTTATAGGCCATTTGACGGAACTTGCGACCGCTGAGCGCTGCAATAATGTGGAACACCTGCTCGGTGTCTTCCTTATTGGCGATAAGCTTCCGAAAATGATGCCACGCCTTCAGAGGCCGAAAATATCTCGTAGGGCGATCAGGATGCGAAAAAATTAGTTCGTTCATGGGCGAATCCATAGATGATTAGATATTAAGAATATGCTTTACCTACATGAGTGTCAATAAGCTTTCGATAATATTGGACAGCGCATACCAAGGCTGTATTGTGGACACAATACAGGAGGGTTCATGCACGCCACGGGAACGCGCTATTTAACGTTGGATGCGATGCGTGGATTTGCTGTCATGGGCATATTGGCGATGAATATCATCGGCTTTGCAATGCCGGAATGGGCATATATCACGCCAGCGGCCTATGGCGGCGAAACGGTTGCTGACCGGGTTGCGTGGGTTTTCTCTTTCATCTTCGTTGACGGTAAGATGCGCGGTTTGTTCTCGCTATTGTTCGGCGCGAGCATGATGCTCATCATCGAAGGGGCTGTGGCAAAGGGGGAAAATCCGGCGCGTGTTCATTATCTGCGCATGACGTGGTTGGCGCTGTTTGGGCTGGTGCATTTCTACTTCATATGGTTTGGCGACATTCTGTTCCTTTACGCCATCATCGGCATGATCGCGTTCCTCTTCCGCGACTGGGCGGCAGACACTCTCGTCAAACGGGCATTGTGGATTTTCTCGGCGGGTCTTGCCTTTTGGGGGCTACAGTTTGGCGGTCTACAAGTGATTCAATATCTTGGAACGCAGCCCGATGCTGGCGCCAATTTGGCGCAGCAATATCGCGAGATCCTCGCCGATCCTGAATTTGACTATGACATTGCGGGACAAATTGCGCTGCATCGCGGTGCTTATTGGGACATCGTCAGCGCGAAATTCGCCAGCTGGGCTGACCCGTTTGGCACAGTGCTTATGTCCATCGGCGAAACATTACCGCTGATGATGATCGGCATGGCTATGTACAAAAGCCGTTTTATCACAGGCGAATGGAACCACGCGGACTATCACCGCTGGGCATGGCGCCTCGTGCCGTTGGGGTTGTTGCTGACCGGTCTCCTCGCTTTGTGGATGATGGCGGCGCAATATGACCAGATTACCGCGCTCGTTGTTTTCTTCTTCTGGGGCGCCATACCGCGCCTGATGATGACCATTGGCTATGCGGCGCTGCTCCTGCTGCTGATTGCCCGTTTTCATAAGCACGCTTGGCTTGCGCGCGTCGCTGCGGCAGGTCGCGTAGCGTTCAGCAACTATTTGGGCACCAGCATATTGATGACCACAATATTTTACGGCTACGGTATCGGTCTATTTGGCGAGGTGAGCCGCTATGGCCTGTGGCTTTTTGTCATCGGCGCTTGGGCGATCATGCTGTACTGGTCAAAGCCCTGGCTCATGCATTTCAATTACGGCCCGCTTGAATGGCTATGGCGCAGTCTCGCGCGGGGAAATATTCAAACACTGCGACGCTAATACTATTGCAATCAATTCGCATTAGCCGTAAAAACGAATCATAGGAGACAATCCATGGTCGTTTGCGTGTGTAATGCCATTAGGGAAAAGGACCTTCGCGCCGCGGTGCGTTGCTGTTCAGAGCGTCCCAATGACGTCTACGCCCGGCTGGGTCGCAAACCGAAATGCGGCCAGTGCCTCTCGTTCGCGCGAAACATTATCAGTTTGGTTCCTGCGACCGCGTAGCAATAGCGTGTTGAAAAATGCCGCTTTTCAGGGGTTTTTGATCTTCTCTCCGCCGCGCTTTGCCGCTATTGTTTATGCAAATACTTGAAGGAACATCCCATGAAGGGCGACGCAAAAGTCATTGAGTATCTGAATGAAGCGCTGAAGAACGAGTTGACGGCGGTCAACCAATATTGGCTGCATTATCGCATGCTGGACAATTGGGGCGTGTCAAAGCTGGCGCATTTCGAACGACATGAATCGATTGACGAAATGAAACATGCAGACAAGCTGGCGGAGCGCATCCTGTTTCTTGACGGCTTACCGAATTTCCAATTGCTTGGTCGTTTGCGCATTGGCGAGACGGTGGAGGAAATCCTCAAGGCAGACCTAGAGCTTGAATATGAAGCGCTGCCGTTGCTGAAGGACGCCATCGCGCACAGCGAAAGTGTGCGGGATTATGTCAGCCGCGATTTGTTTGCCGAGATATTGGAAAGCGAAGAAGAGCATGTTGATGTGCTGGAAAAGCAGTTCGACATGATCGCGCGTATGGGCATGGAAAATTACGTCCAATTGCAATCGAAACCGACCGAAGACTAAGAGGCGATACGCCGGTCAGCCGAACCCCATGCCGCCAAGGGCGTTGCGTCGCGCGAGGCCTACAGGGCGGCGTTCGATCAGCGGGCTGGTTTCGGCCTCAAGCGCCGCGAGCGTGGCTTCAAAAACCGGCCTAAGCTGCACGACTTTTTCGACCAATTCGGATGGATCAATTTGGATTTCCACATAATGGCGCGCAGCGACTTCGATTTCCTCGGCCAACAAGGCGAGGCCATGCGCACCAAACTGCCATGCTTCGCCTTTTAAGGTATGCGCTGGAATCACGAGCTTTGCCGAATCCTTCAGCCGCATCGCTTCTTCAATAGCAGCAACAGACTTGGTACCATCTTCCCTGAAATAGCCCAAAATTCGCACAAACCCAGCGCCTAACAGGTTTCGGGTTTCAGCAAATGCTTTCCAGTCAATCAGGTCTTCTGGCCGTTCGTCAGTCAACGCATTGCTCCACGGCGCGGAAATCGCGTCAGTGGGCACATCATACCGGCTGATAGGTAAACAGAGCGTTGACGCAGTCTGTTTGCCACACAATTGCCGCGAAGGTTAATCCGCGAACGGGTTCTTCGACGACCGGAAGTTGATCCGCACGGGCACGGCGCCGAAATCTAAGTCGCGGCGAATACCGTTCAGCAAATATCGTGCATAGCTGGCGGGCAGCTCATCGGTTCGGTTGCCGAAAATAACGAACGTCGGCGGACGGTTGCGCGCTTGAGTCATATAGCGCAATTTGATCCGCTTGCCGCCGGGTGCAGGTGGCGGGTTCGCAGAAATCGCGGCTTCAAACCAGCGGTTGAGTATACCCGTTGGCACCCGCTTATTCCACGCTTCGCGTGCGTCAAATGCTGCCGATATCATTTGGTCGAGTCCCTTGCCGGTCAGCGCAGACACAGCAATCATTGGAACGCCCTTTAGCTGCGACAAGCCCTCTTCAAGCGCAGCGCGGATTCCTTTAAAAAGGCCGCTGCCATCGACCGCAACATCCCATTTGTTAATGGCAATAATCAGCGCGCGGCCTTCTTGAATGACATGGTCGGCAATCTTCAGATCTTGCACTTCCAATCCCTTGGTCGCGTCCAAAAGCAACACCACCACCTCGGCAAAGTCTATGGCGTGGCGCGCATCCGCGACCGACAGCTTCTCCAGCTTGTCCTGCACCTTGGCGCGCTTGCGCATTCCTGCCGTATCAATTAGGCGCACGCGGCGCTCCGTAAGCATCGGCGGAATATTGCCTTCTTCATCGGGCTCGCGCTCTTTCGGGCTTGGGTCCGTCCAGACCCAGTCCACTGAAATACTGTCGCGGGTAATCCCTGCCTCAGGCCCCGTAATTAACCGGTTCTCGCCTAAAATCTTGTTGATCAGCGTCGATTTACCGGCATTTGGGCGACCAACGATAGCAAGCTTCAATATTGCGTCAGGTGCTTCGGGGTCAGGTACGTCAAATGCGCCGCCGTCAATATGGGGCAAAAGTGACTGGAACAGGTCAGCCATGCCTTCACCATGTTCGCCGCTGATGGCGATGGGATCACCAAAGCCAAGGGCATAGCTTTCCAATATTCCGTTATCGCCCTGCTTGCCTTCGGCCTTGTTCACAGCAAGCACGACTGGAGTCGCACTACTGCGCAGCCAGCGGGCAATTTCTTCATCCAGCGGGGTGACCCCCACACGGCCATCGATAAGGAACAACGCTACCTGCGCGCCGGCGATTGCGGCTTCGGTTTGCATCCGCATCCGGCCCGGCAGAGTGTCAGGATCTTCGTCCTCATAACCCGCGGTATCAACAATGGTGAATTCGAGATCGAACAAGCGGCCTTCGCCCTCACGACGGTCACGCGTCACACCGGGCGTGTCGTCGACAAGCGCGAGTTTTTTGCCAACCAAACGGTTGAACAGGGTCGACTTGCCGACATTGGGCCGTCCGATAATGGCTACCGTCGGCAACATGCCGCCAATTCTCCTTTAAATATTATCCACGAAACGCGGAAATGCGTCCGGAATCATCCAATATATATAATGTGTTTTTCGCCACGATCGGCGCAAGCGATACGTCGCTTTTCAGGTCAAATACTTCAGTAGCCGTGCCTTCGTCAGGAGAAACCGACCAGATGCCACCGCGCGAATTGGCAACGACCAAGCGACCACCCGCCAGCACAGGTCCGTACCAGCTAATTGCGCCCTTTTTCTTGGCTTCATTATCATAACGCTGAAGCTTTGAAATCCAGCGGATCTTCCCGCTCGACCGGGCAATGCATAGCAACCGTGCCTCGTCGGTCATCACGAACACCCATTCGCCCGCCGTGACGGGGGTCGAGATGCCCGCAATGTTGATTTCCCAAATACGCTGGCCACTGACCAGTTCGTATGACGCCATGCGTCCGCCCTTGCCAAGCGCAAACACCCGGCCACGGTCAATAACCGGATCGGCATCAATATCGGTCAGGGTCGACACGGACGTCGACATTGCTGTGCGGGACAAGGTGTCGCTCCACAGGCTCCGGCCATTTTCATAACGATAGGCAGCAAGCTCACCGCTTGAATAGCCAGCGATGACGGTACCTTGCGCCGCAGCAGGCGCACCAACCCCAAAAATGCCCGATGCCGCCACGGGTCCAGCTTCGTTCCATTGCGGCTCACCGTCGCTTTGACGCAAAGCGTAAATTTGATTGTCCTGAGTCATGACGTAGAGATTGCCATTGGACACAGTGGGTGCGCCACGCAGCGGTCCTGCAGGACGTTTCTTCCACACGAGCGCGCCCGTATCGGCGGCAAGCGATGCAACATCGCCAACGCCGTTGGTGGCAAATACATTGGTGCTGGTTGCGCTTACGCCTCCGCCATAACGGGATGACTTGCCATCATCCTCCACTTCAAGAGCGTTGGTCCAGATTTGCGCGCCTGTAGTCGCATCAAATGCAGTAACACGCGCAGTGGTATCCACAACATACAGCCGTCCGTCGCTCATAACCGGGCTCGCAGCGAGGCGCGCGCGCGGGTTGGCACCCGTTACGCCTGCAGTCCAGACGCGCGACAAGCCCTGACCAAGTTCGACATGGCCGGGTGATTTCGAGGCGTTGCCGCCGGGTTGGGCCCATGCGTCGTTGACTGCAGGTGGGGGCAGAATAACGGCAACACTGGCCAGCGCAGGGTCGAGTTCCATGTCGCGCTCGGTGCCCAAAATGTCGACGCGGTTGCCAACGGTGGGTGTGTTGTTCTTTTTGCCAGCATCGCCGCGCACGCTGTCAATGACCGCGCAGCCCCCAAGCGAGGAGGATGCGGCAAGCGCCAAAAGCAGTTTCGCATAAGTCTTCAATTTCACTCTCCTTTGGAGACAGTTGCATCGGCGCGCGTTGCCGCATTGCGCTTTACGTCAAGCTGAACGGTATCGATGCCAAGTGCGCCGGCCATTTGCTGGGCCCGACTGCGTAAGCTTTCCGGCAAGTCATCCTGCTTTGCAATCTGGCCAAAAATGGGGCCGGCCAGATTGTCCTTACCCATCTTAACATAAGCCAAAGCGGTTAGTTCCCCGGCGCTACCAAACCACGGATGGCCGGGCGTTGTCAGTGGCTTGAGGCGGTCCACCACGGTCTGGGGCGGAAGCGAATCAAACTCGGCGCTGACCTGACGGATTAGGGCCAAATCGCGGAATGTTTGGGGAAGGCTGTCGTCACCTGCGACCTTTGCATAAAGTGCAACTGCCTTTTTCGTTTCGCCCGATTCGCCCAAAAGATTAGCTTCGACCAGTTGGGCCATCGCGCGATAGCCGGGTTGGTCGGCCTTGGCTAAAACGGCAAGTTTGGCGCGTGCTTCTTTTTGCTGGCCAGCGCGGAGCTTGTCCATCGCGTCGACAAACTCTTCGCTTTGACGGTCGGCTGCGGCTTGTTGCTGGTTGTGATATACGATCCACCCACCGAAGGCGAGAAGACCAGCGACAACAGCTGCTAATATCCAGCGGCCATAGCGGGTCCAGATGCTTGTCAGATCGCTCGCGCGCACAGCATCGTCGACTTCCCGCAGAAAAGCCTCGTCGCTGCCGCTCCTGTCTTTGTCAGGGCGCTGTGTGGTCGGTGTCAAAGCCAAAAGGGCCTCCGAATATCAATCATCATTATAGTTCGGTGCCGTCCTTAGCCCGACTTGGCTTGATAGACCAGCCTGCTTTACGCAGGTTGGTAAAGCTGGTCGGGTCCAGGGAAGCTGCGGTCACGCACGCCAGCGGCATATTCGCGCACCGCTTCCTCAACGCTGACACCCATGTTGCCGAATTTTTTGACGAACTTGGGGACGCGGTCGAACAGTCCAAGCATGTCTTCAGCGACCAGCACCTGTCCGTCACATTGCGCAGACGCGCCAATACCAATCGTGGGGCAAGCAATTTTCTGCGTGATTTCGATGGCAATATGCTCAAGTACGCCTTCGATCACCATTGCAAAAGCACCTGCGTCCGACATCGCAATCGCGTCTTCGACTATAGATTTGGCTTCCTCGGGGCTTTTGCCGCGGACGCCATAGCCGCCCAAGATGTTGACAGCCTGCGGCGTCAGGCCGACATGCGCCATCACTGGAATCCCGCGCGAGGTGAGAAATTCGACTGTCGGAGCCAAGACTTTGCCGCCTTCCAGCTTGACCGCCGCCGCACCAGTTTCCTTCAACAGCCGCGATGCGTTGATAAAGGCCTGCTCTGGCGACGCTTCATATGAACCGAAGGGCATGTCGACGATAACCGCGGCGTGATAGCTGCCGCGAACAACCGCTGCGCCATGCGCTGCCATCATTTCCATGGTGACAGCTACAGTATGCGGCAGACCATAAATCACCTGACCCAGCGAGTCGCCGACCAACAGCATATCGCAATGCGGGTCCATCAACTGCGCCATACGCACGGTATAGGCCGTCAGCATCACCAACGGCTCCTTACCCTTTTGCTGACGAATGCGCGGCACGGTGAGGCGCTTCATTGGCGATGGCGTCGGGTTTGCCCGGCTGGTCGATGTATCGAAGGTGAGCGTTTTGGGGTTTGTAGACATGGCGCAACGCTTAGCCGTTAAACGTGCTGCGCAAAAGCAAATTGACTCGCACGCTTACGGTCGGGCTGAAACTGCCTCCGTCACATTGTCGCTGAAAATGCCATCGACACCAGCCGTCAAGAACGCCTGCATTTCGGCTTTCACATCGCCAATGTCGCGTGGGTCGAGCCCGGATTTCTGGCCCAACGGCAGGAAGTAATTTTCGCGTCGGAATGTCCATGGGTGCACGGCAAGGCCGACCTTGTGCGCGTCGGCGACTAGAGGGGTTGGTGTGCCCAAATTGCCAATCAGCGTGCGCGGAATGACCATGGCCTTGTTGGGGCCAACGCCATCGGCGTAGGTTGCAACAGTTTTCAGACCCTCTGCGGTTGCCATTTGCGGATAAGTCAAATCGCTGCGGTCGGCGGGACTGCCCTTTTCATCCATGAGCTGGATAAGGCGTAATTTAGTTTTGGACCGCAATGCTTTCAGATTTTCGACCTCAAACGACTGGATGAAAATCGGCGCGCTTTTTTCGACATGGCCAAATTTGGCCAGCAGCCCCAATAAGGGTGCTTCGTGCGGCAAACCGATCGATATGAAATAGCTTGGGTGCTTGGTTTCCGGATAGACGCCGACTCCATACGCCTTGGCCAGCGTCAGTATCTCTTGAAAGGTCGGGATTTCGAACTGCCCGTCAAACGCCATGTTGGCCTTGCGCAATTGGGGTAGGCGTTCCTTGGCGCGAAGGGCTTTTAGCTCGCCCAATGTAAAGTCTTCAGTGAACCAACCGGTCATTTTCTGGCCATCGATGGTCTTGGTCGTCTTGCGATCGGCAAATTCGGGCTTGTCCGCAACGTCGGTGGTTTCGGAAATCTCGTTCTCATGCCGCGCAATCAGAACGCCGTCTTTGGTCAGCACAAGGTCAGGCTCAATATAATCCGCACCCTGTTCAATCGCCAAAGTGTACGATGCGATGGTGTGTTCGGGCCGTTCACCCGATGCACCGCGATGGGCGATGATGATGGCTTGACCGTCTAATGGCTTTTCCATTGCGTGGCTTTCCGGGGTCGAAAAAGCGCTCAGCAGCGCGGCGATGAGGGTCAGATGATATTTCATGTACGTGCCATTGCCCAGCACTGTGTCAGCGCGATGACAGCGATGGACGTCACCGAACCTCGACACCCTTCCAAAAGGCGATTCGGTCGGTAATCTCGGAAGCTGCGGATTTGGGTTCAGGATAATACCACGCGGCATCGGCATTGGTTTTGCCGTCGACGATCAGCGAATGATAATGCGCCGTGCCCTTCCACCCGCAGACCGACGTAGTGTCGCTGCCTTGGAGAAAATCGACATTGACGGAATCGCGCGGGAAATAATGATTGCCCTCGACCACCACCGTGTCATCCGACTGCGCAATGATAGCTCCGTTCCAGCGTGCGACGACCATATCGATTTCCTTGTTCTAAAATGTTTCCCCGTCATAGACCGCCGCGTTAAAGCCGACCAGCAAAGTCTTGCCGCCTTCGGCAACGGGCCGTTTGATCATTGACGGGTTGGCAATCATCAACGCGATGGCTTTGGCCTCATCAATGTCGGCCTTGTCGCTGTCGGGCAATTTCTTGAAGGTCGTGCCTGCCTTGTTCAGCAGCTTTTCCCAACCGACTTGGCTCGCCCAGCGCGTGAGATGCTCCTGAGTCACTCCGGCCTTTTTGTAATCGTGAAAGGTAAAGTCGACGCCGCGCGCATCGAGATAGGTCCGCGCCTTTTTGACGGTGTCGCAATTGGGGATGCCGTAAACTGTAATGGTCATGATGCTGTTCCGTAGTTGATCGCAATTTTCTCTGCCGCAGCAACCGCAGTCGCGCGCGCTGAATCTGTGTCACCATTATTCACCCGTGCGAGCGTTACCGCCATGCGGCGATAGGGCCGGGTGACGGGTTTGCCGAAGATGCGCGCATCGACGAAGGCTTCGTCACCGCCAAGCGCAAGCGCGTGGGCGAGCCCAGTGATATTGAAATCTTCCGCATTGCGGTCGGCAAGAACAACGGCACTGGCGGATGCGCCAAGCAAAGTGATCTGCGGAATTGGCAGGCCGAGAATGGCGCGGGCGTGCAGGTCGAACTCGGTCAATGTCTGCGACACCAATGTGACCATGCCCGTGTCATGCGGCCGTGGGCTGAGTTCCGAGAAAATGACCTCATCACCCTTCACGAAAAACTCGACCCCGAACAGGCCATAGCCGCCAAGCGAATCCACGACCTTGGCCGCCATGTCCTGCGCGGATTGCAGCGCCGCCGTCGACATCGCCGCCGGTTGCCAACTTTCCCGATAATCGCCGCGTTCCTGCCGGTGGCCAATGGCCGGGCAGAAATGGACGCCGTCACGAGCGCGTACGGTCAGCAGCGTAATCTCATAATCGAAGTCGATAAATTGCTCGGCAATCACGCGCAGCCGGTCGCCGCGCATTCCGGCGGCGGCATAATCCCATGATGCGTCGATATCGCCCTCGACCCGCATCGTGCTTTGCCCTTTGCCTGATGACGACATTACGGGCTTTACCACTAAAGGCAAGCCAAGCTGCGCCGCCGCGGCGTGCAGCTCCTCGCGACTTTCGGCGTAGAGATAGCGCGAGGTGTTCAGCCCCAGCTCCGTCGCCGCCAGATCACGGATTGCATCGCGGTTCATGGTCAGCTGCGCCGCGCGTGCCGATGGCACAACGGTGAAGCCCTTTGCCTCATAATCGGCGAGCACTTCGGTACGGATGGCCTCAATCTCGGGCACAATGAAGTCGGGCTGATGTTTCTCAATCGCCGCACCAAGCGCCGCGCCATCGAGCATCGAGAACACTTCGGCTTCGTCCGCAACCTGCATCGCGGGCGCCTTGGCGTAGCTGTCACACGCAATCACATGGCAGCCAAGCCGCTTGGCCGCGATCACAAATTCGCGCCCCAGTTCGCCCGAACCCAGCAGAAGTATTTTTGCAGTTGGTGTCACTTATAATGCTCCCGCCGGTCCCCGAAATCACGCACACGCTTGCGCCATGCCCGATAGCTGCCGGGCTTAAGGTTGCTCCGCATGATGGCTTTAATTTGGTCAGGCGTCACATTATGCTGGTCTGCTATTTGCCCAAAACTGACATGGTCCGAAAGCGCCATTTCGACGATTTCGCTCAGTTGTGCAGGGGTTAAACTATTGGAGACGCTAGCCATGCACCGGCTTTCGCTGCATTCGGGGTCAAGCGCAATATCAAAAACTGAGGCGCGCCCACATCGCCGCAGCTCATGCAGTTTCTATACGCCGAAAAACGTCTGCCAATGCTGATCGGACTTTGCCACTTTCAACAGATACGGGCAAGTGGGCCGGGCTTTGACGCCCATCGCCTCAATCTGTTCAAACACGCCCTTGGCAAGCCGCGCCGCTGCACCCGTCCCACGCAGAGCTGACGGTACTTCGGCATGTGGCAAGACCATGACATCACCGTCCCAACGAATGGTCACAAGCGCATCGCCAGCCGATGTTGGCATACGAAAGCGGTTCTGGTCTGGTTCGTAGAGTATCTCGTTCATGCCAGAATAATGCTTATTCCCACTCAATGGTTCCGGGTGGCTTTGACGTATAATCATAGACCACACGATTAATGCCTTTGACCTCGTTAATGATGCGCGTCGACACGCGGCTCAGGAAGGCGCTTTCGAAAGGATAAATATCCGCGGTCATGCCGTCGGTGGAGGTCACCGCACGCAAGGCGCAGACATTGTCATACGTCCGGCCATCGCCCATCACGCCGACGGTGCGCACCGGTAATAGGACGGCAAATGCCTGCCAAATGGCGTCATATAGCCCCGCGTTGCGAATTTCATCGAGATATACCGCGTCCGCCTTGCGCAGGACATCGCAGCGTTCCTTGGTGACTTCACCGGGGATGCGAATGGCAAGGCCGGGCCCAGGGAAGGGATGGCGGCCAACGAACTGGTCATTCAAACCAAGCTCTCGGCCCAAGGCGCGCACTTCGTCCTTGAACAATTCGCGCAATGGCTCGACCAGTTGCATGTTCATCCGTGCGGGCAGCCCGCCGACATTATGGTGACTCTTGATCGTCACCGAAGGTCCGCCGGTGAAGCTGACGCTTTCGATAACATCCGGATACAGCGTGCCTTGGGCAAGGAAATCAGCGCCGCCTACTTTCTTGGCCTCTTCTTCAAAAACATTGATGAATTCGCCGCCGATGAACTTGCGCTTCTTTTCGGGGTCGGTAACGCCAGCCAAGCCAGCCATGAAGCGCTCTTCGGCGTCCACCACGACGAGCGGAATGTTGTAATGATCACGGAACAAGGTTTCGACCTGTTCACGCTCGTTCATCCGCAGCAGGCCGTGGTCAACGAAGACGCAGGTTAACTGCGCGCCAATCGCTTCGTGAATGAGGATCGCCGCAACCGAGCTGTCAACCCCGCCCGAAAGCCCGCAAATGACTCGGCCTAAACCGACTTGAGCGCGGATTTCGGCGATCTTGGTCGCGCGGAATTCTGCCATCGTCCAGTCGCCGGCAAGGTCACATATTTTGTGGACGAAGTTGGAAATAAGTTTTGCGCCATCGGGCGTGTGGACGACTTCCGGATGGAACTGGATGCCATAATATTGCCGCGCTTCGTCGGCGATGAACGCATAAGGCGCGCCGTCGCTGGTGGCGACAACGTCAAAGCCGGGGGCAAGGCTTGTTACCTTGTCGCCATGGCTCATCCACACCTGATGCTTGTCGCCTGTGGCCCATAGGCCGTCGAACAGTGCGCAGGGCTTTTCAACTTCAATGAACGCACGGCCAAATTCGCCGCCTTCGCCTTCGCTGACATGGCCGCCCAACTGCATCATCATGGTCTGCTGGCCATAGCAGATGCCAAGGATGGGAAGGCCGCTGTCGAATATGCATTGCGGCGCGCGAGGCGAATCGGCCTGTGTGGTTGACGCTGGACCGCCGGATAAAATGATGCCTTTTGGCTTCATGCGTGCGAATGCGGCTTCAGCGTTATTGAACGGCGCAATTTCCGAATAGACCCCCGCTTCGCGCACACGGCGCGCGATCAATTGAGTCACTTGGGACCCGAAATCGATGATCAGGATGGAATCGGAGGGTTGAGCAGGTGTTTTGGATTCTGGCATGGCCAGCCGATAGTGATTGCCGCCGCCGCTGTCCAGTTGCCGCGGTGACTTTGCCCTTTGCCCTGCAGCGTTTCGGTGCGCTATAGTCTGAGAGTGACGAAACCTGACACCAAACGTGCCGACATCATACAGCGACTGACCGCCTATGTCCTCGCGGAAGGGCTTTCGGCATCGAGCCTGCGTCCACTGGCGAAAGCCGCAGGCACCAGCGACCGGATGCTGCTCTATTATTTCAAGGATAAATGCGAAATCATCACTGCTGTTTTGGAGCAGATTTCGGCGCAGCTGGTGGAGATGATTGGTGAGCGCACCGCGACTGAGCCCTTGCCCGTGGACGCACTGCGCCGCCAATTGGCAGGGATTTTGTTTGAGGACGCGTTGTGGCCCTATATGCGGATCTGGCTGGAGGTTGCGTCACGTGCCGCCATGGGCGACCCATATTACCGCGATGTGGGCGAACAGATCGGGCGTGGGTTTTTGGAATGGGGCAAGGCGCAGTTGCAGTCGGACAGTGACGCGCAGCGCGATATCGACGCCGCCAGGTTGCTCGTCAGCATCGAAGGGATGTTGTTCCTGAAAAGCATTGGCCTTGAGGATGTAAATAAGTTGTCATTGTGACGATGACGCCGCGCGCCGTGCACCCAGCAAAAGCGTCGCCACATCGCCCTTGGCCTGGGCGCTGGCCATAAGCAGATAGGTGCACACAAAGGGTGCCCCGCCGGCAAAGACACAGATGCCAAGAAGGATACCGCCGATACTGAAATGGTGCCGCCACATCAGCCACAGCGCGCCAAGCGACAGAAACGCAAAGAAGTCCACGTTGAACTGGCCCGGCCAACCCATTGTCATGATGTCCCCAAAGAAAATGGGTAGCAAGCCAAGGCCGTGGGCCGCCACTACGAACATGGTATAGATGCTAACAAAGGCAATAATCGCGACCAGAAAAATACGGAATAAGGCCATGCGTTATCTCCTTCTAATTACCGAGGGATAACAAAATGTAGCGACTGCTACAACAATAATTCAGTCGGTGAGTTCGACCCATGTGGGTGCATGATCGCTGGCCTTTTCGCGGCCGCGATGGTCTTTGTCGACACCACAATTGGCGAGGCGATCCGCGACGATTGGGCTGAGCAACAGATGGTCGATGCGAAAGCCATGGTCGCGTTGCCATGCGCCCGCCTGAAAGTCCCAGAACGTCCAAACCCCGCCTTGGGGATAATGCGTTGCTAGCGCGTCGGTCCAGCCTTGGCCCAGAAGCGCCCGATACGCCGCAATGCTCTCGGGCTGGCGCAAGGCATCGTCCAACAGCGCGCCCGGAGCCCAAATATCGTGCGTGTGCGGAATGACATTATAATCGCCCGCCAGAACAGCAGGTATTTCCGCGGCCAGCAATTCAGCGGCGCGGTCATACAAGCGCTTCATCCACGCAAGCTTGTAATCAAATTTGGGTCCGGGCAGCGGGTTGCCGTTGGGCAAATAAATGCTGGCGACGCGCACGCCAAAGACGTCGGCTTCCAGATAACGGGCATGTTCGTCCAACGGGTCGCCGGGTAACGTGCGCTGCGCCTCAACGGGCTGCACACCCTTGGCCAAGATGGCCACGCCGTTGAATGATTTTTGTCCATGCCAGATCGCGCCGTAGCCAGCGCGTTCAAAGTCGGCGACAGGAAAGCCGTCATCTTGCGATTTCACTTCCTGAAGACAGGCGACATCGGGTTGGGTTTCCTCCAGCCACTCAAGCAGACGGGGAAGGCGGGCTTTGACGCCGTTGATATTGTAAGTCGCGATACGCATGCGTGCGACCCTAGCCGCGCACGGCTATTGCATCAAACCGAAAAACTGGAACCGCATCCGCAACCGGCTTGTGCCTGCGGGTTCGTGACCTTGAAGCTTTTGCCGCCAAGTGATTCCACAAAATCGACGGCAGATCCACGCACCAGATCGAGGCTTATGGGATCGACGACCAGCGATGCGCCCTCGCCCTCGGCCGTGATGTCATCGACCTCGACCGAATCGGCAAGGCCAAAGCGATATTGGAAACCAGAACAGCCACCGCCTTCGACTGACAGCCGAAGTACGGGAGGCTTGCCTAGCTTATCCGCAATCTGTGCCACGCGGCGCGCGGCATTATCGGTGAGGGAAATGACGTCGGTTTCAGTCATGATATCTATGTAAGCCATGTGACGGGTAAAGAAAAGGGGCGGCGCAGTATGCCGCGCCAGCCCCCAAGATTACACCCTCTCCCAAAGGTGATGCGTTTGGTCGGTCTGCTTACTCGCCTTCAGCAGGACCACCCATTGCCAAGTTATCAGTAGTTTTCGCAGCAAGCAAGACTTTTACGCCTGATGGATCAGAACGTAAGGGCGATAAAAAAGCTGTCGGGTTGATGGCTTCGCCGGCGATGCGGACTTCATAGTGCAGATGGCTACCGGTTGAACGGCCGGTTGAACCCATGTAGCCAAGAATGTCGCCCTTGCGGATGCGCTGGCCGGGTTCAACGTTCATCGCCGAAAGATGGCCGTAACGTGTCTGTACCGCGTTGCCATGGTTGATTTCGACGAACTTGCCGTAACCGCCAAGCCATTGTGCGCGGCCAATGATACCATCAGCAGTTGCATAAATCGGTGTGCCAACAGCGCCGGGAATATCGATGCCCTGATGGTTGCGGCTAGCGCCACGCGTTGGTGCGTTACGATAACCAAAGCCGCTGGAGAATTTCATGACTTCAACCGGATTGATCGATGGTACAGCCACTTCGACCTTGGTCGTCGTGCCGTTGATGCGGCCCCAGCTGTCGTTCAATGCGCGGAATTCAGGGTCAGACACGCCAAGAGCGGTCTTGTTAGCCTTCAAATCTTCAGGCGAAATCCGGAAGGTGTCGGAAGAAGCAGCTGCTGAGTTAGCAAGTGCTGGCGTCGCAGCTGTTAAAGCGACGGCCATGCAAACTGCAGATACAGCTTTCAGGATCAGTGATTGGCAATTTGCCAAAGCGCTGGATGCCATAGCGTGTAATAACCTTTTGTTGCGACCCGCGGTTTCACGCAGCCCCGAAGTTTGACCAAGACAGTTGAACTGCCCACCCCTTATGAAAATGGTCGTGTCCGATGGCTCAAACTATTGCAACATCCCCGTAATAATCGCGGGACAAACCGGCGCTCAAACGCGCTGAGTCGTTAAATGGAGGCTTCAGCGACCCACTAAAGTGGCGGATTACCAGTATTTTCCAATAAGGTTTTGGTAATATCTGGCGCGCTGAACAACCTGTCTCAAACCAGATTGTTCCCGCTGAGACGTGCGAAATTTCGTCATTATAGATGCGATTCAGGATGCGCGCCGAGACCGAATCACCTGCAGCGGTAAAACGGGTAATCGTTGCAGGCGTCACATCCAGACCCCGTGCCTCCAGCACCATGGGGACCACCGCAAGCCGCGCGAGGGCGTCGTGGCGCGTTTCGAAGGCCGATTCCCATAGTCCGTCATGTGCAGGCAGCGCGCCATAATGACTGTCCAATTGCCGCAGTCGCCGGTCGAGCAAAACAAAGTGCATCGCCTCGTCCGCCGCGACCTTCATCCAGTCGTCCACGAAGGCGCGGGGAAACTCGGCGCCAAATCGTCCAACAAGATCAAAGGCGAGATCGATGGCGACAAACTCGATGTGCGCTAGGGCGTGCAGCATGACGATCCGGTTGGCCTCGGTTCCACCCTTTCGGCGCTTTGGCATTTGACCGGGGTTAAGAAGCTCAGGCCGCGCAGGCCGTGATGGGCGATCCGGCATGTCGACGTCGAACACATGCGATAAGCGCCCAAGCCGCCAATCGCGCGCCGCCTTGCGTGCTGCCATGACCTTGGCATGCGGGTCGGCGGTCGTCAGGACCGTGCGGCATGCTTGGGCGATGGAGGTGCAGAATACAGTCATAAACTCAACTGTCCGTTTTAAACGTCCGTAGTCCTGAGCAGCAGGAGCGAAGCCTCTGCGACGTCGAACGACAGTAGGCAGTACAAGCGTTGGAACGATAGACGCTCTTCGACAGGCTCAGGGCTTCGGTTTTCACATATGATGAGCGATTCAGCCCAGCGCCTTAGCCGCAGCCAGCACTTCGGCGGCGTGGTCCTTGACCTTCACCTTACGCCAGACTTGAACGACCTTGCCGTCTTTACCCACCAGATAGGTTGACCGGTCAATGCCCATATAGCTTTTGCCGTACATGGATTTTTCGATCCAGGCGCCCATTTGCTCGGTTGCATCGCTGGCGTCGTCTGACAGCAACGTGACGTTGAGTTCATATTTTGCCGCAAATTTCGCTAGCTTGGCCGGCTTATCCTTCGACATGCCGTAAACCGGGCAATTCAGCGCAGAAAAGTCGCTCGCTAATGCAGTAAAATCCTTTGCCTCATTGGTGCAACCGGGCGTGTCCGCTTTGGGGTAGAAATACAGAACGAACGGCCCCTTAAGCGCCGCCAGATTGACCGCGTTGCCAGCGCTGTCCGCAACGATGACGTCGGGCAGGGTGTCGTTTATGTCGGTCATTACTGTTCCTTTTCAAAAATCTCGTGGTCCAAATAGCCTTTGCCATTCGTGCATTACAACCCCGCGATAATCCCTAATCGCGACACCCAAATCATCCCAGCTTCCATAACCAAGGCTGCCGGCGATAAGCTTTTGTGCGGCGTCGGCAGGCTTGGCGCAATCGGGCGCGATCAGTCGCACCATAACCAAAAGCCGTCCCAAAAGCGCATAGGCTTTCGCAAAGTCCGGGGGCAAATGCTCCGCCGCCACAAGCGCATCAATCGCCGGGCCGAGCTGTGGCACCAACCCGTCATGCGTTTCGAGTTGGAGCCTATGAATAATGAATTCCATGTCGACCAGCCCGCCGGGCAGCAGCTTCACATCAAGTTCGCCTTTGGCCGGTTTGTGCGTGGCCATATCGCGGCGCATATTGGCAATATCCGTGAGGAGTTTTTCGGTATCACGGTCCGAACGAAGTGCGTCGCCGATGATGCCTGTCACATGCCTGCGCGCCGCCGAGGACCCAAACAGCACGCGTGCCCGCGTCAGCGCCATATGCTCCCACGTCCAAGCATTTTCATGCTGATACTGGTCAAAGCTTTTAACCGACGCACACAACAATCCATCCGCGCCAGATGGCCGAAGCCGTGTGTCGATTTCATACAAGGCGCCCGATGCCGTGGGCACCGACATGGCGGCAATCACGCGCTGCGCCAGTCGGTTGAAATATTGCGTCGCGCCAAGCGGACGTGGCCCGTCGGATTCGGCGAGATGATTGCCCGTAAACAGCAAGATCAGGTCCAGATCCGACGCATGCGTTAGCGCTTCGCCGCCCAACCTGCCGAGCGCCAATATGATAAGCTCGCCGTCCGGAATGCGCCCATGCGCTTTTTCAAATTCTGCGACCGTTGCGGCGGTCAGCGTCTGTAACGACGCTTCCGCCAAATGCGCATAGCTGCGCGCGATATCGAGCGCATCGCTGCGTCCCTCAATCAATTGCACGCCAAGCGCAAAGCGTTTCTCGCCAACATAATCGCGTATAATATCCAGCATGGATTGATAATCCGCATCGCCAGTTCGTCGACGTATCGCCTCCAACAACGCCTCCACATCACCGGGCAAGTCCATCGCACTCGTGTCGATCAGCGCATCAAGATAGCGGCTCTGACGGCCCAGATCATCGGCGAGCGTCGGCGCGTAACTCAATATATCCCCGACCAGCTTCAACAGGCCCGGGCGTGCCTCCAGCAAGCGGAACACGTTGATGGCGCTTGGCATCGCCTCAATCATATTGTCGAAACGGGCAATGGCACGGTCGCTATCCGGTGCTTGCGCCAAGGCTTTCATGATGGCCGGCAGGACAGCTTCAAACGCCTCGCGCGCCGACGCGCTGCGGATTGCGCGCAACTTACCGCTGCGCCACCGCTTTATGCGCTGCATGACGGCAGCGGGGTCGGCATAACCCAAATCGGTGAGTTGTTCTTCCAGCGGCAGGCCTTCATCGGCCATGCGTGGTCCTTCGCTGCCCCCTGCATCGACCATCCGGTCATATATCGCCGCGACCTGTGCGGTGATCGGACGGATTGCGTCAATCAGCGCATCAGCATCATTTAGTCCGTGCAAGCGCGCGACGGCATCGGCGGTTTCGCGGTTTTGCGGCAACTCGTGCGTTTGGCGATCGCTGTGCATTTGCAAGCGATGTTCGAACGTCCGTAATTTTTCATAGGCGGAGGATAAAGTCTCCGCCTCATGGGGCGTAATCGGACCAGCCGCTGCCAGCAGTTTTAGCGCTTCGCGGGTGTCGGGCACGCGCAGCATCGGATCACGTCCGCCATGGATCAGCTGGTGCGCCTGTGCGAAAAATTCGCATTCGCGAATCCCGCCATGACCGCGCTTCAAGTCGAATCCAAGCCCCATTGTCTGGCCCTTGGCATAATGGTCACGAATGGCCGCTGTCATCGCGGTGATGTTTTTTAACTGCCCGAAATCGAGCGATTTGCGCCAGATGAATGGCTGAATCGCGCTCAGGAAATAATGGCCCAGCGCGCGGTCGCCTGAACTCACCCGCGACCGGATGAACGCCGCTTGTTCCCACGCCAAGGCGCTCGATTCATAATAGCTGATGGCCGCTTCAACCGGCAGGACGATGGGGCTAACCTCAGGCGATGGACGCAGCCGCATGTCGACGCGAAAAACATAACCGTCGCCATCCAATGCGGACAGAAGTTCTATGATTCGGCGGCCATAGCGCACGGCAGCCTCTGCCACATCGTCGCGTTCGCGGTGGGGTAGGGTTTTGGGATCAAACAGGAAAATCGGATCAATATCCGACGAATAATTCAGCTCGCGTCCGCCATGTTTCCCCAGCGCGATAACGGCAAAGCCTTGATTTGGCGCGCCGGGAACCCGTTCTTCAATGGCGGTGGAAATGGCTTGGTCGAGCGCATGGTCGGCAAAATCGGAGAGAATGCGGGTGACGCGGGAGAGATCCCAAACGCCTGCAAGGTCCGCAATCGCGGTTACAAGCGCGACGCCTTGCCTCTGTTTGCGCAATGCGGTGCCGACATTGTCCGCCGTTCGGGCAAGCGAATGCATGAGCGCCGCGTCAAATTTGCCGGCCTCGACCATTGCCATCAGGTCCGGGTTGCGTTCCATCAACCCGGCGAGAAACGGGCTGTTGGCCTGAGCGCGTGCGATGGCTTCCTCGACGCGCGTCATGGCTTCAACCTTGGTTTTTCCCGCGGACGTAGTTCCGCCGGAAATCCGAGGCAAATGCCGCAAAGCGCCCGTCTGATATAGCCGCGCGCATGCCCGCCATCAGCATCTGGTAATAATGCAGATTGTGCTGAGTCATAAGCATCGCACCCAAAATCTCGCCCGACCGGATCAGGTGATGGACATAGGCACGTGTCCATGTTGCGCAGACGGGGCAGGTGCATTGGTCGTCAATCGGCCCTTGGTCTTCCGCGAATTTGGCGTTGCGAATGTTGATGGGGCCGTGATGGGTGAACGCCTGACCGTTGCGGCCGGATCGTGTCGGCAAAACACAATCGAACATATCGATGCCGCGTTCCACTGCGCCAACCAGATCATCTGGCTTGCCCACGCCCATCAGGTAACGTGGCCGGTCGGCGGGCAATTGGTCGGGTGCATAATCCAGGCAACCAAACATTGCTTCTTGTCCTTCGCCGACCGCAAGGCCGCCGACGGCATAGCCATCAAAGCCAATGTCGATCAACGCATCGGCAGATCGCTTGCGCAGTTCTTCGTCCAACGACCCTTGTTGAATACCAAACAGGGCCGCGCGCGCTGCATGCTCACCGCCGCTGTCGAATCCGTCGCGCGAGCGCTTGGCCCAGCGCATCGATAGTTCCATCGATTTGATGGCGTCATCGCGCGACACGCCATTGGCGGGGCATTCGTCAAACGCCATGACGATGTCGGCGCCCAACAAACGTTGGATTTCCATCGATCGCTCGGGTGACAGCATATGCTTCGACCCGTCGAGATGGCTTTGGAACGACACGCCTTCTTCGGTGATTTTGCGCAAAGCTGACAGGCTCATCACCTGATAGCCGCCGCTGTCGGTCAATATCGGCCGGTCCCAGCCCGAAAACTGGTGCAATCCACCCAACCGCGCCACGCGTTCCGCGCCAGGCCGCAGCATCAGATGATAGGTATTGCCCAAGATGATATCCGCGCCCGTTGCGCGCACTTCGGCAGGGCGCATCGCCTTTACCGTGGCAGCCGTGCCGACGGGCATAAAGGCGGGCGTGCGAATTTCCCCGCGCATCATCTGGATGCTGCCCGTGCGTGCCCTGCCATCGGTGGCAGATATCGAAAATTGGAATCGTGAAGTCATCGACAGCGCATTAGCAGGGTTACGCGCAGAGGAAAGGGCTTCACACCGCAGGCTTGCGCCCCCATATAGATGCCATGACTTATACTGACCCGCGCTCGTATCTCTACCAACCCGGCCTTCTTGACCCTGACGCCGCACAACGCATCACGCGTGACGCGCTGAAGGCGTGCGACGATGGCGAACTTTATCTGCAATATAGCGCGACCGAGAGTTTCGGTTTTGATGATGGTCGTTTGAAAATGGCCGATTACTCGACAGGTTCGGGCTTTGGCCTGCGCGGAGTGTCGGGCGAAATGACTGGATTCAGCCACGCCAATGACATGAGCGAGTCGGCCATTCGCCGTGCGGGCGAAACGCTAAAGCTGCTTGACCCAGCCAAGGAACAGCCTGCGCCGCCGCCGCGCCAGAACAACCGGCATTTGTACACCGACGGCAATCCGCTTGAACTGGTGCCGTTCGCGCAAAAGGTCGCGCTGTGCCAACAGATCGATGCCGCCGCCCGGTCCCGTGACCCACGCGTCGCGCAAGTGAGCGTCAGTCTTTCGGGCAGCTGGACCGTCGTTGAAATCGTGCGTGCCGATGGCTTTGTTGCCACCGACGTCCGGCCGCTGGTGCGCTTGAATGTCTCCATTGTCGCGCAGGACGGCGACCGCCGCGAAACCGGCACTTATGGTTTTGGCGGACGTTATCTGTACGATAAATTGTTCGAAGACCATGAATGGGAACATGCCATTGACGAAGCGTTGGCCCAGGCGCTGACTAATTTGCGCTCGGTCGCGGCGCCCGCTGGTGAAATGACCGTTTTGCTTGGGCCCGGCTGGCCCGGTGTGCTGCTCCACGAAGCGGTGG
>Ga0105050_10001570_pt1 | contig 34215 bp, 48 predicted proteins | sample FRY01_FD_78088 | JGI IMG/M metagenome (GOLD analysis project Ga0105050, IMG submission 78088) | Freshwater microbial communities from Lake Fryxell liftoff mats and glacier meltwater in Antarctica - FRY-01 | ecosystem: Environmental > Aquatic > Freshwater > Ice > Glacier meltwater ...
GAGGCGTGAGGCACAGCGAGGCTCTAGGCGAGGCGTGAGCGTCTAGGCGAGGCGTGAGCGTCTAGGCGAGGCGTGAGCGTCTAGGTGAGGCGTGAGGCACAGCGAGGCTCTAGGCGAGGCGTGAAAGGTCAAGAGGTCAAGAGGTCAAGATCTGGGGATTAGCCATAACGGGAATAAAATGACACGGGTTGGCTTTTTAGAACAATGCTTGACATCTCATTATCAGTAGGCTACGCTCTTATTGCCAAGATGAACATCAACCAACATCAACCAACATCAACCGAGAGGACACAATGAACAGGACACTTAGAGGGTTAGTGGTGATAGGGATAGTCGGCATCTTTGCTATGGTTCTGTCCCAACAGCAAGAGAGTGGCTTTACCTGCTCTCCGAATAGGCAAGTAGTCAAGTCTGGCGACACGATATATCACATAGTCCGTAGAAACTGCACGGGTGATACACAGAAGGTAACTGACAGCGTTGTAGATACCTATGGTTCTGGCATCTATGTAGGGCAGGTCATCTACCTACCAACAACAGAGAAGTGTGGCGTGATACCTAATGAGACTAAAGAGACGCAGAGAGGTTGCTAATTGCATGAGGTCGCCACAACAGCAAGAGGTGGAGTGTCGCACCGCTACATCAGTCGGAGGACAGAGCCAAAGAGTTCGCACGGGTGCGATAATTCGGTGTTACTGTGAGTATGTCGTCGCAGGGAATTTCCTTTCCTTTCGCCCTGCGACGGCACTAAACCATTGAGTGTGCATCAAACCCAATGTCTTTCAGCCCGTCAACAAGTACTGCATAAAATGCCTTCTGTTCGCTGCCCATCTTCTCTTCGTCAAAGCCTACGATATCCAGTTCTAATGCCTTGCTGAATAGCAATGGATACATACGTGGCGGCCCCCTCACCAATGTTGTGCCTGGAGTGAACACCTCCTCGTCCCACACCACCTGTCGTGGCACAGAAACGACATACGACTTGCTAACAAATGAGATTTCGTCCCCAGCCACATGGGTGACTGTTATGCACTCCTTTATCGTCTTGTTCCCGTTTGCAAACTCCCTAACAAAGTCCACTCCATCTGTATCCGATGGAGAGTCACTCACATACCCCTCGGCAACCATGCTTAGCGCATCAACACCCCAGCCCTGTCTCATCACCGCCACAGCATCTCCGCACTTCCGTAGTCGGACCATGTTGCTCTTCTTCCGGAGCCGGTCAGTCATCCGGCATATAACGACGAGATCCGGGCCCTTCCATCCATACAGCACCTGGGACAGGTCTTCCCCTATCCCGTATTGAAGCACCAAATCGGACTTGGCCTCTACTGCGGTGACGAGAACGATAGTGAGCTTGGACATCCGGTCCTCATAGCGTCCGTTCATTTTCGTAGTTTAGGCCACGGGTGCGTTCCCTAGTGGCACCACCTATACGACTAGTATCTACCCCATGACAACAAACAAGAAAGCCCCACAGAAGAAAGCAACACCCAAGAAGACGACAGCAAAGGTTGCCGTAGCAAAACCGGTTGCGCCGCCGATCGTAAATATCACGGTCGCACCAGTCGTTAAACCAAAGAAGAAAACCTGGTGGAACCGTTTATTTGGGTAACCATCCAAGGCATGCTGTACTTCCCCACGCTGGGGCCCATCTTCACTCCGAATGGCGTAATGCGCCAGCGATCAATCGCCCCATGAACCTGTTCTACAACGTTGCGCTTGATCATCTGATTTAGGCACTGAATGGTCTTCTCTTCGTCGCCGAACCTAAGTGCATTGTGATTGAGTAGATCGGCGTGAGTGAACAGGTTGTTCCTCTGTTGCCGTTTTGTTATTCCGAAGTAATAGATAGATGTGATGTTGGGATTATTGCTAATCCATTGTGGCGTGTCCATTAGTAATCGTTCATGATGGCTCGCATGGCGTTACCGCGTGCGCCGTGCACGGTATTTATTCGCGACAGTTGCTTTTGTTTGTTTTTACCAAGAGCGTAAAGAGCATGATCCCCCCATGACGTGATCTGGTAGAAGACACGACTATTGTCGTTCATCTTATCCAAGAAGCCATTCCGATGCAGAGTATCTAGACTGCGTTGAGAATCCTTGCACATTCGCGCCCGATGCAACTGCATCGCGTTGTAATCAACACGGGTGAACCATGTCTTCTTCATCTTTGCGTAGCACAGCACTGTGTACGGTTTCCCGCCATATTTTAAGGAAGTCCCTATCGCCTGGGGTCGACTGGCAGTCTCGTTATGTATAGTCATTACATAAACCCTATCCGCCTCTAGGGAATAGAACAACCCGGTAGTCAGTTATCTCGGATTACCACAATCCCTCAATGAACACATGAGTCTCTGGGGATATTACATTCTTGTGAAATGGGTCATGCAGTGTTCCGCGCAGGGCTTCTGCCACATCCGGTCGTACATTGCTTGCCATATTGAAAAACATTTGGCCATATCGCCACTTCCCCGGGGTGAGCCTATTTTGCTTCTCATACTTAATGCTGACATCGGCAATGAAATCCGAATAGGAAAGATAATCCGTCACGGGTTACTTTAAGCGCTTTCCGCATAGCGTGCATGTATCAGACCAGGAATATGTGCGCCGATACTCTCGTGGATGCTGGCACTCAAGAAACGATGAAGCTTCATTGCAGGCAGTTCGCACAAACTCCGATAGCGATACCCCTTTATGCTCTGCGGCCCTCTGCCAAAGATCTTTATCTTTATCGGTAGCCCTAATCAATACCTGTTTCGTGGCCGGCATCCCAGGGACAGAACCAGTGCTTGGTTTTCGTACCAATGTCTCTTGCTCCATTACTTTGTCAACAGCGGCACGTAGGTTATTAGGTAGTTCATCTTCAGGGGGACTCATTGGGGCTCATCCGGCATACTATCAATCTACTAGGTCGTCGGCGTTTTCAGACACGGGTATTAATTCATCATCTGGAGAGCCATTTATAGCCAATGGGACCCCCATGATTTCATTCACGATATTCGCCGGTAGCACGCCAGTACGACCCATGATTTCCAGCAATTTCCTGGCTTCTGCTTCGGGAGAGAATGAATGGACATTAGACACAGTAATTGCCCCAGACAGAGTGGATCGCACGTCCACCCGAGAATTCACATCCATTTGAACATTGACATTAGTCTGCTCCATGCCTAGAAGCTTTGTCCGTCTATCCATTATTGCCAATACCTGTTGAATCGCTTTGAAATCCGGCTCCACTTGTACTTCGTTACCGTCATCCATTGTAACCCTTCTGTGTTGGGTCATTGGCCAAATGGCCGCCTGAAGAGAATCCAGTCTTTCTAGTTCCATCCGGAGTAGTTCCGGATAGGCCATTAAGGCTTCCGAACTGAAACGCTCTAACTGCCGTCTAACCGCATTAGTAACGGCACGGGTTGACATATTGAATCGTTTAGCGATCTCTGACTGCGTGACGCCCGCTTGTCTCAGTTTGAATATTCTCGTATCACGCTCTGTTAGGAACTCTTTAGATAATGCTCCGTCGTTCTTACTCAAACTACCCAACCTTCCTAAATTCTACCACTTCAAAAGGAAACAGTTTCCCACGACGCATTTTAGTCGGCCAGGCACGCTCATCACGTGCACCACGAAAATGGCCAACATCATAGACATATTCTCCTAATGCACTGGGATCAGGCTTGAGAGATATGCCAAACTCCGGCCAGCGAGACCACACAGCGGAACCAAAGGGACGAAGCTCTCGCGTGCTGGCGTTACCCAGTGGGGCGTGATGCTCGAGCCACAATGCACAATTATAAGTGTCGCGAATGTAGTCAAGATACTTGGCCACATCAACAGCAACAGCTTCGCTTGTACGGGTTCCGCTATCAACGAAGGCTTTATATAGGGGACCGAGTAGGAGTATGTCCGGACGTATTTGATCTACTATCTGTTCTATATGGGCGCGATCAGCGGTTCCTATTAGGTCAATCCCGGCCGGTTTTATCAGTAGATGAGCACCGACTGCACTAATCCGTTTTCCGGATAGAAGCTGTGTCCTTGCTATCGCGGCATTCATAATGTTGCGAGATGTACGACGGATGATTCGTTCTGGGTTTTCAAGGTCGATCGTTAAAGTCACTACGGGCTTCATCGCCTGATAAGTGAATGGATTAATCCCGGCGGCCGACAGTATGGCCACCTGGCGAGCAAGCATCGTGTTATGAGTTGGGATATAAGCGTCTCCGATTAGATAGGTGTTATCAGGGCTATCAACAGAGATACAGCGCATTGGGGCTGGCGGTATCGGCTCTACTGAAATAATGTAACGATACAGAGAACGAGACGTAGGGAGACCAGTTGGTAACCGATCCAATTTCCGCTTTAACCTAAATACCGGAAGATCGGTTTTGAATGACATCCGGTATCTAGTCCCCGTGATTCTGCCATAAAGTTTAGACAAACCTGTTCTCATTGTAACCTTGATGCCTAATGTTTGAATCAGATCAAGAAAACCACGGGCAAGTACTTCATTGTTAACAGAAAACTCACATGTCCCATTTTTGCCGACATAACCATCGGTGTCCATAAGACCTTGAACCAATGCAAGTCGCTGCTCGTAAGAGCCACGGGTGTAAACAAGGGGTATGTGCTTGTGTCCTAGGCAGCCGAGTTCACGCAATTGGACCTGCAAGCCCAGAATGCCGTACATATTCGTCGTAGATTCGCGCTTGCGAACGGCATATCCATCTTGGCGAATGTTTTCAAGTACCCCATTATCTTCGCTACAAATAGAACCGTTTAATGTTGTCCCATCTCCGAGCCACGCCCCCAGGGTATACGGCGGAATTGATAGTTGCGCCCTGGGGAGACAGAGCGGTTTAGTTGTAGGGATAGCGTGTGTGACTGCCCTATTGGAACGACCCGAACCCAATGTTGCCTTGATCTCCTGAGTCGTTCGGACTTTACCAAGTCGTCGCTTTTCCCTCTCATCCAGTGTCTCGGTGTACCACTGGTGTTCGGCATCGGCATCAACATGATTACCATCAGAGAATGTCACCCGGTACGCATCGGGGTTATTCTCTATAGGGCTGATGTAGGTAACGGAACAAGGATTACCAAACCTATCAATTACTTGGTCCCCAACACGCACATCCCCAAGTGTCGTCCAGCCAGAAGGAGTGGGTATCACGCTACTTATTATAGCACGCTTGCCGACCCCCTCCGAAGCCACAACAATCACACGTTCTTTGCGCTCAAGCAAACCGGGGATTACCCAATCGTAGTTATCGTCATCTGTTTCGGATATAAACTGTTCCCAATTGACAAGACGCCCGGTATCTGCGACCTTGGTAACAACTGATGCACTTATCGCGATAGATGCACGGTTTAACTTTTGCTCATCGGAAAGCTTATCGCTTGCAAAAATCTCTTCTATCTTAAGGAACACAGTTTCAATCTTGGAGCTCTGTTCTTTTATCTCCACGGGTTCAATCGGGAGGGCGAGAACGGCCGGGTCATACAAAACAAAATCTTCAACAGCATGACCGGCCGCAAAGTGGTCATAGGTATCTTTGCCAGAAGCGGCAAGCCAGATATTTGCTACACAGCCCGCTTCAACTAACTCTTCATGGATGCCAACTGCAAACATTATTCCAACTTCATCTTTGTCTGCAATGATTTCAACATGAGCGCCAGCCAATGCCGCAGTAAATTGCGAGTCCCATTTAGAACGACCAGCACCGCCGGGGCCAGTTGTGGCCGTGATGCCACGGGCTATTAATACATCTGCATCTTTTTCACCCTCAACCACCCAGACCGGTTCCTTAGCCTTAACGGCCGCGAGAACTGCCGGGAGATTATAAAGTACCCGTTGAATCCCCTCCAATGAATAGATCCATGCCCCAGCCTTATTCTCGTCTGGTCGTCGCTGAGAGAAGGTCTTCTTCCCGTCTGATGTTTTATACCGCAACTTCTCATACACAACTACACCATCAGCATCGTGGTATTTATATGTGTTGGTTAAAATCTTTTGAGGGGCTTTGCCCTTATCCCCATTAGCCCAGTCATTCTTGTCTTGCTTAGGAAACAAAGCTTCGCGAACCGTGGTGTTCAGAGCGTCGCATATCTGATTTGCATTACACGGGTTGCCCCGATGGCAATGGACAATGACCTTCCCGCCTTCGCCTTCCGCAATAGATAGCGATGGATTTTCGTCATCGTCGCGACACGGGCAACGAGCCTGCCATTCATCGCCAGACCGCCGGACGCCTTGTAACCGCGATAGAAAGTCACTAACTGTTGCGGATGGGACACCGGACATTATAGCTCCATGAGATTATTGAGACGGACGGCCTCGTCGGAACGACGGGATGTTACTTGTAACTTACGACGCAAATAAATACGCTGGCTCTCGGTATGACCACCCCAGATACCGTAAGGTTCCCATTCAAGGGCATAAACCAAACATTGCGTCTGCACGCGACACTGTGCACAAATCTTTTTAGCTTCCTTTATCTTGAGCCGGTCCCCGATGTTTCCATTCGGGCCAGGAAAAAATAAATCCGTCGGCGTGTTTACGCATGCACCGCCAGATGGGGGCTTTGGTGGACCATCCGTATCAAGGTGCCGATACTTCATTCGCTGGCGACGGGCTACGGCAACATCCTGATCCTGAATTGTCATGTCGATCACTATACGTTGCGTGACATCCGTTCGTCAAGCGCAGACCAAAAAGACCATAAAAACTTTCTGACGGAGGCTCGTATCTTGGATGAGGGCATCGACCCCATTATGTATATACGGGTTGCGTCACTAACAAATTTATCCATGACGTGCGATGCCTGATAAATTGCGTCCTGCCACTGATCGCTATTTCTTATTCGGTCCCATGCATTTGGATCGAACTTATTGTATCTACTCATTAATATATCGTCTACTTGAGATCGTGAGCCCATTATTTCTAAATGCCAACCCGTAACCTGCTCGATTGCGAAAACCATCTTGAGAACGCCAGACTCTCCCTCGCTCGTCTTTAATTCATCAATCGCGCCAATAAATTCGCGTTCAGAAATCATTGCACAATACACGCCGATCTCATCCGCATAATTTGAGATTTGCGCAACTGCTACGGGGTCGTCAATTTGACCTTCGTATTCGTATGACTCGTAGTTGCTCCCATACCCGGCACTCTCGGGGTATTGGTCAGCATCGTCCCACGGGTTGTCATCTGCGTAATGCTCACTCATAACGACTCCGATCCATTAGTTTAAAAGCAGTTGCTGTATTTGTAGTTTCTTTTTTGTTACAGATGAATTTTCATCCATGCTCGCGAGCGCATGCTCCTCTGGCGTTGTATACCGATAATGGTCCAGGAGCTCGCACACTGCGTTATAGGCCGTCCAGCCATTGTTGCCATAACTGCCGGCGTTGCGTTTGTTCCGGTAAATCTCATTCAACATATCGCCGAGAGAATCCCTATAGTCTTTTGAGCGCTTGGATGACTTTTTATCCACGGGTGCGAGCACATCTATAACCTTATCGGGGAGGTAGCTCGGCAACATCTTTACGGACAACAATTCTTCTGCGCTTTTGCGAAATTCACTTGCCCAAACCGTAGAAATACCCAACACCGTTTGGGCGTCATCTATGACCGTATCCATATTTCGCGTGTGCCGAGCCGTATAAACACGACGGGCTGATTTCTGAGCCAGGACAACGGTGTTATTGCACACCGCTCTTATTTCCGTATTGGAATATCTAATCGGCCAGACGCCATCATGTCCTGTCGATATAACTAAGTACCGTTCAAGTTTGTCATTTATGCCTGTCGGGTCAAGAACTAACGGGCCCAAATCAATGGTTGCAAAAAACCGCGCTCCGCCCTTCAGGCATCCACACGTATCCATAACGGCATCACCACGCGACGCTCCAACAACCGCGAGTGCACGCTCAAGCACTTCGCGATTCTGTCTAACCTCGTAGCGTGTACCAACCGTAGCCAACGCATCAAATGTGCCATCTATGTTTTGGCGGAGGGTGGCCCGACTGTCATTTACGAACACGGGTTCGCCGTCGGGGTTTCTTATTAGGTTCCCCAAGTCATCAACCGCAGCGACCTTGGTAAGGATTACATCGTAATCAGCTTCAGCCGCCTGGAGCATTGTCTCCATGGTCTGTAGACCGGCCAATGGGGTTCCAAGCCTATGCCACGGGATAAGACGGTCGTTATACGCCATCCTGATTCTGCCGGTTTTCGTTCTATCTAATCCGTGTGGCATAGACCCTCCTTGAATATTATCTCACATAAAAAGATTAACCCTAAAAATTGCTTTATTGACATTCTACAGATACTATTCCATGGATGACACCTAACCATACTCCCAAAACCGCAGAGTTTCTCACCACACGGGCCGCCCAGGCAATCACATCTTTGCAGATGATAAAGATGCTCTCTTGCAAATTGCGTCATGGGCCGGACGATGTTCCCTCAATCATGCTTTATGCAATGCCGGCAAACGAAGTTAACGAAAAAATCGGAGAACCCATTGACGACGACGCATCTGATGAGCGGGTTGTATTTTGTGAATTACACAACCAATCGGAGAATGAAAGCGACTTCGTATTTGCCGCGTTGACCGACGCCTACAACGGTCTTTCAATTCTCCCTACGTGGTTTGTTTTTGTTTTTGATTGCGTCGCCTGTAATGCGGGTAAGGGTGAAAAACAATCAATACAAAAAGAATACTCCGGTCTGAGCCTTCAGGAAATACACGCTCAATTCCCCCACGACACCCGTTTATCAGAAGCCTTCACGGCACTTTGCTTTGACAGCCGTGGGAACTACTGTTCCGGGATATCCTTGTACGGGTATAACGACGAAGGCATGCCGGCGTTCCAGGAAATAGAAACGACTTATCATGGGAATGTTTTTGATACATCGCTTGACAACATTTTGGGACAACGCTTAATTAAGCAGATCGTAGCGTTTCTTGTAATAACAGAAGTAGCACGTACCGGGTCAACGATTAGCCCCAGTTCATTATTTGAGAAACACCGACCAAAGTAAAGGAATATACAACAACGTGAAATTACCAGACCCCCAAAAACGGGCACCCTCGTGGATGTTGGAAGAGCGGGCCCTAATGGGGACACTCTCTAGGACCCACGACACGTTAAATAATGTCCTTGACCTAAACTCAAATGGGTTTATTCTGGACGCAGAGACGATCTCCAATATAAGGGATGTTCTCGTCGGCATATCGGCGCTACTTGAAAATGATCTTTTCCCCGGTTATATATCAGAGGAACGTTTCTCGTACGAGAAGGCAACCAAACCATTTCTTGAATGGTGGGAAACGGCATCAAACCCATCTGGTTGCGTATAGGACATATATATAAGTAGTTTTTTTACGATGTTATACTTGTATCTATGACCGATTCCGAAGTGGCTATCATTGACAAGGCTATACTCGGTTTGGCAAAGCGTTACAAGCACGATCACCATCTAACAATGCGGGTAAGCGAAGTTGTTGACATTCTTTTGGATCTGCGCAACCTTCTGGATGCCCCCGAGGGCGGTTAACAAAGAACCCCGTGCAGAATGTTGTGTTCTAGGTGCGACAATGATAAATTGTAAAGAACACCAAAATATCACTGGGGAGCTATGAACTACGTATTACAAGCATGGCGCGAACTGCGTGCATGTATCGACCAAGACATGAAACTCTTTTTCCCGCGCACGGGTAAACAAAAGCGCACCGCACTGTCGTACTGTATGGTGTGCCCAGTATCAACAGAGTGCCTTCAATATGCAATCGACAATGAAATCCAATTTGGGATTTGGGGCGGGAAGACAGAAGACGAGCGCAAAGTCATTGTGAGGAGTCTGCGTTGAGCAATAAAACCCTGTGGCTACACAACGATGAATTAATACTTGATTTTCCGTTTAGTAGCGACGAGGTGCACATAATTAAACAGATACAGGGCGCCAAGTGGGACAAGGTTAACAAGGTATGGAAAGCTCCGGCCACCAGCATTGGTGAAGTCCGCGAGTTCGCCATAAAACACGATTTCGTAATAGACAATAGCGTTTTAACGTTTGATCTTCCCAAAAAACTCAATAAAGCAGCAGGGATGACCCACGACGAATCATTCATATATCTTGGGTTTAACTACGACCCAGTTAAGGTCAGGTCCGTTAAAACAATACCCGGCGCTACCTGGCATCCACCATCCAAGGCATGGAGGATACCCAAAACGGCGATTCAAGAGGCAATCCGATGGGCCACAATGTTCAAAATGGAAATTCCACCCGAACTCCGCATTGAGTCTGATGTGGTTGTCTCCACCGGCAGAGAGCGTGCAGATGCATCACGGGCTAGTAGTGCATCGCTATCAATACCGACAATCTCCGGTCAGCTATTGCCTTATCAGGCGGCCGGCGTGGCGTATGTCGCTGAGGCCAGGCGTTGCTTCATCGCCGACGACATGGGTCTTGGCAAGACATTACAGGCAATTGCATCCCTTGAATACTGTACGTCACTGGGTCAATCCGTATACCCGGCAATAGTCATATGCCCGCCGAATCTTATTCTTAATTGGAAAAACGAAGTGAGTAAGTGGGCGCCACATCGGAGCGTGGCTGTGACACTGGATCGTTCAACATTACCCCTGTTGGGTGAATCGCCACACGACTTCATGATTATCGGGTACTCCAACATAGGCCACTGGGCGAAAGCGATTAAAGGTTACAAGTCTCTAATTTGTGATGAGTCACATTTTCTTAAGACTCCAACCGCATTACGCACGAAAGCTGCACTAAAGATCGCGAAAACAGTCACGGGTGGTCTTGTTCTGTGTCTAACGGGGACGCCGGTCACAAATCGTCCGGCCGAATACGCAAGCCAATTGGAGGTAATCGGTCGGTTAAATGATCTTGGCGGCACATGGGGCTTTTATCGCCGGTACTGTGGCGCATTCAAAGACAAGTGGGGGCACTGGAATATCTCTGGAGCGACAAACCTAGAGGAGCTAAACGAAACCCTGCGTTCTAACTGTTACATCAGGCGCACAAAGAAACATGTTTTAAAAGAACTACCAGACGTACTGCACGATACTTTCATGATTCAAATATCCGATAAAGCAATGGAGGAATACAAAAAGGCAGAAGATGACATAGTTGAATTCTTGGTGCTACGGGCAAAAGCTATCGCTTTAGAATTAGGTAAGTCCCCCCATTCGGCTGCCGTGGTTTCCCGGTTCAAGACTGAATCAAACGAGCACTTAGTCCGTCTTTCTGTGCTACGTCGCTTGGCGGCAAAAGCAAAAATGGGGTCCGTGAAAGAATGGGTTCAATCTCAGATAGATGCGGGTGAAAAGGTTGTAATCGCCGCCCACCATCGTGACATCGTTGACATGCTTGCTAATACGTTTGGCGGTTTAAAGATTCAGGGCGGGATGAAGGTGGACGCCGTGGAACAAGCAAAGAAGGACTTCCAGGAATTATCAATAGAGGATGCTCCAGTCATTGTTCTGTCGATCCAGGCTGCCAAAACCGGGCACACTCTAACAGCCGCCCAAAAGGTGCTCTTTGTTGAACTGCCGTGGACGCCAGCAGATGTTGACCAGCTGTACTCTCGTTGTCACAGGCTCGGTCAGAAAGGATCAGTGATGGTGACCTACGGGATAGCTTCTGGGACTATTGATGAAGACATACTTCGGCTAATCAAAAGCAAGCGTCGCGTCACTACGGTTGCGATTGAGGGATCTTTCGGTGAAGAAGAGGAGGAATACGCACAAGGAGAACTCATGTTGGGTCTATTGCGCCGCGGGCTTGATAATATATAATCATGATTAAATATTTAATAATAGCCTCGTGCGTGGCTATAATCTGTTTTATATTTATGTGGACTGCTTAACCGGAGCATCATGTCAGGCTTGAACTGACCGCATTCAGTTTGGAAAACTGACACTCTACCAACGATGAGTTAATGATGCAAAATTTGGAATACCAGCCAGTGCCCGCATATCCACAGCATCCCTTGCGCGGGAGTATGGCGACTTTAGCGGGAAAACCAATCACCGGCTGGTACTCCTAGTCGGTGCGACGCGCATGCCGCACCTCCTTGAGCCCGCGAGAGGATTCGGACCTCCTGTGTCCTCATTACAAGTGAGGTCCTAGTCCCAACCAGGTCCACGGGCATAAATAGTATACGTATAGATTGTAACGCCGACGCGGATGGAGTCGAACCACCAACCCTCTGCACTTCACACAGATGCTCTGCCGTTTGAGCTACACGCCGTTTGGGTGACCAGTAGGAATCGAACCTACGTGACGGGGACCACAACCCCGCGTTCTGCCATTGGACTACAGCCACATACGTCGGGGTGGGTGGTCTCGAACCACCGGCCTCCTGGTCCCAAACCAGGCGCGCTGCCAACTGCGCTACACTCCGTTATTTTTCGTGTCAAGAGAGGGAGTCGAACCCCCATCGCTAGTTCCGTAAACTAGCATTCTCGTCCATTGAACTACCCTGACTTAGTGGCGGAAGTGGGAATCGGACCCACTACATCCGAGTTATGAGCCCGGCGAACTACCAATGTTCTATTCCGCTCTATCAGCATAACACCAAGAGGAGATAATAACAACTTGGGGTGGGGTAGGGGGGTCTAGACCGACACCCTCCTCGGGCACCGCACCCCCCACCCGTCCGTGAATGTAATGGGAATCGAACCCAACCCCTACGAGTGCCCCGAGAGGGATAGCCACCTATACGTTCTGGCACCGATGAGAGGAGTCGAACCCCCGACGCGCAGTTTTGGAAGCTGCCGTTCTACCGTTGAACTACACCGATGCATTCACTATATCAGTAAATTGGAGGAACGAGTGGGATTTGAACCCACGGGGCGCTAGCCCGTTGCCTTAGCAAGGCAGTACCTTAAACCACTCGGTCACCGTTCCATTTTTAACTATATCAGAGAAGACGTACTGATCCTATATCTATTTCGCAGGGTGGCACTTATTTTCGCCCTGTGTTCAGGAGATAATACTCTCCCCTTGTGCGCTGCGCCTATTTTTGCCCGATGCTCTGGTGACTTTGGTTTCCCCAATCCCGCAGCACTCATTTTGGCCCTAGCTTCCAGCGAGGGCTTTATCCCTAAATGCCCAGCCCCAATTTTTGTCCGATGCTCAGGCGACTGTACTCTCCCCAATCCTGCGGCGCTTATTTTAGCTCTGGTTTCTGGCGAGCGCTTATTCCCCAATTGTGCGACTCTAATTTTTGCCCGATGTTCAAGCGAATGTACTCTCCCTAAATTTGCGGCACTCATTTTCGCACGTGCTTCAACAGAATGAATGAATCCAATGACGCCATCACCACCGTCTGTCATATTTGTTAAATCATACCCGACACTTTTATAATGAGCAATATGGAAAATCTCTCTTTGGCCAGACTCCCCCCATGAAAGCCCAGATTCTAAAACCAAACTCACTATTGAGCCTCCTTGTTTGAGAACACTCCTAATCCAATTATTTTTATGACCTAAATTTTGACTATTCCGAGCCAGGAATAGATGTTTACCCAACCTATTTCCGGCGGTATCCAATTTAGAACGACCGACATAACGCACTATATCTGGAGCGAGAGACGAGGATAACGCATACACGCAGGCCATATATGAACTATATCATTATCGTGCGCCCGAAGGGAATCGAACCCCCGACACGCAGGGTAGAAACCTGCTGCTCTATCCACTGAGCTACGGACGCGATGAAGAACATGCAAGAGATGCCGATCTATTAGCAGCTTTTTTACACGTAAGGCATATGCGCCACGACCTGCCCTTATAGACATATACACGATGCCCATCTATTTCAAAGGAGTGACCGTGCTTGCACCTTTCCTGCTTTTTATTAGCTGCGCACTGTCTGCCCTTCTTAATCATATCCTGCATGTTGTCGGTTGCGGTTCCAACCCATAAATGATCTGGATTTACACAATTTCTGACATCACACGAGTGACAGACATGCATCCCATCCGGTATCTCTCCTTTGTGGATTTTGTAAGAATGTCTATGGGCACTAACCGATTTGCCGTCTACCCTAAATACACCGTATCCCTGTGTGGCAATACCCCCGGTCCACAACCAGCAAGAATCTGTTTTAAGAACCTTTTGGAAAAACCTGTCTTCTAATGACATGTGCTTAGACATGTATCAATCCTATCCAGGCTGAGCTATTGACGCTAGTTATTTCTTGAGCCATGTGGCTATACATTTCTCACAATCAACAAGGCTCTTGTTTCCGCTGAAGTAATGATTTGTACCAGGACGATTGCATGCAGTTAGGTACATTGAAATCCCATGAAATCCAGTTGAGAAGTGTACCGTCTCGGGATCTTCGGTTTCCTCATCCATCTAGGCCTGCGTTAAAACCGCTCCGAATTTTTTACCAATCCATTTTGCCACGGGAGCGACAACACCATTACCACACTGTTTATAGCGATGGGTGTCTGCCTGTATTGTACCGTCAGCAGTCCATTTCGTGTGCCCGTCCGGCCAGCCCATTAAACGTTCGCACTCTAATGGTGACAGACGGCGGACAACCATATCCTGGAGAACGCCATTTGATTGACGCGTTCCGGCTCGCAAAGAATGGTGTACCCTGCCCGGTACAAGAGTATCATTGTATTCATCGTACGCAATAGCTTCAATTACTAAGTTCTCTCCGCGACTAGACGGCACGCCACCGTCACCACCACTGCGTAGTGTCATGGCCATATTATTATTTAAATCTAAGGGCTGAGCAACCATTGGCGTGTTAAGGCCACCGGTTCCCATGAACGCAGTTAACGTATTGATCGTTTCTCCTTGCAGTCGCACGCCATCTTGGCGGTGCGGGTGAAACACAATTGGGGGTTCAACCATGATCGTCCCAGGGCCCTTGTAGTCTCGCTCGCGTAATGTCATGGCTTTATCTGTTTCTTGCCACTTAGCGAAACCGCTATTCTCAAAGGCCATCATTCCTTGTTCGTCACCGCTTCCAGTGCTTCCCTCAAACGACTTGGAAGAATCTTTCCCCGCCTGTCGGCCCGCCTGAGAATGCCGGCGCACGCCTTCTTTGAAAGATAGTACCGGCGCTCCACATCGCTCTGCGTCAGCAGGATTGAAGACAGCACACACGAAGACTCGCCGGCGTCGCTGGGGCACTCCGAAATATTGTGCATCCAAGACTGCCCATTCAAGATAAACACTCCCTGCGTTGACCATTTCGTCAAGGATGACCCCGAAGTCTGCTCCACGATTAGAGGTGAGTGCTCCTGGGACATTTTCCCAAATAGCGAGGCGTGGAAACTCTCCGTTGGTTGCATGGCGCATCTCCTTTATGATTCGCATCGCTTCGTGGAATAATCCAGAGCGTTCTCCGCTCAATCCTTTGCGCTTACCCGCAACTGATAGATCCTGACATGGTGATCCAAAATTTATGCAGTCCACGGGCTCCAGCAGGTCGCCCCGAACATCACGCACATCTAAGTGCTTTGGAATATCGGGCCAAACTTTATTCAATACCTTTTGACAATCCTTATTCCATTCAACTTGCCAACGACAACGCCAATCGGCGGCTTCAAACCCAAGATCAAAGCCGCCGACTCCGGCGAATAGCGAGCCGAATGTAAGGCTCAGAAGGGCGCTACGCCTTCTTCATACTGATCGGCTTCCTGGCGGGTTGTGGCTGGGCGCGTTGCAGTACGTGTTGCGGTTTTGGCGCCCCCACGTGATGCGGAAGGATATCCATCTGCTGACGCTTCGGTTTTTGGCTTGCGGCGGATGCTCTCGATACCACGGACAGAGATGCCGATTTCGTCGGCGAGGATATTAACGGTTGAACGCTTTTTCCCAGTCTCTTTGTCGTCCCATGACTCTTGCTCGAGACGGCCGGTCACTACTACGCGTAGGCCTTTCTCCAATGTTTTGACGGCATCGTCTGCGAGGTTGCGCCAGGCAACGACGTTGAAGAAGGACGTTTTTTCTTGCTTTTCACCTTTTGCGTCGGTCCAGAAATTGTTGACCGCGACTGAGAACGAGAGCTTTTGGGCTCCCGAATCAAAGAAACGGACCTCCGGATCGGCGGTAAGATTACCGGTGATTGTTACAGGCGCTGATGACATGTTCGGATTCTCCTTGTGTTGTCGTGAATGTGCCTTGCAGTAGCATACCGTCATCTGGTAGCCTTTGTCAATGGTCTTAAACCCGCATGAAGCAAGGCTTTCAATAGTCAACCAGATAGCAGACACCTTATTTGACATCTCCTTTGAGGAGGGGTTTTCGGATAATGAGCTGAGAAAACTGTATAGCCAGATGAGCGATGTGGCCGACACAATACTGGATGAACTCGGGTTGGAGGTTAATGATGTTGACGGAGACACAATCCGTGTGACATTAAAGATTGAACAAAAGTAACGGGACTCCTGAGTACAACACGGATAGGCGTTGTCTAAAACGAGCGCTCGGATTGTGAGAGTGTACCGACGGCCGGGCGCCGACGATTTTTGAACTTTGGTGCACGAACGAAGCCGCAGGCGAAGTGAAGCGACGAAGGAGCGAGTGCGCAAAGTGAGAAAATGGAGTAGCACAGCCGTCGGGGAGCGAGCGCATACGAGATAGCGAGTTTGCTTCGCCACTAACTATTCGGGACTCCCCAACGGACACGACTCCAGGGGCGTATGGCGTTGGTTCCGATGCTCGTAGCGAAGTATGAGCGAAGATATCGGGAACATAAGCCTACGCCTTCCCATAGAGAAGATTGCGGAAAGTCAAAGCGTGCCAGCTGAAGCGAATGAGCGAAGCGAGAGAGCAAGGGTAGTTTTTTCAAAAGTCGGCGGAGCTTTCGGAAATGTTTTGAGCGACGCAGGAGCGGGAAGCAGTGGTTTTCTGCGCAAACATTTCAGAATGCGGGGGAGCACTTTTGAAATAACCTGGTTAGGGCTTTGGGTTCCGTAATCGCAGACATATAACAATCGGGACTCTGGAGTGCTCCGTCTCCGGGGATAGCATTTTCTTTGCGGACGCGTACTGCGTAGCGCTGAAGTACACGGATCCGCAGGATCCAGCGAAGCGTGTTTACTTCGTGCGTAGCTTACGCGGGGAGCAAAAAATGCGGGGAGTCAGTGGTCTAAAACATTCGGGACTAGGAAATAGTGGCGCGAGCCCCCCGCTCGCGACGGGTGCGCACCGCGCATCCCGTAACGGACATTTATAGTAACCGGGATACCTAGGCGTAAGACTAATAGCCCAGAGTAAAGAAATCCGATTGAGCGTAGCGAAGGCGTGATTTCGTGGTTCCAGGTGCTAGGGCTTCGGTAAGCGAAGCGTCCGACGGCGTAGTACCGGGAAACTCTGGGATATTCGGATTAGGCCGCGCCCTATCGGGTAGTCGGGACTCGTGAGTGCCGGGACTCCAGCCATAAAAGAGTGTCCGTATGGCAACTGTTGATCGGGTAGCGCAACGCCGACATTTTTTGAGTGTTGTTTTCGCACCGAAGTCGGAGACAAGGTGAGCGACGAAGGAGCGTCAAAGCAACACGGTGGAAATGGAGAAGATAGCGTCACGAGAGACAGTTGACTACGGATACGGTTAGTTGTTATCCCAATGTATTCGGGACTAGGTAGTTCATGATGAGGGCCGCCCTTGTGGCGGGCCGATTAAGGAAACTATCCGATCACAAACTCGTATCTTTTCTTGCGATGACTGGCAGCGAAGCGTCATCGCCGAGTGCGCAGCGGTACGAGCGATGTGCGGAGCGTAGAGTCATAAGCAAAAAAGTACGGTCAGTTGTTCACATTCGGGACTCTATAGTAGTTGTAGTTGACACCAACACGACAGCCTTTTTTTGCGGACAGCACGGCAGCGTAGCATCAACAGAGCAAGGCCCCCAGGGCCTAGCGAAGCGGTGCGAATGTTGTGCGCAGGTTCCGTGGTGGAGCACAAAGGGCGGGAAGCCGTTTACATTCGGGACTCGGGAGTTGTTAGTGAGGGACGCCCTTGTGGCGTGCCGATTGAAGTAAAGTCCGCAATCACGAACTAGTGTCTTTTGTGCGTTGCGACACGCAGTAACAAAGTACATAAGCCCGCAGGGCTAGCGAAGCGGTATTTACTTTTTGCGTAGTGGTCGCATAAGCATAAAGATACGGTCGATCGTTATTCAACATAGTGCGGGACTAGGGAATAACAGCGCGAACCCCTAGTTCGCGACGGGAACGCACCGCGTTTCCCGTAGTGGAAGTTTATAGTAACCAGGGTATTCAGGCATAAGACAAATAGGCTGAAGTAAAGAAATCCGACCGGGCGAAGCAAGGGCGTGATTTCGTGATTTTTCGTGCAGCGGTGCCCGTAGGAGCGTAGCGACAAGGGGGCCAGCGTGCGAAAAACTTCAGGGTATTTGGATTACGCCGTAACTTGTAAGATAGTCGGGACTCAGAAGGGCGAGACCTATAGCAACCCGTTGTTGCGATGCGCCCGCTTAGTGGCAGCGTACTGCGAAGCGGGAGCGCCGCGGCGCGGTGGGCGAGCTGACACGGGTTGCGATAGACGGGACTATCTAGTTGAAACTAGATTATCGAGTAATCAAAGTGTGCTCGCCGAAACGAACGAGCAACGCGAGAGAGTAAGGGTAGGTTTTTAAATATTCCGGGGGAAACTATGTTTGTTATTTCTAGCGACGCAGGAGCGAAGAGCAGTGTATTTCTGCGTAAATAACAAAATAGTTGGAGGAGAAATATTTGAAAAGCCAGCAAACACTTTGGTGCGAGGTAATCGTCATTGTTATTGAAGTCGGGACTAGGTAGTGGTCCTTGCCGACCCCGGGTGGGACTTCCGTTAAGTTGAGAACCGGCAGTTTGAATAATTGAGCGAAAGACGTAGGCGCACCGAAGAGCCGCAGGCGATGAGGTAGAGCCAATTAATCAAACGAGAGGGTCCGACTTGACGGAGTCCCAAATTGAAATTCCCCAGTTTGTAAATCATTAGATTCGGGACTATAGAGTTACATTGAGAGTAGGGAGCAAGCGGGGCGACGCATAGCGTCTGACCCGTGTCTTGCCGGGCGTAGGTTCCGAACTAGTGCGAAGCACGGATTCGGAGACGGAGCCGGCAACGTGCGAAGTACACGAGATGTAATGATGATGTTAGGGATATTGCTACGGGACTTGTAAGCGGGAACCAGGCGTCGTTGGGCAATTGTCGTTCCATTGGCTTTGGGGTTCGCACGCGGAGGGAGCGGCATCAGCACACGGTTCTATGTCCTGCGTGCCGAAGAAAGCGAGAAGCCAGGTTTGGAACGTAGTGAACAAACTGGGCGCTAACGAAGTTATCGAGCCTGAGGCATACGCAGGACATAGACGTACCGCGAATACAACGTGTGAGTGGCGTGTGATGCGGCAGCGTACGTGCGTGGGAGCCCAAGCCTGGAAGGACTTGCCGAAAACGCGCCGTAAGATTTGTTTTATTGATCGGGACTCAGTAGTACAGGACACGATAATCGGCAGATTTGGCGTGTTGCTCAGCCGGAACTCGTTTGGTGTTACGCGAACGAGCGAGATTTACGCGCCGGGGCTGATTTTTCTAAATCAGCGTCCGAATGGCGTAGCCATTTCGGAAGGTGCTGTAAATCGACGTGACTGAAGCTGTAACTTCAAACGGTGTAGGCGTGGCAACATAGACGAAGATGGCGTTATTGGGTCCGCGAACATTACAGTAATGCCGATACGGGACTAAGTAGCCGGGAACGGTGATACGGCTGTAACAAAATTGAGTAGTGTCATTTCGGCGCTCCCCCCGTCCTAACGCCTTGCGATGGGCACATCGCATTGGCGTTACGGCGCCAAATTACACGGGTTAAAGTTTTCTGCAACATGGCTCACATGGTCGGGACTAGGGAACCAGGTTGTTTATGTCCATTCCCAAATGAGGTTAAGCGTCCTGCGTTGCGTGAGCGGGTCGTCAAAGAGACAGAACCGTGTAGCGAAAAACGCTGCTAGCACAACGTGCGAAGCAAAGTTGTGCCTTGCAAGCGTAGCGAACACGGTTGGTGGCGATTTGACGGGAAAGCGAAACGCACGCAGGGAGCGGTACCTATTTGGGACGGACTAAGCAACCGTGAGTTGTTAGGGGCGGGACCAGGAAGTTCTTTGTCGGTTGTGCTGGTCGCCAGAAGCGAAAGACGTCCAGTAAGCAAGCGGGGGAGCCATTTTTCTGGCGTTAGCCGGGCTTGGAACGTAGTGGAAAGCAGGGCGTTACGCTCAGACAATGGATCCGGTAGCGTCACGAGGCTGTTGTGTGCAACAGGGGAGTGTGCTTCTGGATAGTTTTCGCGTCTTGGCGTCGGCACCGATTGTTCATTAAAAGTCGGGACTAGAAACTAGATGCTCCGCCTCTTACGATGACCTTGGTCGGAGAACGAGCCTTTTATTTATTTACGGAGAGGAGCCCGGGCGCAACACCAAACAAGCATTGGAGCGTACGCGAAAATGCCGTTTGGCTCAGCGGTTTTTGCTGAAGTTGCGCTCTGGCACCCGTAGTGAATACATAAAGGTGAGGGCGGAGACCTCGGTCAGAATAAGGGCGGGCATCGGAAGATTGCGGGACCAGGAACCAGATGGTTTTGTTTTTTATGCGGACAGAAGCCACTAGCGAGCATTTCATTTTTTACGGTAGGGATGTGCCGATGCGCTGGTTGGCATTGCCAACGGCGCATCAAGGATCCCGCGTACAAAATGACTGCGAGCGGCGTGGCGGTTGTCGGAATAAAAACAGACCATCGGAAAGAAATCTCATCGGGACTATGAAGCGGTCTAGATTGCTAGACGAAGCATCTTGATCTACCGGCCGCCGTGGGGCCGGGAGTCAGATGCGTGATTTGTACTATCGGGACCCACTAGTGCTAGTTCTTTTTAGTTAGCGAGCGGCTTTCGTGGAGCAACTGGTTCCGACGAACCGATGTGTAAAAAGGCAAAAGCGTGTAGCGGAAAACGCGTGGCGAGCACGACCGTGCGCAGCAAGGTTGTGCCTTGCTAGCGTAGCGAACACGGTTTATGGCGCATTTACACTAAAGGGAGGCGGACCGTTGCGACACGAATGTAGACGAGGTGGCTAAAAGAACGGGGATTGTGATTCGGGACTATGAAGTTCTTTGTCATTTCGGGGCGCCAGAAGCGAAGTTATCCAGTACGCAAGCGGGGGGGACATCTGTCTGACGCAAGCCAGGCTTGGAGATGACGTGGAACGTAGTGGAACGTGGCGGAAAGCCGGCGTAGCGGCAGAGAGTGGCTCCACTAGCGGTAGCATTCTGAAAGGATGCGTATGTGTCTGGATAACGCCGTGCCTTGGCGCAACGCGAACCAGTAATAAAACTCGGGACTCTAAAGAAGAGATGCTCATTCTTTATGCCGATCCCGCACGCGAGCGAGGCTTCGGCATTGCTTGCGAGGGAGTTTCTGACAAGGAAAGAAATCCATTACAACGTAATGTGATTTCTATCAGCGTTTTTTGCTGATGGACTTGTCAGGAGCGGACGTGGCAAGCAGAGCCGAGCCGACCGGCGGTAGGGATAGGTATAAGATGAGCGTCGGAAAGTTGAAACAGCGGGACTAGAAACCAGATGGTCTGTCTCTTGGCATCACCAGTAGCTGGCGTGCGGAGCATCAATTTTATTTGGGGTCAACTAACTAAACTGACTGAAGCGTAGCGGAATGTCAGTTTCATCAGCGGTTTTTGCTGATGGTTGGCCGCGGATAAAATGGCGCGTAGCGTCGCCGAGCGATGGTGAAGACAAGGACGACTGTCTGGTTTATCGGGACTAATAAGTTGACCTTTGGCGCAAAGGGGCATTCGTTTGATTTTACCCGTTTGGTGTAGCCAGAATTCCGCCGAATGAACTGAGCCCGCCGTGCAGCCGCTTCGGCGCACGGTTCCAGGGCCGCAGGCTCTTGGAACGAAGGAATGGGGCGGTTTCTGGCGGTACCGAGAGGGTAAGTCAACGAATGACTTGCATTTGACATTCGGGACTAATAAGTGATGTCTCCAAGCAATGTAGTAGGGCATTTCGTTTTGTGAAACCCGGGGGGCAGAGCCAGGGTGTGGTGAGCGAACTAAGCCTGCTGCGCGGCCGGGTGCGGCAAGCGCGGTTTCATGGCCGTAGGCCACTGAAACGAAGGAAGTGAACCACTGCTGGCGTTGCCCGAAGGGTTACACAAACGAATGGCCGCGACTTGGGTTCGGGACTAGTAAGTCAATTGTCGCCGGGTCAGTACTGCAACCCAGCTATTTCGTTTATGCGACATGGTTCTTGCGTAGCTCCGTGAGTGAGGGACTCATACCCCCCGTGGGTATGAGACACATGACCGCAGGGCATTGTGGCGAGCGAGCGGGTGAAGCAAGCGCGATGTCGCAAGAAACGAACAGCGGTGACTCGGTGCGTCGGGACTGCATTGTCCTGGGTTGTATTTTCTCCAGCTTTTTTACCGGTGCCGCTCGAACGCCGCGATGCCTACTCCGTATCCAGAAAAGGGTTTTCTAGTCCTTTGCAGATTGGGCATTTCTCGGTTCGTACCGGGTATTGTTCCGTTAATCCGAATATCGCTTGATAAAGGCGATGGTCGCGACGGTGTGACTCAATTTCATTCTTTGGCATCAGTTATCCTTTCCCCGTAAGGGTTTGGAGTGGATTGTTGTTATTACCTGTAGTGTGCGTGTAGGGTGTGACAATTCCGAAAAAGTAAACATCCGCCAAAAGAGGACGTCTATGGGGCAAACTATTATGATTATGAGTAAATTCCACCTAGTCAGCCAAAAGCATGAGAAATGGATTTGTCCACGCTGCGAAGAGACATTGGAAACAGGTGTACCTGTGGCAGAGGCAACTTGTAATAATCGCAAAAGCCATTCAGCCTTGTCCATCCAGATGCACTTAATGTTTTCTCATTGGGCACTAGACCACGGCGGTCGGGAAGCGAAGGCGTATGTAAAGGGAGCGACGGAATAGTTGGAATTGAGTCCCGACTCGCACAACTCTACCCGTTCCCCAGTCTCACCCGTCGGGATACCCCTCCCCCCCATACGGCGGGACTCCAGACCACATTTTCTATTTGCAAAATAAAGTCGACGGTGGCGGATGACCTTCTTCCAGGAAATTAAAGCGCCGCTAAAGCAGACTTTATTCCCTTAGGGGTTGTAAGGGACAGGGGGCGACCATAGGATGTCCGTATGAACGAACCAACGAATGAAGTTACTGAGGCGATGAAGGCGATTGGCGAGGATTGGGCCACCCGTACTATGACTATATATGCCGCTGCGAAAGTTCTTGAGGCCGAAGTGAAGCGGCTACAAGCACGAAACGCCGCGCTAGTTACTGGGTACGGTTTCTTGTTTGGCGAGAATGAGCGGCTGGAGGCGGAAGTGGAACGGCTAGAGGCACGAAACGCCGAGCACCCCGTATGAACATCGCGACGGTGATGCGTGACGCCCGGGCGAACGAGTGTTTGCCCATCAGCCGCTGGCGACTTCACAGCCCCTGTTTCTTTATCCGCCGACTCGACCTTATGATTCATGTAATACTCCCTGAGCTCATTGCTGGCGTCCTGCCGGGCATAACGGCCTACCTCCGCAGGACATCGCCCCGTTGGGGTCGCTCTTGGCGGGCTTGGTGATATATTACAAACTTTATGTTGCTTTCCATGCAGACTTGGCATAGTCTGCCCATATGGATACAAAGTCTGCATACCGTGGAGATGTCAAATGACGGCCGCCATGATAGGCACTGATGTCATGGCGATTCTTAAAGAACTGCTGAAGAGCCATCAGGATGTGTTGGAGATGTGCGGCGAGGTAACAACGATTAGCGCTATCGACCACTCGGCTTTTGTCGAGCAGGCAACGCGAATCGCCGGCCGGAACCGCGAAGACATACAACGGCAAAAAGTTTTAAACAAAGAATTCCGAACGTTTCGGCGCAAGGAGATGAGGTAACCCAATGAATCAAAAGGAGCTCTTGTGATTGTTTGCTTTTCGGTAAAAGGTGGAAGCGGTACCACCGTGGTTTCCGCCGCGCTCGGAGTGATGCTTGCGGGCCGTTCAGATTCCGGTGCACGAATTGTCGACCTAGCCGGCGACCTACCGGCCGCGATGGGCATGGGCGAACCAAAGGGCCCAGGGGTTTCGGACTGGCTGATGTCGCAGGACGATGCCGGCATCCTTGAGGATCTACTAGTCCCCGCCAACAACTCACTCTCGCTGATCCCGCTCGGTAGCAAGGAGCTCGACGACCTAGCGCGTTACGAATCGCTTGCGAAGGCATTGACGAACATGTCGGTACCTGTCGTCGTCGATGCCGGCAGCGGCGCATGTCGCTCACCGTTCGTTGATTACGCCGATGTTTCATACCTCGTAATCCGGCCGTGTTACTTGGCGCTGCGTCATGCCGCTGCGCTCAAGCAACCACCCACCGGCATCATCTTGATTTTTGAAGAAGGCCGCGCGCTCAATAAAGCTGATGTTGAGGCTGTTGTCGGCGCGCCGGTGATCGCCGAAATACCTTACGAGTCTGCGATCGCACGCTCGGTCGACGCCGGTCTACTCGCAGGACGGCTGCCCACCACGCTGGGCCAACGACTCGCGGTAGCGGTATGAGCGACACGGATATTATTTTTGAAATGCGCGAGGAAGCCAAATGGCTTGTCGATTTGGGCGAAGCCCCTGCAATGTCACAAACGGTACAGCGATGGATTACTGAAGTAGAACGGCTCCGGGAACAACTCAATGACGCCACATTTGTGAACTTTTTATTGAATGACGAGTTAAAGCTGTTGAAAGTGGATTACGACGAATTATTAACAAAACAAACAGGAGACACGAAATGAAACTTGCAGAACAGATACAATTTGCCTACGAAAATTTATCTGGAGAGAGTCCGGATCCATTTCACCTTGGCAAAGCCCGGCTATTCACAATGACTGGGGACGAGATCAAAACACTCGGCTTTTACGGCGACGCGTACGACGGGATAGATGAAGTCTCCCATATCAGTACCCCTCTCGGCAAATACGACCTACTGGGTGTTGAGACATGCGGGTGGGCAGCGCCAATGCATCCGGATGTACCGTTTGATGGGTCACCAAGCGAACACCCGCTGAGGCGCCGGGTCCGGCTCGTCACTGGAATCGATCACAATCTTGAAGTGGCCAGCGCTATGCAGTTTGCAGATGAAACCAAAGATGTAGAAGTAATGCTTGGTGGCTCTGGTGCGCTTGCGGAGCAATTGAAGATGGCGATGCTAATCATAATGGCCAGGGCCATATTTGAAATGGATAATGCATGAAGACAAAACTTGCGCCGACTGCAATCACTCTTACTTTAAACAATCTTGAATTCGCCTGGTACGGCGGACCATACTGTGAGATTTTCCCCAAACGTTGCAAAATCCCGTTTGCGGTAATCAATGTATGGGACTACGCATTGGATGTGCCGCGAATTGGCAAATTATCCGATAAAGGAGTTGCCGATAAATTGGTAGCAGAATGCCGCGAATGGATCGAGACCGAATTCCCTGATTGGGTTACTTCCGGCGAACTTGATCGTCACATCCAGCGCTATAACAAAGGAGAATAATGAGTACTAAAATCGGTTATGTCGTTAACACGATTAACGGCAATTCAATTCCTATTGAGTCAGTTTTGGTTGTCGGTTTCGGTGACGGCACCGCCGCGTACGACAAAAGCAATGGTCTGCGGTATGGCCCAGACAAACACATGCTCGTATTGGGTGCGGACGAATCCCGACCAGAAGTAATGCAACATCCGGCATTTTGCGTAAAGATGATAACCAAAGCATTAGCCACGGGACAACCCCTAGCCAAAATCTGGAGTGCCTTATGATGGACTATCTTGCGCTATTTTTTGTAGTCATATTTTTCGTGGCGATAAGTTAAAACAACGTGTCCATTTCAACGACTTCTTTTCCTTGAACGCAAATCCGATGACCGTACATGAATAAGTCCACGGCCTGTATTACGCCCGACGACGAGCCACAGGGAATCCACGCCCGGACAAGTCGCATTGTGGATTTATTGCTTATGTCCACGGGGTGTTTGCAAAAATGGCATACATAAATCACTGTTACATACTAGGAGGTCTTACCGGTGCCAGTCAATACTAAAGAGCAGAAAGCTGCAAAGCGGAAAATCTACGAGCGAGAGCGCAAAAACCGTAAGCGGGTTGAGGCATACAGCCGTCTTCGGGAGCCAGAACGCTCACGGAAACTAGCAACCAACGCTCTGCGCCGCTCCTATAAGATGCGTCACAAGAAATATGACGACTCAGGTCGTCTTCTATGACCGACGAAGAGGTAACCGCTGTCACTGTGGCATTGGTCGAGTTCTGGTTTGCCCCGCGCCCTCAACCAATGGTTATCCAAGATACAACATGGCGTTTTAGCAATCGCTGGTGGCCCGCTAGATAAAAGTAAATACAATTCCGAGTATGGAGTCCCGCCCCGACTCCCAGCGCCTCTGAAGGCCGACATCTCGGCCATCTGGTTCGCCTTAAAGCCCCGCCCCCAGTCTTTCCCCCAAAAGAGCCCCTCGGGACCGCGTAGCGCTTCCCGTGCGGATTTACAGCGACGGTGACGGATGAGCTGCCCACGTCTACACGTGCGAATCCTTCGCTAAAACAAAATGTGAGATTCTTAAACTTTATTTTGTTTGGGGTTGTTTTTTAATGTGGGCTTCTATATATTGGCATTAACCCTAGGGGGCACTATGACCAGAAGATGGTTAGCGCCGCCAGACTACCGAAAGGATGTCTGGCGGCGCTTTTATATTCCCCGGCAGCCTTCAGAAATGCTTTTACATCTGGTTGAATCGTCAAGCTGAAGACGCGCCGGTAAAGTTCTTAGAATAAATCCCCCAGGCAAAGACTGTAGTCCCGCCCCGGTCTTTTTCTCTGCCTTCTGCCCCGTGCGGGCGTGCGGGACTGCCGAATCCTTATTTTTTACTCTTCGCGTTACCGGCGACGGTGGCGGATGACAGCCTTCAGATAAATCTAAGCCGCACGCGATACCGGTATCCAGCTGATTTATCAAAAAAGTCTTTTAAATGTGTTGCCTTATCCCTTGTAGGGCGTTAGGCTACGAGTACCTACCGAAAGAAGGATCCATGAAAAACATCACTCAGACATTCCAGCTATTTAACTGGGGCGAGCTCAACGACCGTATTAAGCCGGGGCTAATTGAGATCGCACGCGATACTTTTTACGAAGCGATCGAGAACCAGGATCTGGGCGATGAGATTAACGGCTTCATCCTGACCCAGCTGAACCTAGCTAAGTCTAACGGAGCAGTTTCAGCTAAGACGCTCGGAGAGCTTGTAGGCCTTAAGGCTGAATGGTCACTATCTAATGCCCAGGGTGACGGCGTAGCAATCTATGGCACCATCAACTCAAAGGATGCACCAGATCTGCCATGGGGAGAAATAACTACAGCCAAACTAGTTCGCAATTCATGGGGTATCCATTACACGCATCAAAATTGCTTTGAGGTCACCTGTTACGCAGATGATTTAGAGATACCGGCCGCCGAGGTGCAGGCAGTCGCACTGTGGGACGCATTGCGCGATGTCTGCAACGCCACCGAGCGTTACGGTTACAACGTGATCGATGACTATGTAAGCGATGACGCGATTATATCCAACATGGAAAGCCTGGGCGATGTATTCCATTCCGATGGCCAGATCTACACGAGCACAGTGGTTCTATTATGACGACGATGGTACTCGCAGCTGCTCACTGGGATAAGGAATATTTCCAACGCGACGTTAAGTTCCGTATTGCGGCCACTGGTGAGCTAACGCACCGCGAGGGGAACCCACGACCATATTTCAGCATCACCGGACAAGTCCAGGAGCAACGCAAAAATTATCATTGGGCTGATGTCTCGGCCGGTGCTATCCATGAAGAAATACTGGAAGCATTCCCCGGCTTGGAGCCCTTGGTCAAAGTCCATCTATCTGATGATCTCGGCGTGCCGATGCATGCATATTCCAACGCCGCCTATTTCGCCGGTTGTTACGGCGAAGCAATACAGCTCGAGAAATTAGCCAACCACTTACGGGTTGCAAAAGCCGAAGCAATCGTTCTTTGTGGGATCGCCGCGGTGAGGCCACGCAATACCGATCCGGTAACTGCATGGCACTACGTTTGCAAAAATGCCAACCTGCCAGAACGATGGAAGCGTGAAGCCGAATATGCCTTGGCCTTACTAGAAGTGGCCTCACGGATATGAGCGAGAACCACGACGAGGCCCCCGCTATCCCATGGGAGACATTCATCGCCCCATGCGGGCACGAAGATGCATTTGGCTACTTTGCAAATGTGTCGTGCAAGAAATGCGCCGATAAAGGCCATGCGAAAGTGATGGGGCGACATGAATAAGAACCACAAAGTCGCGCTTGCGGTAAAGAAGATACTTGCCGAGAATTACTATCAGAACGGATCGACCGGACGTGAGGCTATTGATGCGATGCTTGGCGATTATTATGCCGGGGGCTTTACCGAAGAACAGCTGAGCCTGCTCGAGACGGATCTAGAGAATTTACTTTTAGCGATCGGCCTGGCCATCACAGATCTAATCGAGCGCGGCAAATTTAATACGCCGGCGAATTTCAATGCATGAGCAATGGAGCCCCGCCTCCGCCGCCGCGTTTTATACCTGGAAAATTAAGCGACGGTGGCGGATGACCTTCGTCTTCCGGTATTTATATAATGTGAGGTTGTTTTTTAAAGTAGCTACCGATAATCTACAGGCCTAATCAATAATTCCAAAGGGGAACCCATATGAGCACAGAACGACACGAATACCAAATACGCGTATCATTCACGACCGACAAACTTTTAACAGATGCGGAATTAATCGTCTATGAAAGCCGCATGGCCGCACACATCTCCAATCCACTACCGGTATATGTAGGGGAAGAGGATACTTTTTCCATTGTCGAGTGGCACAGCTCGCGCCGACGCCATAGCGGCAATGTGTTATTAGATTTACGGGTGTCTAAAGGATCGCACGCATGATGGACAACCTCGCGTTATTTTTCGTCATCGTGTTTCTCTGGGCGGCGCTCGGTGCATAACAAATATTTCATCACCGGGATCGCCGGAATAATCGCTTTGTATCTATGGAGCATTGCAATCGGCATCAACTGGACAATTCAACTATAAACGAGAGGCAGACATGGGACTAGACCAATACCTATACATAGAAAAATTCATTTCGCCGATCCGCGGCGTTGCAGAGGGCATAGAGTGGAATGCGCTATTGGATGTTCTTGATGCACAAGCATTCCGCAGCAGCGCGATGTTCCCAAGCGCAACAATCTCAATCCTCGCCTTCCAATGGTGCAAGTCAACCGCTATCCACAGCTGGTTCGTCAAGAATTGCCAGGACAATGTGGACGATTGCCGCAAAACCTTCATTCCCCGCGAGCAACTAGTCGAGCTCGTGGATGCCTGCACTGTTATTCTGCGCAATCGCGACACGGATATATCCAACACTCTATTGCCGACCTTGGATGCACTTATCTACAAGGACATAACAAAGTACACCGATTTTTATTACGACGATCTTGAGGCAACGGTAGATGGGCTGAACAACATCCTAAATAATTTACCGGATGACTGCGAAATCTACTACCAGGCGAGTTGGTAAGGTCATGCCCGTAGTAACAACCTTTGGTGACCCGGCCGAATATGACTTGGTTACCTGTAGCGGATGCGAACGAACGCAACGCGGCGACTTCTCCAACGGGGGTTTGCTTCCATGTGGCTGGATAGTGCCATATGAGGATTTTGGTTATTACAACGGCTTTAGCGACAACATTGAGGTGCTTTACAATACGCTGCCATCTAAAACATGGGTTTTGTGTCATGACTGCGTCGTTATTCTCCTGGGCGCACTTCCTCTCCTCGCCAAAAAAATCCCATTGAACTCGCATTATTGCGATGAGGACAAACCGTGTTGCGAATGGGCATGGCAGGGCACCGGTTTATACGGAACTGGCATCGCTGGCGTATTAACACGCCACCCAGAAAACGGGAAATGGGTCGACGACCCACCGGTAGACCCAATAGGGCATAAATCTAATTAGGGAGAACTAAATGAACTTTATCCAAGAATATTGTGACCGCTGTAACGCCGATGTCCCTGATGGAGAAGGTTATTACCCCGATCCTGATGACGGCGAAAGGGTGTGTCAAGGCTGTTTCAACCTGGGCAAGGCTACTGAGCGACGATCGCACATCGGCTCCATGGCTTTATATACACGTGATGAATTGACTTTTACGGTGAATATTATAAACGAACGTTTTAATTACGGCCGCCGCGATGTCTTAATCGAGCCCGCACAAGGATCTGGATCAAAATGGGTTGCAATGAACAGCGTAAAGACGTTTTAAGTGTTCTACAGTCCCGAATCCCTTGTTTTGGGTACCGAACGCCGGCGAACATCGCATTTCATTTACCAACCCGCGCTCCCGGGCGCCCAGTTGATGTGGGAGAACGCATTTGAATCTACCAATCCGCTGCTTTTCAATCTACCAATTTCGCTAACGGTGGCGGATGATGCGACGCGAAATTACGCTAGGAATGGGCTCAACCAGAAAAGCCGACCTACGGCGGCAATTCCCAGGAGCCCAAACCCAGCAGCTGGAAAGGGGGTTCCAACACAATGCAGTATACACACAGATATATCAGGTTCGTGGAAATATTCAAAATATTTCCGAGACATCCCTGACCGAGCACAAATTACGCGCTACGGTTCACCGCTAAAAAGAAGTTGCAGTAGTAAATGGGTAGATATCCCTAGAAAGCACTGATTTATTAGACATCTGCGTGCTCTACCCTCGGGATTAGTAATCTACTCTTCCTAGAGGCTCCGAATACAACTACAGAACGTACTCTCGATAAAGGGTTTTGGGTTTCCAAGGCTCGAGAAAGCTGGAATATTTTGCTCATGACACAGAATAACCTTTTCGGTTTTGATGGCCCGGTTAAGCCGGCGCGCATCTCAGCAAAAAAGCTGTCAAAGAAGGCCAAGGCAGAACGCGTCAGTCCCGCCGACATTGATTTAGTATTCCAAACTTGGCGACGGTGGTGCAAGACGTCAAATCTGGGCCCGCCGCCGAATCTGAGCGACGAACGTAAGATTCTAATTGGCGTTGGGATTCACGACTTCGGCCTAGAGTCTTGTCTGCTGGCCGTAGAAGGCTGCAGCTTCTCGGCTTGGCATATGGGCGAAAACCCTGACGGGAAGCGCTACGACGATATCGAGCTGATTCTGCGAGACGCAAAACGAATCGAGCGCTTCGTCCAATTAGCTTTAAATGAGCGCCCAGGGCTTGACAATCGCCCGGGAGGAAAGTAAGCTGTGCAAATGAAACGATCCAGCGGGACTGCCGGACGCCGCGCGTGTGTTCTAATTTTGCGTGACGGTGGCGGATGAGAAGGGGACACTATGACTCGTGATGAAGTGGCCGCAATAATCATCCGCGTTTACAACTGCTGGAATGAACGTCTCCCCTCTGTAGACAGACGCTATAGGGAGCTACTAGACGCATGGGAGTCAGTCCTCAAAGACCTAACGAACGAAGAAGCCCTTGAAGCCGCGACAGCCTTAATCGCGATGGACGGCGACAGGATGCCTCGGCCCGCGACATTACGACGGTGGGCTATGAAAGACCGAGTTGGAGCTCCCCCGACCGCCTGGGAGGCCTGGAACCAGCTTAGGACTCTTTCCGAGGGCACTATGAGCGGTCATGTGACGCACACAGAGGTACACGATGTCCTACGGGCCACCATAGCGAGCCTGGGAGGTGCACAGGCTTACTCTCTGAATACAAACGGAGATCGCCAGTGGTTCGTCCAGGCTTACACCTCCGAGATGAGCAAGTGGGAAGTCCGGGAATACAAGGTGAAGTAGACTTCTCAATATGCAGAAAAGAAATGGGCGCCCGCCGGCGAAATCTTATGGGGAATGGGCGCTAATCACAATACGCGTGCCGGCTAAATTTAAAAATCACGTGATAGATGTTGCTGACGGTTACGATATGACGCTCACTGAATACCTCGTGAGCCTGGTTGAGAATAATGCCGCTCAAACCGACTAGGGCCGGCTCCGATGATGGGGAGTATCAGTTCGTCGTAAGAATGACGGGCAAGCTTAAGAATTCTATAATCGACCTCTGCCTAAGAGAAAACTGTTCGCTGAATGATTGGGCATTGACAGTTATTCAAACTGCTGTAAGAGCCGGCAAGGGACTGCCGGCAGCCCCCCCAGCAACACGAGCGCCGCCCGGGACCTTAGAGCAAATACGCGCCTATGTCACCGGAGAAAGAATGCTGATGCCGTGCGGCAAACAGAAATGCAACATGATACTTGAAAAAACTGGTTCATTAGAATTTTGTACGACATGCGGAATTCGTACTAGATAATTTGTCGTGTACTTTATGGCCGGATAAAAACTACAAGAAGAAAACGACAGGCCGAAAATCGTAGAGAAAAACTACAAGAAGAAAACAACCAGAGGAAAAGAATAAACGTCAAAAGCAACTACAAAATCGGGGCAAAACTAATAAAAAGAGACTCGGGCGCCCCCTTTTGTTGTTTTTATGATTATCCATCTCTGTTGTGTTCTATCCCTAGTTGTTCTACTCCCAGTTATCCCGTCCTCTGTTGTACGCCAGCAACATAAACAGCACGCACACCATAAGCGCCTGAATTATAATTTTCATCAGTCTCCCCACATCTGCGACAGTGTTGGTCGCGTAGGCCCAGTTCCTCTTCTTCTTTGTTCAGCCGCCAGCTGTCTACTTGTTAATCCGGCCCATACTCCGTGCATGTCCGCCGGCGGAAACTGTATTGCGTACTCAAGACAGTGCGGTCTTACGGTGCAATTGGCACACATCTCTCTTGCGTCTTTTATGTAGCTAATATCCTTATGGCCTTTGGGGAACATCTTGTCGGTCTCCCCCTTGCATCGCGCCATGTCCATCCATCTGTACCTTTGTATAACACCAGACGAAACGACATCATCATAATTTTGTCGTGTACTTATACTCCTACTCTTTTTCTCCTTCTCAGACAGGACGGTATCTTCATTCATGTAGTTCTCCTCAGGTAGTTTTCCTAAGGTTAATCAGTTCGCCTTGCGCGAACGCGTCTTATTGTCCTGGGACATTGTGTGGTACGGAGCTCCGGTAAAGGGATCACATCTAGCCGCTATAGATAAAGCTTTAAGTATCGCCTTGCGAGCGCTAATCATGGTTCGTACGATCGGAACTGTCGCTAATAGTGCCCCCATTGCATAGGACGCACCAGTACCCATAGCGTAAAGCCCATGGGAGTCACTGGACCACGAGTAATCTCCACCAATTACATATATCTGCCCATTAAGAGCTACGAGTATTTCAGAATCAAACTGAGCCAATCTACTAGACTCTTTTTCCGATGTTGCATAGCCCGTAAGCTCAAAACACGTCCTAAGAGCCGGAATGAACTCAGTGGTGATAAATGCATCAATAGAAAAACCCTTAACATTCATCTTCGGAACAGGAGGAACAAATGTATGAGCGAGGATATTAACTGCTCTCACATCTCCAGCTGCTCCTAGAATGTACTGGTGATTCGGAAAGATCTTCCTAGTTGAATCCCCCATCACGGATACAGTTACAGATCCACCCTCATAAATATCAGCTATCCGGGAATCACAACCAACAACACAGAATCCGTCCCCCTGAATTCCTAAGATTGTTGTCATTTCTATTCACCTGTTCTTTTCTCTCTATGTTTAGGAGACTCTAGCAGAGCAGGGCTTATGAAACGCAGAGGAATCATGCGCACTTTAGTCACTAGGGGCTATCCCGCCCAAATGGAATAAGGGTTATCTAGATAGAGTATAGCATTTATACATTGTCCAGATGTCGTCTTTATACCTTGTACTGCTTACCCCTGAACCAGCCTTGACCATCAAATATCCACATTGGCTCGTAATTGAAATGTTCCTCGCCCACCCCCGGCGGCTGATACTGCACTACGGCGAGCCCCTGTTGCCAGTTTTCTATACCCCTCAGAATGGGCCGGCCGAATTCATCCATCCCAGATTTTGTTGACGGCACTGCTCCGTCGATCCGACATAGACA
>Ga0105050_10001571_pt1 | contig 34204 bp, 38 predicted proteins | sample FRY01_FD_78088 | JGI IMG/M metagenome (GOLD analysis project Ga0105050, IMG submission 78088) | Freshwater microbial communities from Lake Fryxell liftoff mats and glacier meltwater in Antarctica - FRY-01 | ecosystem: Environmental > Aquatic > Freshwater > Ice > Glacier meltwater ...
ATTATACCAACTGAAGGTATTGTTTTCATATACAAAGGTAAAACAATGAAACTTACAGGAACGTTCGCTGCAATTAATCAGCTAATGGGTATTATAAAATACGGGAGATAAAACAAATAAATAAAACAAATAAAACAATTATGAAACACATTAAATTATTCGAGGAATTTTATCAACGAAGCTAAAGGAAACTGGAGCAAAATAATGAAAGGTGTTAGAGGTGGAAGTCAAGCAGGTCCTTGGGCCTTAGTTGTTATTAAGGATAAAAAGGTAATTCATCAAGAATTAGCAAGCATTAGGGATATTATTCCAGCAGTGTATGAATCAATTCGTAATATGCCGTTTACGCATTATACACTAGTAATAGAAGATAATGAGGGTATGATAGTCTATTCAGAAAACATAAAATCATAAAAGAAATACAATGAAAAAGGTAAAATTATTTAAGGAGTTTGTTAGTGAATATAGGAATGTTGCATACGATACTCAAATTCCAGGAGAATATGAACTAGTTATTGGTGCAAATAAATATAGTATTAACGTCGCTGGTTTTGAAAGAGAAGGAGATAAGACCGATAGCCTTTATCTAATGGACAACGATCCTCGAAAAGATATTATAGGTTCTGTTATTGTAAAGAACAGTGACATGAAAAGATTATCTAAAGGAGAAACTGTTTCAGCTAAAACATCAAAGGGTGAAGAGGCTAAAATAACACGAATATAAATAAGATTTACATTAATAATACTAAAATAAAATGGCTTTACAAAAACTAAGAGAATACTTTAATGACACTAACAGGGAAATGTTCAGTGATATGTTAAAGAATAGGGTGCTTATAACTGAAAAGGTCGCAGCTCCCACATTTCTTGTTAGAAGAAAAATGGATGGTTTTGAATACTTTAAGTCTTCAAACACTGATAAGCTAAATTTAGTAGATAGGACTATTATTTCACTATATGAAATTGCTATAAATTATATGCAAAGTTTGCCAGTATCTATTAAAAATGAAATACCAACTGATTGGAGATTTGGTTTTGAATACTTACCAGAGGTTGAAGCCTCTAAGGTATCATATCAAAGTACTCCTACTAATAATTTAATATTGACACATATTCAACAAATTGGAGAAAGTGGAAAGATTAAAAAAACAATAAACGATCCAGATGTCTTAAAGAAATGGGCAAAGAAATTAAATGTTCAAGAACCATTAATAGTTTTTGACGGATATTTATCTCAAGTACAGAAAGACGAATTGACTGAACTTTTATCAATGAGTGACCGTGAATTTTCAGATTCATTTGATTATTTAATAGAAACTAAAGATAAAACTAGTTTTACATTAAAGATGTTTAAACTTTTTAATAAAAGTATTAGTTCAACGTCATTAAATACTGATCTTGAAAGTGAAATTGACGGCCTTATCATTAATTTTATAGATGGTAATAATATGAATTCGTTTAAACTTGAAGATTTTACTAGAACATATAACGTTGAGGCCTTTAAGGAATCAAGTCATACATACCAAATAGCAGTCACAGACTTTTTAGAATATTTAGCTCAATATGACTTAGACGAAATTATACTAGAAGAAGACAGCGCAGAATATAGATACCTTGAAGCAATGTCAATCATTTTTAATTCTTATATTGACAAAAACTCCTCAAAATATATAGGAGTTAATTTTGAAAGTGCAGAATTTTCTTCTGCTGATTCATTCAAGTTAAATATAAAATACATTAAGAATGAAAAGACTCTTAAATTTATATCAAACGATGTTTTAGCAGAGCTTTTTAAAATGGTTTTAAGTTCTTTCAGAAAGAAAAGAACAAAAACATCAGATCTTATAGACAAAGATACTATGTCTAGAATGAATGAGTTAATAGTCAAAATAACTGAAAAGATATTTGCCGAAAAGACTGATGAGAACTCAATACATGACTACCGAAACTTTATGTTAAATAATAAGATTAAAGCTTCTGTTGATTTGAATGAGGCTCTTAAAGTAAATCATACTGAAGGAGGAAAAACACCAGTTAATATGTTCGTTGGTAGATTTCAACCATTTACATTAGGACATGCAAAGGTATTGGAAACTATACATAAGGAAAATGGGTTCCCTGTTGTTGTATTTTTAGTTAAGGCTAAAGCACAAAAGAAAGGTGATGAATTTAGCAAACCATATGACGAGAAAACACAAATTGAAATGTTCAATAATGTTAAGAAACAATATCAATTCCTAAAAGAAATATATGTTATTCCAACAGGTGGTATTGATACTATGTTTAATGAAATGAGACCTAAATATGAGCCAGTATTATGGGGAACCGGAAGTGATAGAATGATTAGCTATGGATATCAGGTCAATAATGATTCATATAGAGATCAATTAAACGTTAGAGCTGATTTTGGACTTTTTGAAATTCCTAGAACAGATAACGATATTTCTGCAACTGCTGTCAGAAATGCATTATTAGCAGGAGACGAGAAGCTATTTAAAACACTAACACCAAAGGCAATTCACTCAATGTACTTTGAGTTAAAAACAAAGATAGAAGATTCAATGGGTGTTGTCGCAGAATCATTCAACGATATATTAACATTTAGTCAATTTATTAAAAAAGATATATAAATAAATATAAATAATAAGAAATGGAATTTATCATAACAAATTTTAATGATTTCGTAAATGAAGCAATTACACCTGGAGAGAAAAAAGTTGCGGCGTTCGTCACAAAAACCGCAAAAGAATACGGATATTCAGAATCCGATGCTGTATTTTTTATTAAATCAACAATAGAAAAACTAGGATTAGGCGTAGATGAATCTTTAGTAATATATGAATCAATGTCTGATCTTGATTTAATAGCAAAGGAATCAAAAGATTTTAAAGATTTTGCAAAGCAAGCAAAGAAAGAATATCCTCAATTTGCAAAGGGAGATGACAAAGAATTAATACAATGGCTCCAGTCAATATATGATAGTGCAATTGATGAATCTTCAAGTAAATTAATTGACTTTAATTTAAAACCTGGAGTAATTTTAAACTTTAAGGATGGAGAAACATGGAAAGTCACTAAAGTTATTGGAAATGCAAATAACCCAAGAGGAATCTTAGCTACTCCATATGGAGACACTAAAAAACAATACGTTTCAGTTGCAATTGAATTTACAATGGATCAATTAAAATCTGTTGAAGCTTTAGATGAATCTAACGTTAATAAAAACAACAAATTGTCTATTACAAAGACATCTAGAGTAACTGGAGGACATAATCCAACAATCAGATTTGATTTTTCTGATGGTGAGGAATTACAAACAAAAGCAGATGGATATGGTATTGAGAATGAAGATGAGATTTATCAAACTTTAATATCAAAGTGGTTTCAAAATGAATCTGTTGAAGCTTTAGATGAATCTACTCTCTCAATAGAAGTATCTGTAAGAGATGCTAGGAAAGCCAATGAAATTCTTAGAGATAATGGAAACATTAAATATAAGAACGACGGATCCAATGTTTTTATATTCAAAAAGAAATCAAGTTACGAAGATGCTTTAGAAGCTTTTGGCAACTTGGAAATAGAGATTATTGTTGAATCCAACAATACTGAAGGCAAAATCACACTTAAAAGACAATATACTGAAAATCATCCAGCAATTAGAGTAGGTCACCATGCTAAAATCAGAAACAAAGTAATAGAAGCATTAAAGGACGGACAAATTACACAAGAAGAATTCTATACAATACTAAAAGAAATGACATCTGACTCAGCCCGTTGGATGAAAAGAAATTCACATTATTTTAACGTTTCTGAAGATGGAATTACATTATCAAAAACAGGAAGTACTGTTCTCAAGGGCATATTAACTGAAAAAACAACAAAAAATCCTGAAGTATGGGTTCCGGGTGGATTTGACAAAGAAATATCTAAATATCCAAACAAAAAAATAGACATTGGAGTTGTTTCTAAATTAGCTAGAAAATATGAGGTTGATCTAGAAGATGCAATAAAATATGTTGAATATGGATGGGCAATAGACTTACAAGAAAATATAAACAACACAATTATGAAACACGTAAAATTATTTGAAGCATTTGTTAACGAAAAAGCATATAGAATGACAGGACCATACTCTGCAAAGGGTATAGTAGGAAAAGTACTGCAATCTTTTAAAAAACAAATTGAAAGAGTACAATACAATGGAGATGCAGACGATACTCTGAAGGAAGTTAATAAAGAATGGGAAAAGTTCTTTGAATCTGCAACTGATATCATTTTAGAAGAGGTTGAAAAAGCAGTTAAATCGATGGATGGTGTTTTATTCGTAAGTGCAACACTTACAAAAGAATGGACAGCAGATGTTATTAACAAACTTAACAGAGAAGGTAGCGATACTTTACATATTTCACCAGGAGAAATTGTAATTAATGTTGGTTTTATGGATGATGTTAATGCTCAGAAATACTCAAGAAAATTAGGAGGAATGACGAACGCACCAACTGAGAGTAACGGAAGTGTTGATCTTCATGGATCGTTTGACATGTCAGTTGGAGATAACAATGTTGAAATTAGAGCAACTGAAGTTATTCAAATAGACTCAAAATAATATGAAAATCACTAGCAGGAAATTAACAGAAAATGTAACACCAGGCGACATCGGAGGTATGGGAGCTACTTTATTACCTACCGCTACTGAAATTGGATCAGGTGATGTTTTATCAGGACCTGGGAATGCTGAAGAGGAATATAAAAAGAAGCGCAAGAAAATGAAACACTTAAAGACATTTGAATCTTTCATAAATGAAGCATATATTTCACGTATCATCGAAATACATTAAACCACAATTTGAAACTTTAATTAAAAGCTCTGTATAAGTATACAGAGCTTTTTAATTTAACAAGAAATGGAGTATATTTTTAGACGAGACAATTATAATGATTGGTCAAAATCAACAATGATCAAGATAGAGAAGGCTATAGACTCATGTACTACCCTGGATCAACTGAATAGCTCCAAGAGAATGGTTGACAGTTTTATTATAATAACATCGCTCGAGGAAGGTGTTGAAACAGAGGACATCGAGTCACTTGTACGTTTATTTTGGCTACGAATAGACTTAAGGAAAACAATGATAAGAACTCGTTAATAACTTTAACATTTTTTAACATATTTTTGTTTCGGTTTCTATATAAATTGATTATATTTACATATAACAAATTAAACAAAGAAATTATGAGTGATCGAGCAATTGCAATTAAAGTAACTAATGAAGTCTTAGCTAACCTAACACCAGAAAAAGCAAATCAGATATTTTGCGAAGAGTGTGAACTTCAAGTAGATTTCTTAAACACATATATTTGGAGTGAATATAATGTACAGGGATGGTACTATGATGAAAATGATAGTTGCTTCGATCTTATCAGATATCAGTACATAGCCAAAGCAATAGAATTTGCTGCCACTAATAATATACTAGGGCAACAAAAAAACAAAAGCAATATATAACTTATAATACTTAAACATTATTTTATGAATATTTTAGATGAAGCTAGTGGCATAGTTAACAATCGTAACGAAGAACAGGACAGACAATATGGTCCATTTTCTGAAGGGATGGACAGAGCTGCTATGATATTCAAAGGTATGACAGGGTTTGAAGTTACTGGAGAGCATATGTATAAAGCATTAATTGCTCTTAAATTCAGCAGAGAGTCATACAATCACAAGAGAGATAACTTACTTGATGCAGTTGCATATATCCAAGGATTAGACAACTATATCGCTGAAAAACAAAACAATGGTTAATATATATGACGTTGCAGATTCTTTGAAAGGTAAGACTATAGCAATTGACGACGTTGTGACAACGTATAGTTCAAAGAAGGCTAGTCATAAAAGTGCTTGGGCTTATCTTTTAGCAAATCAATTAACATCAATAGGACTTGATGTTAAAGTACTTTCAAAATCAGGGAACATTCACGAATACGATGTATGGCTGGTAGCACTTCCAATGGAATTTCAAGGGTCTTATAATTTATTTGGAGGAGCCACTGATGACCCGGCAGAAAGAATTAAAAGATTTCTTGATTTTAAAGGTGAAATATTCTGCTTGAATCGCGAAATGCCAGATGTTGGTATGTTTGTCCAAAGTCGAATAAAAGCATGTTCAGACTTATGGGCATCTTTAGATGTCGAATCACTTACATCAAGAAGCAAAAACACCCAAACTATCGATCTTTCTTTAAAGTCAAATACATTTGTCTTAGGAGACTCTCACTCTGTTTCAGTCTATCATCCTGGTGCAAACATAAGTAGAAATGATGGTAAAACATTATTCGGAGTTATGAAAGAAGGAATGGAGTCTTATATACCTGAAGGAACAAAGCATCTTATAGTTTATTTTGGAAACATTGATGTTAGGCATCATTTATGTAGACAAGAAAAGCCAGTAGATTCTATTAAAAAATTGGTTATTAATTATTTTGAACATTTGAAATCTCTTAATATTGAAAAAATTTCAGTTGTAAAATTGCTTCCAATAGAATTTGAAGAGCGCAGAATACCTAAGACTGGGTGGCATAAGGGAACTGCCTTTGTAGGTTCTCATAGAGAAAGAACTCAATTGATGGAAATCTTTAATGAAGAGGTTAACAATCTCTCGGCTATATATAATATGAATGTAATCGAATGGCCAAATAACTGGTACATTGAAGATCCAAAGTATTTTGCAGACACTTATATGGAGAAACCTGGTTCAGTTCATTTATCTAGAGAGTTTTATCAATATGACTTAGAGACGTCTAGCCAGAATAAAATATTAAAGAGAACTATCAATAGTCTCTTTTGAAACTTTTTAAATAAATAAAGTATAATAAAAATAAATTAAATTTTAGAAAATGAACAAAATTAAAGTAGGAATTATTGGAACTGGTAATTGCGCCAAGTCTCTGGTCGAAGGTGTACAATATTACACTGAAAATCCAAATGAAGTAACTGGTCTTATGAAAGCAGACATCGGTGGCTATAAGGCTGAGAACATTGAGTTTGTATGTGCCTTTGAAATTGATGAACGGAAAATTAACCAAACTCTAGGACATTCACTAAAACAAAGACCAAATTGCGCATGGGATATCGTTAAAAAAATAACATCAACTGCACCTGTTTATGAAGCTCCGGTAATTGATGGTTATGCAGCACTTATGGACAACTATCCAGAAGAAAATAGATTCTTAGTTGATGAAAAATTAAGAAATTCAACTGATATGAATCGTACTGATTGGACTCAAAAGAAAGCACGAATATGGAAAGATTCAATAATTGCACTTTTAAAAGAACACGAAGTTGAAGTGCTTATAAACTATTTGCCAGTAGGTTCTCAAAAAACTACAGAATTCTGGGCTGAAATTTGCCTTGAGACAGGAATCTCTTTTGTTAATTGTATTCCAGTTTTTATAGCATCTGACCCAGTTTGGGAGCAAAGATTTATTGATGCAGGAATTCCAATAATTGGGGATGACATGAAAAGTGCATACGGAGCCAGCATACTTTCCCAAATGCTACAAGAACTTGCATTTGAAAGAGGACACCACGTAAAATGTCACATTCAAAGAAATGTCGGAGGTAATACTGACTTTTTAAATATGGAAGACAAAACGCGTTTAGCTTCTAAGAAAATATCTAAAGAAAATGTAATCCGATCACAAAACGATATTCGTGGAATTTTAACTGAAAATACATTCTTACATGCAGGTCCTTCAGAATACATCACATTCTACGGTGACAATAAAATTGCTAACTTTCACTTAGAGCTTACAGGATTTGGAGGCGCACCAGTTATTTTTGATGCTCAATTAAGTGTGCAAGATTCACCAAACTCTGCTGGTGTTGTTATTGAAGCTATTAGATATATTAAAGTTGCAAGAGAACTTGGTATTGTTGGCTCACTTCGCGGTCCTTCAGCGTCCACACAGAAAACACCACCTCAACAAATGATGTTTAATGACGCAATTTCTGAATGTAACGCCTTAGCAAATCGAGAACTGACAGCAATTACTAAGAAGCAATTAAAATAAGAATGCTAAATATTTTCAAAAAAACAAAGAAAAGTAATGATGTCTTTGCTTATGATTTTGATGGAGTAGTTTCAATTGGAATTACACCAAGATCCGGCAAGGACATCATTATAACTGGAAGATGTATTGATGAACAAGAATATATTAAGAACATTCTTAAAGAGCTAGGAATTAAATGCAAGGTTTATTTTAACCCAATGACTTTAGCAGAAAGAGGAGACCATACGCTTAAGGCTAGAAGGTTCTCAGGTAATCATAAAGCAAAAACAATAAATCGTTTAAAAAGTGAAGGTATTAATGTTGTTAGATTTTTTGAAGATGATAGTGTACAGCTCGAGTTAATTAAGAAAGCTCACAAAGAGCTCCAAGTAGTTCATATAATTTCATCACTAGTAAAAAAATAAAGTAACAATGTATACAATAGAACAAAAACAAACAAAGGCATTAAAGAAAGAATATTGTAAATACTTAGGTGCGACAGAGGGTGTTGACAAAAGCATGATTAAGGATTGCTTGACACATTATATGATTCCAGAAGTCGACTATACCGATAAAGTATGTCTAGATTTAGGCGGAAATGTAGGAGGATTTACCAAAATTGCCATAGATGGAGGAGCAGCTAAAGTATACACGATAGAATGCGATCCAAGAAATTATGAGAAGATGAAAGCTAGTTTTGCTGACGAACCAAAGGCAAATATAATTCATGCCGCTGTTTCTGGGTCTAACACTGAAACTATTAAGATTTATAAAGGCAATTCTAATAGTTCACATTGTTCAACATCAATCTTAAAAAGAAGCATGTTTAAAGATTATGATGAAGTTCGTAATATACACATCAGGGCCCTATTAAATAAATACAAACCAGATATTATTAAGATTGATATTGAAGGTGCAGAATATGAAATAATCAAGGATGTTGCTGAATATTTCCCAGAAGTTCTTTTTGTAGAATTGCATATGGGAAAGGTAAAAGAATATGCACTTCCAACTATTGAGTTACTAACTTCAATATACCCAAATCATTTAGTTAATAGCTTTGAGGTTTTCAAGAATATCGGAGGCTACGATTGCTGGTTCAAAAAATAATAAAAGACCATGGAAAACTTAATTGAAAGTGCAAACATGACTGTAATTGAAGACATCGGAAGATTCTTTAATAAAGTTAATGAAAGAGCTCTCTATAATATGGGAATCCTGGAAAGCTATGACAACGAGGGCGACGAGGCCCTTGGGGAAACTGTTGAATACTTTCATCCACAAATAACATTAGATGATCGTATGAAATATATCATGGAAAACATAGTAAATGCTCCAATATCAATGGACAATATTATATGCAATACCATTATTTCTCACTTTTATGGAGCTCGTGGAATTCATCAAGTATTGACAAGAGACCCTAACCCTAAAACAGCACTTGTAGATTTTGAAAGACTATTAGTTGACAGAGCATACGAAGATACTATCCGCAAAAACTTAGAAGATGCAGTTTCTTTAGGCTTACCAATATATGGTTCTACCGAGCTTCGAACAAGTCTTTATGGTGCTGCAAACACTTATGTCGCTAACCTTAGGAATCAACCAAGAGACGCACATAAGATAAACATATTATTATGGGTTGCTAGTTTTATACCTAGAGGAATAACAGGAAGTATGTCCAGGGTCAATTCTTTATCTGAGATGTTTAGCATATTAACACAGCTTGAAGGAGTTGGTGATTATTATGGGTACCATTGCTCTACTTCTAACTCAGTTAATCCAAGAATCAATATAGATCATGATGAAAGATTTTGTGTTCCTGGTCCTGGTGCTAGGTTTACATTAGATTTAATGTTTGGAGATACTTGCAGTGTCCCTTATGGAGAAAGAGTTATTTGGTTCCGAGATAATTATAAAGAGTTGATTGGAGAAATTCCATTACATGAATCAACACATAATGTAATTGTAAATGGTAAGAAGATTTTCACACACGAACAAGATGAGCTTAAAACATACGGATGTGAGGTTGGTCTTTGCCAATATGGAGTTTATCACAGGCTTAGAAATAATCCACATCTTATTAGCAGAAGAAAGGTTGCTAGAACTGATGCTGCATTAATGCAATATTTTTTTAATAATAATTTTGAACAAAACCCACTTTTCTAATATAACTAATATATAAAATTAATTATGGCAAATATAGATAATGAATGTAAAGATCTAGAAGTAAAAGACCTTTATAAAGACTCAACAACTCACCTAGCGGACATCATGGAGAACCAAAAGAAAATGCAAGAGCAGACATACGGTTTTAATTTTGAAAACATGAGTATTAGGGAGGTAATGGACTTTTGGCATGTCAATACACATGCTCTTATCGATGAGGTGCATGAAATGACTGATGCACTCGGCGGTATTAAAGATGGTTCTGGAAATGCAGTATGGAAATACTGGAAAAAAGACTTTACAAAGTATGAAACTATGAAGGTTTCAGATCTTTCAGAAGGAGACAAGAAAGAATTATACATGGAATTTGTGGATATAATCCACTTTATGTTTAACTACGCATCTTCAATTGGATTAGACGCACCAACTGTTTTTAATTATTATTTCTCTAAAGCTGAACAGAATAAAAAAAGACAGAAAGACGGTTATTAGATGAATATATATGGTCCAAACAAATCATATAATACACAATAATAACTTACTAAATTCAAATAGATGATTCTTGACATAGAACAAAGAGAAAAAGATGTAATTATTTCATATTACAATACAGAAGGCGAAGTATCATTTAAACAATATCCAGTAGACAAATTTCAAAACTGGTACGTATGCGATGATAAAGATAGAGCGGCTAGTCCAGATTATAAAAACTGGGATGGACGTTCTGTTAAACTAGGAAATGGAAAGAAATTTAACAAGTTTTCAATTCTTTATTTTTTAGATAGTCTTTCAGAAAAGGACAAAGCAGAGTTAACAGCATATAATATGCCTAAAACATACTTTGTCGATATTGAAACAGAAATAGTAGATGGCTTCCCAAAGGCAGAAGAAGCTAAAAGTAGAATATTATCATTTTCAATAATTACACCGGACCGTAAAGCAATAGTACTAGGGCTAGAAGATATTGCCTCTGATAAGATTCAAAAGATACAAGATGATACTAATGAGTATTTTAAAGATTTTGATATGGATTGGGAATTCAAGTACCATAAGTTTAAGTCTGAATATGACATGGTCTCAACATTCTTAATGAAATTCTTACCTAAGTTCCCAATGATGACAGGATGGAACTTCATAAATTATGACTGGCAGTATATTGTCAACCGATGTAAGAGATTACAAATAGACATATCAGAAGTGGGTATGACAAAAACAGTCGATAGTAGAGACACTAGACCACTTCATATTGGAATCTTAGATTACATGCAATTATATGATAAGTATGATAGAAGTGTAAAGGTGAAAGAATCTAATTCACTTGATTTTGTTTCAACACATGTGCTTAAACTTAATAAAATTAAGTTTACAGGTTCATTACAAGATTTATATAGAGACAATTTTGTTAAATATATATACTATAATGTGGTTGACTCAGTATTGGTCTATTACATCGATCAAAAATTAAAATCGATGGAAGTACTTTTAACACTAGCAAACATAACAAACATGCCTTTATATAAAGCAAGTTCACCAGTTGCGGTGACTGAATCTATTATGGCTAGAAAGCTTGCTGAACAAGGAATGCGAATCGGTAGTGAGGAGAAAAATGATAGTCATAAAGATGGGCAATATGCAGGAGCATATGTTAAGGAGCCAATTCTAGGATATTATGAAGGAGTAAGTGCATTCGATTTTGCTTCGCTCTATCCTTCAATTATGCGTCAATTTAATATTTCACCAGATGCTTATATCGAAAAGATCAATCAAAGTGAAATCGATACTAGAAGAAATGATAAAAATGTAATTGTATGCGATAATGGTGTAGTATATAAAACAGAAGATTCTATTCTTAGAAAAATATTAAGTGATCTATACAATAAACGTAAGGATTACAAAAAAACTTCGTATGAATACTACACAAAGGCAGAAAACTTAAAGAAAATAATCAAATAAATAACATAACAACTTAAACATATTACTTAAAATGAAAAAGAATAAAAATATATTTCAAAAAAGAGTAAATATATTGCCATACGAATACCCTTCACTATTAGCATATAAAGACGCAATTAGACATTCATATTGGATCCACACTGAATTCAACTTCACTACTGACATTGATGATTTCAAAACTAAAATCACAAAAGAAGAACGAGAAGTAATAAAAAGATCAATGCTTGCTATTGCACAAATAGAAGTCAATGTAAAAACATTTTGGGCAGACTTATATAAAAGAATGCCAATCACCGAAATAGGAGATGTAGGCATGACATTCGCAGAATCAGAGGTAAGGCATAAAGATGCATATGCGCAGCTTCTTAGAATTTTAGGTCTTGAAGAAGATTTCAAACATGTTATTGAGATCCCCGCGATTAAAGACAGAATTGCATATCTAACCAAGTATCTAGATGGTACTAGAAGTAAGGACAATAAAATGTATACAAAATCTGTATTATTATTTTCATTGTTTATAGAACATGTTAGTTTATTCAGTCAATTTTTAATTATGATGTCTTTCAACAAGGATAAGAATTTATTTAAAGGTATTTCAAATGTAGTTGAAGCAACTAGCAAGGAAGAAGAAATACATGGGAACTTTGGAGCAGAGCTTATCAATATCATAAAGAAAGAAAATCCTGAATGGTTTGATGAAGAGTTCGAGCAATTAATTGATTCAGCATGTAAAAAGGCGTATATTGCCGAGGTTAAAATACTTGATTGGATTTTTGAAAAAGGAGAATTGGATTTTTTATCTAAAGATACAATTAAACAATTTATTCAAAACAGATTTAACAATTCATTAGGTAGAATCGGAATGAAGCCAGTATTCGATGTAGATTTTAATGAAATCGAAAAAACATTATGGTTTGACATTGAAATTCTATCAACAAAAGAGGGAGACTTTTTTTACAAAAAAAGTGTCGATTATAACAAAAAATCAAAGTCAATTACTGAAGATGATTTGTTTTAATTAATGTTCTTTTTTGATAAAAAAAGTCATTATAAGAACTTAATAGATAAAGAAATACTAGAAAATAGAATTAAAAAGTATTCTCTTAGAAATCTTTAAAAAGAAGAAGCTCAAAGACTGAGAGTTAAATTAGCAGTCGCAACTAACCGAAATGGCGGTAAAGTATTTAGAATATGTGACGGTGATAAAAATCCAATGAAAGATCCAGAAAAAGTTAAACAGGTCTCAGGTATTAGAAACCAAACTAAAAAAATAAAATTACAATGAAAAACTTAAAAACATTTGACAATTTCTTAAATGAATCAAATAAAGACAGTTACAAAAATTTACGTAAATTTCTAGAAACTACTCTTACTGATGAAAAAAAAGGTTATTACTGGATATTTACGAATAGTACACTAAAAGGAGATAAACTTTCTGGAAACATAAATGATAATGGTGGTTTAGGGAAATATTCTAGAACAGAAGTAGAAGATGATTTAAAGAATGATAAAAAGGAAGTTGATAAAAAAATTAAATTATTAGAACAAGCAATTAAAGAATTTAATGAAGAAAATAATGTAAATTTAATATTTACTTATAAATTAAATAATCCTAAAATCACAACCAATACATGGCAAGGCTCTGTTGTATATGATTCAGAAAATCTAGTAGCAAGTGTAATAATAACTCAAAATTAAAAACAAAAACAACATGAATTACGAGAAAAATTACTGGCTTAATGCTGACAGTAGAACATTCCTCTCTCGAGGTTATATTGAAGAATCGCCAGAACAAAGAATTAAAGATGTCGCAAACACAGCAGAAAGATATTTAAAGATAGAAGGCTTCGCAAAGAAGTTTGAAGATTATATGACTAGAGGTTTTTATAGCTTGTCAACTCCAGTTTGGATTAACTTCGGAAAAGATAAAGGATTACCAGTTAGTTGTTATGGATCAAACGTAGACGATACTTTAGATAGTATTTTAAACGGATCTAGAGAAATTGGAATGATGTCAAAATACGGAGGTGGAACTTCTGTATATTTAGGAAACATTAGAGCAAGAGGAACTACAATTTCAACTGGCGGAACAGCAGACGGACCAGTCCATTATGCTAGAATGTATGACACAACAGTTGATGTATGTAAACAATCAGAAGCAAGGAGAGGTGCATGTGCAGCTTGGTTACCAATAGAACACACTGATATTTTAGAGTTCTTAGATATTGGTAGTGAAGGTAATCCTATTCAAAACTTACAATTCGGAGTTACTGTTGGTGATGCATGGATTGCAGAGATGAAGGCAGGAGATTCTGATAAGCGTAAAATATGGGCAAAGATTATTCAAAAGAGAAACGAATTTGGCTTTCCTTATATTATGTTTAAAGATAATTCAAACAACAATTCACCTTATAAAGATTTAGGTCTTGAAATCACAGCTTCAAATTTATGTTCTGAGATTCAGTTACCAACAGATTCTTTTAATTCATTCGTATGTTGTTTGGGTTCTATTAATATTTTACATTGGGATGAAATCAAAGACACTGACGCAATTGAAACTTATACATTATTCTTAAATGCAGTAATGGATGAATTCGTTAAGAAATCTACAAATATGCCAGGCATGGCAAGAGCACATCGTTTTGCTGAACAACACAGAGCATTGGGATTAGGCGTTCTTGGGTATCACTCATTATTTCAATCTAAATTAATTACATTTGATTCTCTTCAAGCAAAAGGATTAAACCATGATATATTTAGTACATTAAAAGAAAGAAGTGAAAAAGCATCTAAATGGTTACATGACGAAAGAGGTTATAGATCAATTAGACCAGGATTTGCAAACACAACATTACTTGCAGTTGCTCCAACAAAATCAAGTTCTTTTATACTAGGACAGGTTTCTATGGGTATTGAACCAATCAAATCTAATTATTTTATTAAAGATTTGGCAAAGTCAAAGACTATTTATAAAAATCCATACCTTATTAGAGAATTGATAAAGTATGACTTAAATACAGTAGATGTTTGGGAAGGAATTCTTAAAAGAGACGGAAGCGTTCAGCATTTGGATTTCCCAACTAAAGAAGTTTTTAAATCATTTGTTGAAATCTCTCCAAAGGAAATAGTATTGCAAGCTGCACAAAGACAGAAATTCATCGATCAATCGCAGTCATTAAATTTAATGATACATCCAAGCGTTTCTGCAAAAGATATAAATACATTGTATCTTTATGCTCATGAAGAAGGTGTTAAGACACTTTATTATCAATTTAGTCAAAGTTCGGCTCAGTCCTTTGCTAGGGATATTTTAGATTGCGCAAGCTGTGAATCATAGAAAAACGGCAACTTGAAATATAGTTGCATTTTAGGACCGTGTTAGTTCACGGAAAGTAAAGCAGGGAATTCGCTACTCCCTGCTTTTTTGTCTAAAAATAATGATATATACAAATATAAACAAATATAAACAAAACAATTATGAAACACTTTAAATTATATAATGAATTTCTAAACGAAGCAATATCTGTTAAATATAAAAGGGATTCTAAAAAAGTAGTTACAGTTTACAATAATTTATTCTCTAAGAAATTAACCGATTTAGGTGCAATGACACAAGAAGGTAAATTAGGTTGTATTAAATACCTATTCGAATTAGCAATGGAAGACGCAAACTTTTCAAGAGAAGGTTTCAAGATCTCAAAAAACATTAAAGGTTCAATTGGTACCTTTGAAATTAAAATGCCAGGTTTAGGAAACTATTTCATTAAAATCGGAGCAACTACAACCAAGAAAATATTAGATCTATACTATAGTGATATCGCATCAGCAGCTAATTATTCTGGAATTGGAATTGTTGAAGGTACTGCGCTTTATTTAGAAAGTATCAAAGAAGAAGCAGCAGGCCAAGCGCTTTTAAACGAGTTTAATATGGCGTTTGAGGGTAACGAAGCGATAACTGAATCTACCGTAAAATTTAATAACAAAAAAGTAAATATTAAATCTATAGAATTGAATGGTATAGATACTAATGATTACCCTGATTTTGCTGATGCATATGCTGAATACGCTGAATATTCTAATGGTAAAGAATTAACTGACGCTGAACTAGACGATTTTAACGACCAACATCCTGATATTATTCAAGAACTAGCGCTAGACTCATTCCAATAAATATCTTAAATACTTATTTTAAAACCTTACATTTATGTAGGGTTTTTTTATGTGAAACAAAACCAAAAAACCTAATATAATACTTAAATAATTAAATAGATAACATGAAAATTAGCATTGACAAAGTAGACCAAAACAATTTCATCGGTTTTGTAAACCGCTTAAAGGTTATAGATACCTTTATTTACTTTAAAATTAAAGATGGCGTAATTCAAGCCTCCGCATATCTTCCACAGAGAGATGCTGTAAAACACCACAGAGTACCTGTAGGACAAGTATTTCAAATGGAGGATGACGCCATTAATACTACAAAGGAATTAAAGATTGCATTTTTCGATGCATCTCGATTAATTGACGCGTTTAAACAATTTGAATTTGGAAACATCCAAGCTGAGATTGAATTCATTGAAAATGAAGATGATTTTGTAGCTACTGAGTTCCGTATCTTTAACAATGAATTAGAGATTACATTAGCATGTTCAGAACCGTCACTTGGGTATAAAGACCTTACAGATTCTCAAATCCAAGTCATTTTTAATATTGACGAAGCAAACTATGTATTTGATATGGACTATACTGCAACTTCAAAGGTTCGTTCTCTATTCGGATTGGACAAAGAAGAAACATTTACAATCACGACAAATAAAGACGGTGTACGAATGAAAGGTAAAACTTACAATTACTTAGTAACTGACGGATTCGAAGGAACAAACCCAAGTGATGTTACACTTTTCAAGAAATATTTGAATCTTTTAGACAAAGAAGATTATTCAGCAAACGTAATGAACAATAGAGTTGTACTACGATCAAAGGATTCAGAAACTCTTTTAACAATCGCAACCTGTCAAACTGCTGAATAATTATATATGACAATTGACGAATTAATACTAAAACCAGAAGAGGATCTATCAAGCGAAGAGATTAAAATATTGGTTGAACATTATTCAATGATGTCAGCTAAATATACAGCATACGAACAGGCTGTTAAGGTGATGCTTAGCTCTATTTATGGTGCATTTGGTAATAAATGGTTTCACTTTTTTAACATAGACATCGCAGAATCGATTACATTACAAGGTCAATCTACGATTCTATATTCTGAAAAGATTCTTAACAAATACTTTCATGAGTTTTGGCTTAAAGATAGGCAAGTTCATTCCCATTTTAATATCTCTATTAGAAATAAATTAGTAAGACCATCTGTTGTTTATATCGACACTGATTCCGCATATGTGCAATTCGAAGAAATGTATGAATCTATCGAGTGGAATGGTGATTCAATGTCAATTGACAAGTTTATTATGGAGTTGTATAACTTTAGACTTAAAGATTATATTTTTAAGTGTATGGAAAAGTATTCTGAAGCAACGAATACTGAAAACTTTCTTGTATTTGAATTAGAAACAATAGCATACTCTGGGATATGGTTAGCTAAGAAAAAATATCTACAGAACATATCATGGGAAGACAGACTCGATATTAATGATAGATACCCTTCGCTCAAAAAGATAAAAACAATAGGATTTGATACTATTCAAAGTTCAACACCTGCTCTTGCAAGAAAGCAATTAACTGAGATTATTAAATTGATTCTTTCTGAAAAACCTACAGCTTCTTTGCTAAAAAAGTTAGTAGATTATTTAAAACTATGTAAGAAGGAGTTTCAATTAGCTAGCGTTGATGAAATTTGTTTTAATAAAAGAACTAATAACATTGAAAAATACATAATAGATGACACTATCGAATTTCAGTACGGTTTAAAATGTCCTCCAAATGTCAAGGCTGCAGGATTTTATAACTTCTTAATGAATAAAAACCCAAAGTTAAAAAATAAATACAAAATGATCGGCAATGGTGAGAAGTTAAAAATATATCAATGTAAACATACAACATGTGAGATATTTGCGTATCTACCCGGAGCGCATCCGTATGAAATTGCACCTAAAGTTGATTATGAACTACAATTTGAGAAAAGTGTTATAGATCCATTAAATAGAGTGCTTACCGCAGTTGGGTTACACACTCTAAATAGAAACTTAATATACTCAACATCATTATTTTAAAATTATGAAAATAGATATGAACAACCTCAGTGAAGAACAAAATACATTTGTTCAAAGTTACCGAAGAATCAATGAAAGACTTGAAACTCTTCAGAAACAAATGACTATAGTTCAACAAGAAACCCAAGTACTTTTATTAGAACTTGAGGATTTACGAAACTTAGAAAGAACTGCAGAAACAAAAATAAAAAAACTTTAAAATGGCAAAGACTAAATTCACATTCGCAGACTTAAACGCAGAATTAGCAGAATTAAATCCGCTAGGATCTGTAATGGATCAATCGAACTTTTCAGAAGTAACTGAATGGATTCATACTGGAAACTATCACCTAAATGCATGTCTGTCTGGTACTGTTTTTGGAGGATGGCCAAATAATAGATCATGTTCTATTGCAGGACCATCAGGCACAGGAAAAACATTCCTTACATTAAACTCAGTTCGCGAAGCAATTAATATGGGGTACTATGTTATCTATTATGATTCAGAAGCTGCTGTAGATAAAGACCAAATGAAAAAGTTCGGTATTGATATTAGTAAAGTAAATTATCAGCCAGTAAATACAGTACAGGCATTTAGAACTTCAATCACTACAATTACTCAAAAAATGCAAGAGGTTAAAAGAAAGGGTGGAGACGTACAAAAAATAATGATTATTCTTGATTCAGCAGGTAACCTTGCAACTGCAAAGGAAATAGATGATGCAACAAGCGGAAGTGAAAAGGCGGATATGACTAGATCTAAGATTTTAAAATCTATTTTTAGAATTATAATGACTCCACTTGCTGATTTAAAAATTCCATTTTTATTCACTAACCACACGTATCAAACACAAGACTTTATTTCAAGACAAGTCGCTGGCGGAGGTACAGGTCCGGAATATGCCGCGTCTATTGTTCTTATGTTAACTAAAGCCCAATTGAAAGATGGTACCGAAAAGGTTGGCATTATCGTAACTGCAAAACCAGATAAAAATAGATTTGCGAAGCCGCATCCTATTAAGTTTCATTTAGATTTTACTAAAGGTATGAATCCTTATGTTGGTTTAGAGCAATATGCAACTTGGGATATTTGTGGAATTACAAGAGGCTCTATAGAAAAAGGAGTTAAAACACCAAAGGCAACAGCACGTGGATGGATTTGTAAGCATTTAGACGAAGTAGTTACTAACTCCGAATTTTTTAGCGAAAAGGTATTTACAAAGGAGATCTTAGAAAAAATAAATATTCATATTAAGCCTATTTTCAATTACAATACTGAGAGTGATAATATTGATAATGAGATTGGCGAACTTTTAAATAATGACTTAATTGTAGAATAGTATGGAAGTTAATCTTACACTATTAAACGAAGACAAACTACCAATAAAATATATATTAGGTATTCAAGAGTCACTTGAGAAATTTCCAGATGCATTCGATATTATCCATATATATGTTATTGAAACTCTTAGAAATGTCACTAGACCGCGCAACAACTTCACAAAGCATTCTTTAATGAAGTATCATTCATGTGGAAACGTTGATAATGCAGAAAAAGGACTTGAGAACGCTATACAATTAGGGTTAATAGAACAAACACATTTTGAAAATGGCAAGGAAGCCTATAAAATATTAATAAATCCATTCCAATGATAACAGTATTTGATGATTTTATTAAAGACGAAAGCTTATTAGATGAGATAGCTAATGATGAAACATTTTATCAAGACCCTGGGGTATATTACTACTGGAAGGGATGGTGGAATGGTGAGAAACCCGAAGCAAACACAACCAAGCGAAAGATTATTGAGTATATCTGGAAGTACAATGCTCCTTTAAGAGAGATGTATACTGTCAATGGCTTTGAATATTGGACAGGTGTTCAAGAAGCAGATCCTAATGGCCGTTTTAGAAACTACTTAGAGATGCATTATGATGACGACATATCATATCGAAAGGCAACCGGCAATAGAATGTCACCATCAATAGGATGTATTTATTACCCTGTTGGATCTGATTTCACTGGAGGTGCTCTAGAGGTATATACTGATGGTGAGGACATGAAACCAGATGTTATTTTATGCAGACCTAATAGATTAATTATATTTAATGCTGGACAAGTTCCGCACAAAGTAGCTAACGTTTTAACAGGTACTAGAAGAGCTTTAGCTATTAATTTATGGGATATAGAACCATACTCTAGCTCTGAAGGTATTTTTAAGGTAGAACCTTAATGAAACTTTATCACTTTTATCTTATAATTAAAAACAAAAATAAATGAAATTCGGACAAGATTTTGAAAAAATATTCTTTAAGTTATCTTTAGCAAAACCAAAATATCTAGATAAAATTCACAAAGGCTTTTATACTTCAGATGAAATTGATACGATGCATTTTTTAGCTACTAAATTTTATGAGAAGTTTCACGAGTCTCCGAAGGCTGATCAGATGAAAATCTTAGTTAAGAGCCCGAAGTTTAAAGGAAAGGTAGAAGACTCTATCATTGAATTAGTTTACAACACTGATTTAACACAATATGACGAAGAGTGGCTAGTATCAACAGCAGAGGCATGGATAAAATGGAGAACATTCGATACAACACTTATTGATACTATTGAATATATTAAGACAACTGAAGTTACTCCTGAGAATGCTGATTCAATCATATCTAAAGTAAAGAGTTTAATTAATGATAGAAACTCTATTGTATTTAACTCAGATATTGGGTTAGATTTCTTTAATGCAGATGACCATGGAACTGAAGGTAGAGTAAAGGTATCTAGTGGTTATTCGTTTTTGGACAGATTATTAGAAGGTGGTTATGATAAGGATGGTTCACTCGTAGTGTTCGTTGGTGAAGCCAACATTGGAAAGTCGATTTTTCTAGCAAATGATGCTGCTAATTTTGTAAAAAGAGGAGTAAATACTGTTTTTGTATCAGCAGAGATGGCTGAGCATAAGGTTCTTAAAAGAATAGGATCCAACCTATTGACAATACCTATGAATGAATATGATGTTAAGGTAAGGAACAAGGATTTAATTAAAAGAAAGCTTGAAAACGTAGGAGATGGTTTAACACCCCCTGGTCAATTGTTTATTAAGCAATTCCCGACATCACAAGCTACTGTTCCTGACGTAGAGGCTTATTTAAAACAAATAGAAGAAGAGAGAAAAATTAAATTAGGGTGTATAGTTATTGATTATATTAATATTCTATCAAACTACAGAAATCCAAACTCCGAAAATACTTATATGAAAATTAAACAAATCGCTGAGGATTTAAGAGCAATGGGAGTTAGAAATGGTTGGTTGATAGTCACCGCAACACAAATCAATAGAAATAATTATAACTCAAGTGACATTGGAATGGGAGACGTTGCAGAATCCGCAGGTCTTTCACATACTGCAGACTTAATGCTTGGAATTATTCAAGATGACATGATGAGAGCTAGTAGCGAATATTGGCTTAAAGTTTTAAAAATAAGAGACGGTGAAGGTAAGGGAGTTAAATGTCGACTAGATATTAACTATCAATATATGCGACTTACAGAAACCGATGATGTTACAAATTCAAATATACACAATTTATAATGAGAACACATAGAGATAAAATATTCAACAATACATTTGAAGAGAGCGGATTCGAAATGGACCCTTCATTTTCATTTGATATAGCTCCAAGTTACATAGATAACAGGGACGAAGAAGATAAAATTGAAACTAAAATAATTGTTTCAAAAATTCATGAATTGATAGAAAATTCAAGATTTAAAAAATTCAATAATATTAATGAATTCAATCAAACTACTAAATTAAAGAAAATAGAAATCAATGAAATCTATGAGTATATTTCAGACGAGTTAAGAACAAGTCACTCAATAATTGAAGTGTATTCTGAGCTGTGTGATTACTTTAATATAAATCCAACAAAATTCTATCAATCATTAGGAAATAAATTTAAGGAAGAATTAATAGAGGTACTTGATAGAAAAACAAACGTGCTAAAGAAAAAGAATATAAATAGATTATTCTAAAATATGATCGAGCAAACTACACTAGATAAACCTGTAAAAAGGATTTGGATTCTCGGAGACATGCACCTTGGTGTTCGTTCAAGTTCATTAGAATGGTTGGACATGCAAAGAGATTTCTATGACAATCAATTCATACCAACAGTTATTGAAAACTATAAAGACGGAGACATTTTAGTTCAAGTCGGAGATATTTTTGATAATAGACAGAGTGTCAATATAAAGGTCTTACATTATGCAATTGATCTTTTTGAAAGACTAGGAGCTATCCTACCAACATATGCAATAGCAGGCAACCATGATATTTGGGCAAAGAAAAGCAATGAAGTAAGTTCTATCGACGCATTGAAATGGATCCCAAACGTATCAATTTACAAAGAGCCAGAAGAATTTACTTGGGGAGGCAAGAAGGTTTTGTTAATGCCATGGAGAAGAGACATGGACCATGAGCTTGAAACACTTGAAAAATTTCCACATTCAGAAATAGTTTTCTGTCACTCTGAGGTTAGAGGCATTAAATTAAACAAGAAGGTTGATAACTTCCATGGTGTTGAATCATCATCATATGACCGGTTTGACGCAGTTTATTCAGGACATATACATTACCGCCAAAGAAAGGGAAAGCTTAGAATGGTAGGTACTCCTTATGAGTTGACCAGATCGGACATTGACAATACCAAAGGGTTTGACCTGGTTGATTTAGAAGACATGCAGGAAACTTTCTTTGAAAATTCAATATCACCAAAGTTTGTGAAATTCTATTTAACCCAGTTGTACAACGTACCTCTAAGTGAATTTAAAGACGCTATAAGAAACAACTATGTTGACTTATATGTTCCTTCAAATGTTGCAGCTACTTCAGCACTTTCCAGACTTATTAATAAGGTACAAAAGATTAGCAGAAAAATAGAACCAAACATATACGAACAAGATACTTTTTTAGATGAAGATATGTATGATATGGATCAGATCGAGGATCTCTATAAGAATTATAATATTTTGCACCTTTGCAATATTTATGTTGATAGTTTAAGCCATGACGATATTACTAAAGATAATATCAAGGAAAGATTAAAGAAACTTCATGATTTCCATACATATAATAACCAAACTGATTAAATATGAAAATTCAAAGTATTGAACTAAAAAATATTGCATCATACGGAAATAAGATTCAGAAGATAGAATTCGAAGAAGATAAATCTGAGCTATTTTTAACGTTAGGTAAGAACGGAGAGGGTAAAACAACTATTGCTAACGCGATAGTTTTTGCTTTATATGGTAAAGTGGAAGGTGTTAAGTTGTCAGATCTTCCGAACAGGATAAATAAAGAATTGTGGGTAAGAATCAGACTACAATGCAAAACAACAGATATTGTTATTGAACGAGGTTTAATGCCTAATGTTTTTAAGGTTGAATTGAATGGTATTGAGTTTGATAAGGCTGGTAAAAGATCAGTTCAAGATTATTTAGAAGAGGAAATATTTGGAATTCCATACCATGTCTTTAAGAACATTATAATATTGTCAGTAAATGACTTTAAGTCTTTCTTGACTATGAGCAACGGTGACAAAAGACAAATAATCGATAAGATGTTCGGGTTTTCAATTCTTAATGAAATGCAAAACGCAATCAAAGATGAACGAAAACTCCTTAAAGTAGATATTGATTCATTTTCTAGAGAACTAAGTCAGATTAATGAAAACATAACATCGGTTAAAGAAAAATTAGAGCAATTGTTGGTAGAAAGCCAAGAAAAAGACAAACAAAAAATACAAGAGCTTAAAGAATCTTTAATAAAATATGATGATAACAAAAATAAGTTAGAGGAGGCTCAGAATAAAATAGCAGAGGGTCTAGGTAATTTTACATTAGAACTACAAACAAAACAAAATAACGAGTCTGATTTAAAATATAAAATAACAGAACTTAAAAATAAATTAGGACTTTATGAAAACAATGAATGCCCTATATGTGAAGGTACATTAATTGGAGATTTCCATGTTGCAAGAAAGACTGAATTTGAAAATGAAATCAAAGAGATCCCTAAAAGACTAGAATCAGCAACTAACGAAGTTAGCATAATTAAGAATAGTATATTAGACCTACGTTTAAAAGACAGAGCTGTTCAGGATAAGGTTTCAACATTAAACACAAACATTAGAAGCTTAAAGACCGAACTTATAAAAATAAAAGAATCTATTAAAGGTAGCACCGATTTTTCTCATCTAGAACAAATAATTTCAGACTTTGAACAGCAAGAATTGGATAAAGGGTCTTTGAAGGACGTAAAGTCAATAGACTTTGGATTTCTTGAAATGGTTGAAGAGGTTTTAGGGGAAGATGGAGTTAAAAATCTAGCTATAAAAACTATTTTACCAGGATTGAACGCGAACATATCAGCAATGGTACAAACAATGCATTTGCACTTCCACATTAGATTTGATGAGAAGTTCAATTGTATAATTAATCATTTAGGCGAAGAAATCAACCCGTTAACACTTTCAACAGGAGAACGTAAAAAGGCAGACTTCATAATTATCATTGCAATCATTAAGATTCTTAAGTTAAGATTCCCTCAATTAAATCTGCTATTCTTAGATGAATTACTAAGCTCAGTCGATGCTGATGGGATTCATAACATTCTTAAGATTTTAAGCAATGTAATTAAAGAAAACAAAATTAATACATTCATAATAAATCATTCAATATTACCTAGAGAACTCTTTGACAAAGAGGTTCAAATCTACAGGGAGAATGGCTTCTCTAAATTCGATGTTATTAAAATAGAATAAAGATATATAATAGGTAATGTTAAGCAATGTCATTTCGACAACTGTAATAAAATACTAATATATAAACAAAATAATAAATAAGTAATATGTCTAGCTATAACCAACGCTTTAATCCCGACGACAGTGTAATTAGGCATCTTATAATAGGCTTCTTGGCAGATCTTAACAATAAGGTATATTTTCACAGACAAATATCCGATAGTGAACGTGTTAGAGTTGATGTTCCTTTCTATTATTCAATAACAGGTGATGACCAATACTTAAGAGACCAATTCCTATTTACAACAGCAAGCGGTCCAAGTTGCAACCCAGATGTTAGTTTTGCTGATGGGAATTATGACACAATACCACGAGGGGTAGCTAATCTTTCTTCAGTTACAATAGACTCATCAAAGCTTGTAAATAAAAGAACAGTAGGAAGCTATACTAAAATGAATGATCTAGGCGCTATGGAGGGGTATACTGCTGAATTCGATATGATTCCAATAACACTAGGATTTAATATTGTCATTTTGGTTTCCTCAATGTTGGATTCTTTTAAAATAACAGAGTCTATTATTAAAAGGCTATATAAATCAAATTATTTTAACATAGAGGCTGGGCACCTAAACGAAGGTACTTATAGAATAGCATCTTATTATGCATTTCCAGAAGATTACACTCAAGAAAGACCACTTGAATATACATTTGAAGACAAAGAAGAGTATAAAATAACATTTTCTTTAGAGATAAATTCTTTCATTCCAGCATTTAATTGGGGTAATGAGCAGTCAGCAGCAATTCCACCAGGATCAACAGAACAATTCATTGGAAATAGAATGTTTGAGATTAAAACTAATTTGAATACTACACAAATACCTGATCAACAGAACATAAGAATAATTGATGAGACAGACATCGATAACAGGTAGTATTTTTAAAAGGATATATAATAAAATAAATAAACTAAAATAATATGATAACTAATATTCTAGCACCATTCATTAAGGTAGATGAATCATTCCAATTTTATATAAATGGAAGAATTTTTGAAATGAATGACATTGAGATTAATGAAGTTGAAGGAACTAATAATCCAACACTAATAAATGCTATCAACGCATTTGAATCATTTGAATTTTCAAATGATTCAATCAAATGGTTTCACGGACCAATTAAATTCATGTACACACTATCCGAAGGTAAATTCCAACACAACAACTCGTTAATAGAAGGAAATACATTCTCAGATCATGTATTGGCTGCAGGTATGGTTAGATACAATGAAAAGCCTATGGCTGAATTATTTGAATCTCTTCCAACTCTTTTAGAAAACTATGTAAATTTAGATTTTGCTGCAACATTCGAAGGAAACAACACAATTGTTAGTTTATTCAAATTGAATGAAGATGTTTATATTGCTCGCACTAATAAGGTAAATAAAATCTCTAAGTTCTTTAAAGCTAACAATGCTAGCGAAGCAGCATCATATGTTACTAATGAAACTGGAGAATCTGCTCTTTTATTCTTAAAAGAAATGGTTGAAGGTCAATCTTTAAAATTAGCAGAGATAGAAGCTTCAGTGATTACTAATGAAACTATGATTGCTTTCTTAAAGGATCAAAAGGGATTGTTAGCATCTACTGATAGAAATGATGACGCTATTAAAGAAGCAGAAGCTTTAATTAACAGTGAAATTAAGATGTTTGAGGACAAGATTACTGCATTATATCTATAAAACATATAATTATTAAAGGGAAGGGTCGCTATGTGACCCTTTCATTGTTTTAATTACAAGTGAAACAAAATCAATGTATATCTATATAATTTAATATAAATTTAAGAAACGAAGTAGCCATGGCTAAGACTAAAAATTATTTAAACAACAAGGATCTCCATAACGCAATGTGTGAATCTAAAGAGCTTGACAAATTAACACCAACTGCAGAGAAAATGCTTATATTATTAGCTGAAAGAGCAATTAACAGAATGTTCTATGTTAACAGTGATGATAGACAAGATTGTCTTCAATTTGCAATGCTAGATCTTTTAAAATATTGGAGAGGTTTTAACCCTATATACCCGAATGCATTTGCATACTTTACAGAAATTGCAAAGCGAGGATACGCTAAGGGATGGAACAAAATACACCCTCAAAAATACAAAGGAACAATATCAATGAACAGGTCTTCAAGTGAAAATGACAATGCCGGAATATATTCTATCTAATGTCTATTAAAAATCTTAAACCTTCCAAGAACTCAGGATTTAGCCAAGGATATTACAATCCAAAAAATCCTGAAAAGTATGCTGGGCAAATGCCTATAATATATAGAAGTTCATGGGAGTTTAAGTTTATGATATGGTGCGACATGAATGATAAAGTATTAATATGGTCAAGCGAACCTGTTGAAATTAAATACTGGTCAAGACAGGTAAACAAGCAAAGAACATACCACCCCGACTTTTATTTTAAGATTTTAAAACAGGATGGCTCAAGCGAAGAGTTTCTTGCAGAAATAAAGCCAAAGGCTCAGATTCAAAAACCAACAATTCCAACTAAAATGTCTAAGAAAGCTATTAACTCCTATAAGTTTCTTGCTGAACAATATATTAAGAATATGGACAAGTACAATGCTGCTAAAGAATATGCAGATAATAGATGCTGGAGATTCATAGTCTTAACCGAAGATACGATATTAAACGGGTTACTCTAAAATAGGAATATATAATAATATGAAAACCGCTATATATTGAATTACAAATGGGCTACATTAAAAAGAGAATCGCAGAGTTAATCAAAGAACATGGCGGAAAGATAAAAGCATCAAGGGCGTCTATTAAATGGTTTCAAGACGGAATTAAATCTAAACAAGTAAACGAAGCACAGGAAACTAGAAATAGATTCGAACCTGGAAAAATATATGTGTTTGAATATAAACCAAAGTACAAAAAAGAACTTCCATGGTTTGATCTACACCCGGTAGTACTTGCAATAGAGCAAGATGGCGCTAATGATTTTGGAATAAACTTAAATCTTTTACCACTACCTTTCAAGGAAAAATTACTAGATGAACTATACACTAAATTGAAAGGTTCTATTACAAGTTCAGAAAAAGAAAAATCAAATGCATTAAAGGAAAGGCCTCTTAAAATTGACTTTAAAACAATAAAAGATTATTTAAAAAAGAATGGATATGATTTTGCACTTAGGCAATACATACCATCAAGAAAAAGAAAACAATCAGTCGTAAGTTACTCAAAATGGCCAGACATAGCCCTATGCGACTTTATAGAATTAAAAGGCATTAACGTTATGCAATTAAGATTACTGTTTAACGACTATTTTAAAAAGAATATATAACTAAAATTAATATTATAATATAATGGCAGGATTTGTTGAACGAAATGGACCATTGAGCACTGGAAAAAAACCATTCGTACTTAGTGATACTCTGAAGAAACTATCTTCATTTGGCATGTACTATGACGATTTAGTACTTAGGCAATCACAGGCAATTGGGCCAATGGAAGACGCTTTCGGGTATGGTCAAATGAACCCGATGGGATTAGACAGTGATGACATGTACGGCGCTTTTGCAGCTCTATCAATGGCTGATACAACGATGCGTAAGAACATTCCATTTTTTGACCAGCAATATAAAGGTAAAAGAGATGAACTTAGAAGCTTTGCACAACATGACGAGATAGAAGACATATTAGATATTTTATGTGATGAATCTATTGTGTTTGACAATAAAAACTTCGTAGCTAACCCTGAAATAATAGGGATGGAAGTCTCAGAAGATGTTCAGAAATATCTTAACAAAGCATATCGCGATATTTATCAATACTTTGGTTTCAATATGGACCAATCTATATGGTACTTCTACAGAAAATGGCTAATAGACGGTTATTTATCTTTTGAGATTATTTATAATCCTGAAATGACAGAGATTATAGGATTTAAAGAAATTGATCCAATCACATTAGTACCTGGATATAATCATGAAGATGGTAAAAAAGTATGGATCCAATTCAAAGATGATCCAATGAAGGAACGAAAGTTATATGATTCTCAAATTGTATACATATCATACTCTTCAATAACGACAGCGTCTAGGGTTTCTTACATTGAAAGACTAGTACGATCGTTTAACTTGATGAGAATCATGGAACATACTAGAGTTATTTGGGCGGTTACAAACTCTTCATATAGAATGAAATTTATTATCCCAGTCGGTGGTAAATCTAAAACAAGAGCAAAACAATCGCTTTCTCAATTAATGAGTAACTATAAAGAAGTGGTTGATTTTGATTGGGACAGTGCTTCTCTTACAACTAACGGCAAACCAATGTTACAATTTAATAAAGAATATTGGTTACCTAGCAAGGACGGGGAACAACCTGAGATTGAAACTCTAGGTGGTGATGGACCAGAATTATCTGACACAGAAGCTTTAAAATATTTCTCAGATAAACTTAAAGCAGTTTCTAAAATTCCATACTCTAGATTTATGTATGAAGACGGTGGAGGTGACTTCGCAATGGAAGCAGACGGAATGATAAGAGACGAGATTAAATTCGCTAAGTTTATTAAACGATTAAGAAGTTCATTCCAAGAAATATTAGTTAAGCCATTATGGCTTCAAATGTGTCTTAAGTTTCCTGAATTTAAAGAAGATGCAGGGTTTAGAACTCAAATAGCACTTCAATTTAATGAAGAAAACATGTTTGCTGAATTAAAGCAAATGGAAATTATGACAAAGAGACTTGATTTTATAGGCACTATGAAAGATTCATTAGTTAAGACAGATCCTGTTACAATGGAAGAGTCTCCATATTTCGACATGGAATTCTTAGTTGATAGATACCTTAAACTTTCACCAGACGATAAAGCAGCAAATGAGGCATATAAGGCGAGAACTGCAGCCAAGTTAGCTGCAGAACCTGAGGCAGAAGACCCAATGTACCCAATGTAATTAAATAAAATATAAAATAAAGATGAGAATAATTAAAACATTTAACGAATTCACAGGTTCAATGTATGAAGATGCTATTGATGCAGGTGAAGATTCAAAAGTAGTTATTGATGATATTACACTAGATTCAGGAAAAGAAATAAAATCAACTGAAATTTTAGGAGTTATTTTATCTTCAAAAAGTGAAAAGGAATTTAAAGAATATTTCTATAAAGAGTATGGAAACACCGGGTTTACTGAAGAAGATATGTTTACTTTAGTTAAGTTTTATAGTGAGCATAGTGAAGAAGAAGCTGAAGCAGAAAAAGAAGCAGAAAAAGAATCTGATGGCGGGGCTGAAGAAGATCCATTAGCAGGTATGTAATATTCAAAAATTCTATAAATTTAAAAGGATATATAATAGAAATATAATAAAATAACAATTATGACTAACAACTTACTGATCCTAGAAAGGTCATCTACGGAATTAGAGTTTAAAAAAGATGGTGGAACTTATGTTCTTGAGGGTATTTTTGGAGAAATCGATAAGAAGAATCGTAATAATCGAATATACACAGAATCAGAATATTTACCGCAAATCGAAGCTCTTCAGGCTAAAATTAAGTCATCAAAACTTTTAGGTGAATTAGATCACCCACAGACGTTTGATGTTTCTTTAAAAAATGTATCACATATTATTGAAGAATTAGCATACGACAGCGTTACCAAACAGGTTAAAGGAAGAATAAGGTTATTAGATACAGATGCTGGAAGACAAGCAAAAGCACTTGTTGACGCCGGAGTTCCTTTACAAATTTCAAGCAGAGCAGCAGGTGCTGTAGAATCTAATGGTACTGTAAAGATCAAGCAATTATTTACATATGATTTAGTAGCAGATCCAGGATTTGAAAATGCTGAATTGAAACGAGTTAATGAGGCATATGGCTTTGTTAACGAAGGAAATGACCTATTTATTTACGAGATAAATAATATAGATGAAAATGAAAAACAAACAATCGAAAATATAAACGAAACAAAAATGGCAGAGTCTAAATTTATTACGGTTGAGGATTTTAACAAGTACTCCAAGTATCTTTCTGAAGAAATCAAATCCATTAAAGATGGTATGAACACTTTAACTGAAGATGAGTCAACTGATTCTCAATTAGAAACACTAAAACAATATGCAGATTATTTAGCTAAGCGCTTAGATGAATCTATAGCCTATACCGAACATGTTGCTGAAAAAACAGATAATGGTATTCAATACACAGAATCACTTGCAGAGAAATTAGATCAAGGTATTCAATACTCTGAACATATTGCAGAAAGTGTTGATGCTATCAAGAACTATACAAATTATTTAGCAGAATCCTATAATGAAGGATCAGCTTCTTATGAAGACTTAATTAAATACACAGAATATTTAAGAGAGAACTTAGAGAAAGTTACTGAATATGCTGAATATGTTGCTGAAACAGTTAATACTAATCTATTGTTAGAAGATGGCGAAGCTGCTGGTTTACCTGCAGAAGAACTTGAAGACGAGACTAAAGATGTTACTATAGATGATATAGACGCTGATGGTAATGTAATTGACAGTACACCAGAAGACGAGGAAGATGAATTAGAACTTAAAGGTTCTGGTGATGCTGCTGGTAAAGACGTAGATGCTATGGAAGCTTATAAAAATTCAATCACTTCTAAGTTAGAAGCTATTGTTGAAAGGGTTAATGCTAAGAAATCTAGCAATCCATCATTCTTTAAATTCATATCTGAAGAAAAAGTAAATGAATTTAATGCATTAACAACTGAAGAGAAATCTAAAATCACTAATGCGGTTGAAGGCAAAGGTTATTTAACTGAAGGACAAATCTTAGGTTTATGGGCTAACTCATTAATGGGAGCTGTACCTACAAATGAAACAACACTTCCAGTTATCTCAATGATGCCAACAGAATATCATGCAACATGGACTAAATTGTCTGAAGCTAAGAAAAACCAAATTATTGCACAATCTAAAATGCAAAAATTAGAAACTTCTTATCAGGTTGCTAATTTCTGGCAAACTAGGGATCTTAGAGAAACTTCATCAATCATGGAGAAAATCACTATGATTAACGAAGCTAAGATTGAAGATGTTAAAACACTTGGATATGACGCAACTGAAATTGGAGCAGAAATCGCAAAAAGATTTAAAAAATAATGTAATTCTTTAGTTTTTTTGAAAAAATTAAAAATTTCAACTAATAATAAAGATATATAGTATTAATAAACCCATTCGATGCTCAGTTAAGAAGCAAAAAACTGAAATAATATCGAAAATTCGTAAAATACGAAAACATAAACCATTAAAAAAATAAATAAAACAAAAATGGCAAATTTAATTAATGAATCAGAAATCAGAGCAACATGGTCTCCGATTATTGAATCAGCAACAGGAATCAATGACGCAAGCAAATTAGCTTGGATGTCAGAGTACTGTCACAATCACAAACTTTATGAAGATGCATCTACAATGTCTTTAGGTACTGCAGGTAATATCTTCGGTATGGGAGCAACAGTTCTACCTTCAGGTTATGCAAGTGGTGTTTCTACTGTAAATGGTTCTGGAGACAAATCTCCTTCACTATTACCTCTAGCAATGCAAGTTGCTGCACAAACTATCGGACTTGACTTAGTACCAGTAGTTCCTATGGCTGGACCAATGGGATTATTGTCTTACTTAGATTTCGTTTATGAAGGTGGTAAAACAGCAGGATCTACTTCGCCTACTTATATTAAAGGTAGTGCTGCACTTTTAGGAACTGGTAATATAGCTGCTGTTGAAGACGAAAACGGTGCTTATACATTTATCGGTTCTTCAAGAATTGATGGTAAATCAATCTTTAAAGTAGGAACAATCGTCGGTGCTACTGTTGCTGCTGATTTAGAAGCTTTTGCGCTTGGAGCTGGTGTAACTGTTGAACTAGTTAACGCATTGGAAGATCATATCAAAGGATTTACTGCTGCTAATGTTTCAGGAGCACCATTCTCAAGAGATGCTGGAGAACAAACTCCTGATAAAATCATGGGTCTTTCTCTACACTCTAAATCTGTTTCAGCTGAAACTTACCAAGTTGCTGCTGCAGTTACAAGAGAACAAGTTCAAGATTTGAAACAATTCGGCGTTGATGCAGTTGCTCAAGTTGAAGCAGTTTTAACTAATGAGTTGACTCAATCTATTAACCAACACATCCTAGGAAGAATCAGATCTTTAGGTACAACTAACGTTACAGCTGCATTTACTGCAGGTGGTTTTGATTTAACATTGCCTACTGCAGCTTCTCTAGTTGGAGGTGAAACTTTACCGTCAGTACACCGTAGAATCTTATCACAAGTTCTTGCAGCTGCTAACTTAATTGCTAACAGAGGTCGAAGAGGTGCTGGTAACTTCGCAGTATGTGGACCACAAACTGCTACAGTTTTACAATCAATCGCTGGATTCGTTGCTAACCCAATGGCTAACACGTTTGCACAAGCTGCAGGAGCAATCTATCCTTTAGGATCTGTTGCTGGAATCAATATCTATACTGATCCAACATTGGAATGGTCAGATTATTCTATCGCAGTTGGTAGAAAAGGCGATGGTAACGGTCCTGGTATCGTATTCATGCCTTACTTAATGGCTGAATCAGTTCAGACTATTGCTGAAGGAACAATGGCTCCTAAGATTGCTATCAAATCAAGATTCGCATTGGTTGACGCTGGATTCCATCCTGAAACTCAATACGTTAACTTTGACGTTAAAGGTTCTTGGACAAACTTATTAACATTAGCTTAATACTTAAATTAGAACTAACATTCTAATGTACTGAAAAGGAACCGAGAAATCGGTTCCTTTTTTTGTGATATATACTTATATAACAAATGAAATTATAAATATGAAGAGAATAATGTTATTCGAAGAGTTCATAAACGAACTTGAATTTAAAGATGCTAATGCATTTAAAGTATATGCTAAAGATAAAAAAATTGGAAAGAATACCAAAGTAACTATCGCCGGCAAAACC
>Ga0105050_10001576_pt1 | contig 34138 bp, 23 predicted proteins | sample FRY01_FD_78088 | JGI IMG/M metagenome (GOLD analysis project Ga0105050, IMG submission 78088) | Freshwater microbial communities from Lake Fryxell liftoff mats and glacier meltwater in Antarctica - FRY-01 | ecosystem: Environmental > Aquatic > Freshwater > Ice > Glacier meltwater ...
GACCTGCCTTACCCTTGCACCGTCCTGCCTGACCCCTCGACCTGCATGACCCCCGGACCTGCCTGACCCCCGGACCTGCATGACCCCTGGACCTGCATGACCCCCGGACTGTCGTGCATGACCCCCGGACCTGCATGGCACCCGGACCTGCATGACCCCAGGACCTGCATGACCCCTGGACCTGCACGCCCCCCGGACCTGCATGACCCCCGGACCTGCATGACCCCCGGACCTGCATGACCCTTGGACTGTCGTGCAGGAGGCCGCCTCCTAGCCCAAGCCACCACGTCCCGAAAAGCAGCGAGGCCGGCGCGATCTCACCTTGAACTGAGAGCTCGGAACCCGCATGTTGCCGCGCTCTCAACCTTAGAGAGACGCGCCACCACCCGCCCCATCCCCGCAAGGTACTGATATGTCTATACTTACACGCATCTCATCAGCCGCCGCCATCGGCTGCCTCCTCGTGTCGTCCCTCGCGACCGCCGGCTGCGGCGACGACAATAGCCCCAAATCCATCCCGCTCTCTGAGCTGTCCGCCGCCAACGGCGCGGCATTCTGCAAACAGGCCGTCGCCTGCACGCTCCCCGATCCCGATGGCGCAATCTTCGCCGTCATCGCCAAGGCGAGTCCCGATTCGTGTGCCGACGCCTTCGCAAAGAACGCGCCAGGGGACGTCGCGGCCTGGGTCGCTGATGGCAAGGTGAAATACGACGCAGCCAAAGCTGCAGAATGCTTGAACCAGCTCGCCACGTTCTGTCTCGCCGCCGGCCCTGGACCGGATGCCTGCGAGGCAACCCTCACCGGGCTCGTCGCGGCGGGCGGCTCCTGCGACGACGACGTTTTCTGTGCGGGCGACGCGCGCTGCGATATGGACTCAGTCGATGGCGATTGTCCGGGGGTCTGCAAGACGCTCGTAGCGATCGGCGAGAGCTGCGAGTCCTGGGATGATTGTTCGTCCGCCGCCGGCAGCGCCCAATGCGACTTCACGACCAAGAAGTGCGTCGCGAGCACCCCCGCCACGAAAGAGACGGCCGCGGTCGGCGAGCCGTGCGGCTGGTTCGGCACCTCCGAAGGCACGCGCGAAGTGACTTGCACCAATGGTCTTGTGTGCATCTACGATGAAGTTGAGTCGGTATGCACGGCCGTCCTCGCCAAGGGCGCGGATTGCTCCCGCGACGGCGTCTGCGAGCTAGGCACCGTCTGCAGCCAAAACGAAGCCGGCGCGCGCTGCGACTCGATCTCCGTCGCAAGCAAGGCCGGCGACGCGTGCAACGAGAACGACCGCTCCAAGCCCATTGTCGTCTGCAATGTTTTCATGCGCTTGGCCTGTGGTGACGATGGAAAGTGTGCAGCCGTCACGGGCGCCGCCGGAAGCCGTTGTGATGACTTCATCCTGCCATGCAACGCCGGCCTCTTCTGTGACGACGGCGAGACCTCCGCGTGTGTCGCCGTGAAGGCCGACGCGGCGGCGTGCGACGACGACGAAGAGTGCTCCTCGGGCTATTGCGGAAGCGGCGATACCTGCGCGGCGCTGGTCTGCGAATAACCATAAAACCGCCCCCGTTCGCGCTCTAGCTGGCGCCACGCGGGCTTGAGGACAAAAGTCGCCGACTCTCCGTCACACGAGAGTCGGCGACTTTTTCATTCGTAGCCGTCACGCCGTTTGCGTATATCTAAAGCGCTTTAATTCTCGTCGCCGGAAATATGCATGCAGATCAAACAATGTATCACCGCCGTCTCCATCGCACTGCTTGCCGCGGCATGTAGTACCGACGGGCAGAGCGCTCTTGACGTCATCGCGACCGACACCCAGACCATCGACACAGCGGCGGATATGGAGGCTGACGTCCCCCTCGATGTCGGGACGACAGACCTCGCTGAGGAAGACATCCCCGTGCCCGTCGACGTCGAGCACCCGCCTCTCTGCACCCCAGGCGCTGCCGCCTGCGCCTCGGTGACCTCGCGCCATATCTGCGATCCGACCGGCCTCGCCTATCTCGACCCCGAATCCTGCGCCGCGGGCAGCCGCTGCACCCTAGGCGTGTGCGGGCCGGCCTGCCCAACCAACCCCAAGTTTGGCGTCTACGCCGGCTGCCAGTACTGGGCGACCGACCTGCCAAACTACCCGGACCCCACGATGAACCCCACGCCCGAAAACCTGCCGTGGGCTATCGTCGTCTCGAACCCCGGCGAGACGGCGGTCACGGTTGGGTTTGAGATGCCGCCGCTGATGACCTGGGCCCCGGTCGACGACGTCGTCCCACCCGGCGTGTCGGTCGTCTTCGAGCTCCCCAATATCAACGTGCAGGGCACATCCCAAGGGCGCTTCGGCGTTCATTTGGTGGCCTCTGGGCCGATCCTCGCGCATCAGTTCAATCCCTGGGATAGTGGGTTCTCCAATGATGCGAGTTCGTTGCTACCGGACCCACTCCTAGGTACCGACCACGTGATCCTCTCGTGGCCGACGAGCCCCTTTGACCTCGTGCAGATCCCGGGCTTACCTACGCCTCCAAACCAGAACGGCTACTTCACGGTCATCGCCGCCTATGACGACACGCGGGTGACCTTTCAGACCTCGGCACCTGTTCGGAACGCCCCAAATTTCATCGGGATGAACGTCGGGCAGCTGCGGACCGTGACCCTCCAACGGGGCGAGGTCCTATCGGTACAAGGGGACCCCGGTCGCCTAGTCGAAGTCGCGGATATGACAGGGACTCGGGTCTCGGCGGATAAACCGATCGCGGTCTTTGGCGGACACGAGCAGGCCCTTATCGGCGACCCACCTCCGCAGGACCCCATCGACCCGGAGAACACCAAGTCCTTATGCTGTGCGGACCACCTCGAGGCGCAGATGCTGCCGACGACACTCCTCGGGACGACCTACTTCGCGATCAAGTCGCCCCCTCGCGGTACGACCACCATCGAACCAGATTTCTGGCGCATCCAGGCGGCCGACAACGGCGTCACTATCACCACAGACCCACCGCAGGCCGGCGCCTCGGGGCGGGTCCTGACGAAGAAGGGTGACTTCGTCCAGATTAAGACCGCCGCATCATTTCAGGTCAACGCAACTGGCCCGATCCAGATCGGCCAATACCTCGTCAGCCAAGGGGCCACCGAGGACTTTATCGGTGACCCGAGCCTTATGGTTTTGGTTCCCGCGGCTCGATTCCGTCGTGATTACGCCTTCATGCTACCAGATGAAGGCTATCGGAAGCTGTGGGCCTCCATCGTTCGCGAGATCGGTCAGGCGGTCACGATCGATGGTTCCCCAGTCGCCGCCAGGTTTGCCCAGGTCGGTAGCACTGGCTGGGAGTACGCGTGGGTCGAGCTCGCCGCGGGGGTCCACGAGGCCAGCTCGGCGAAACGTTTCGGCCTAAATCTCTATGGTTACGGTAAGGCCGTCAGCTTCTCGTTCGCCGGTGGTATCGCCGGCCCGCGCGAATGAGGGCCCCGGCCGATTTCAACCGTACTGGACGCTGATCGTCTCGATGACGGTCTTGATGGCCGCCTTGACGACCTCGGTGTCGGGGTGGCGCACGACGACGTAGCCCTCGCCTTCGTAGCTGTCGGCTCGGGGCTCGCCGCGCGTCGGTAGCTGGGCCTTGACGACTAAGTGACCGATCTTCTTCTGTACTTCTTCGGCGCCCGATACGCTGACGACCCGCCCGCGCCCGATCCCGCGTAAAAAGGCCGTGCCGACGGCGTACTTGCGCTCCCACGGGCCGTCGAAGGCCTCGTCGACCACGGCGCGTGCCCAGACGCCATACATGTCGATATCATGGGCGAAACCGTTCGCGAGCACGATCTGGGCGCCGGGCGGGCGGGCCGCGATCTCGCCAATCGCGAGGGTGCCGTCGTTTTTGCGGAACCACTCCATGTGCGTCATGCCGGTCCTTAGGCCAAGGGCCTGCACGGTCTTGGTGCCGAGCTCGTGGACCCCGTCGAACTCTTCGGTGTGCATGTCGCGGGGCAGGACCACGGACCATTTGATCCAGGGGTTTTCCATAACCTCGAGGGGCGTCGGGTAGTAGCGGGTCAGCGAGGTGAACTTGACCTCGCCCCCAATCACGATGGTTTCAAAGGAGTATTCGCGGCCAAGTAGGAACTCTTCGGCCAGGCACGGGCGCGCCGGAGACGCGTGAAGGGCGGCCACGGCGGCGCGGAGGTCGTCCGGGCCATCGATGCGCCACGTCGCCTTGCAGCCCATACCCGCCGGGGGCTTGAGGACCAGCGGAAATCCGACCTCCTCCGCGAAGGCGGCCGCCTCGTCTTGATTGGTGATCAGCTTATGCCTGGCGCAGGGTAAGCCGTGCTTGCGAAGCTCGTCCTTCATCGCGGCCTTCTCGCGGAAGAGCTCGGCGATACGCGACGTCGGGCCGACAATGCCCATGGCCTCGCGGACCTGGCCTAGCTGTACCTGAAGGGGCTCGAGGATACCGAGCAGACGATGGATGGGCCCGTAGTGGTGCGCCAGCTTGTGGGTCGCGGCCAAGATCTGGCCGGCGTCCATGCCGTCCTGAATCAACGTGATGTCTTTGAACATACGAGCATCTTCGCCGGTCGGCGGTTTCTGCCAAATGCCAAGGAGGCGGACGTCCGGGAGGCGCGCGACCGCCCGGATGAAGCGCATCGTATTTTCGAGAGGAAAGGGGGCCGCAAAGATCACGTTTCTCATGGTTCGGGTGTAGCATAGGCCTATGAATGTCGTCTTCCTCGCACCGCACTACCCCCCTGAAATGCAGCAATACACCCGCGGCCTCGCCGAGGTCGGGGTGAACGTCTTGGGGATCGGCGACCAGCCGGCGGCGGGACTCTCGCCGTCACTGAAGCGTCATCTCACGGACTATTTGCATGTGCCTAAAATCATGGACGAAGCCGACGTCGTCGCGCGCGCCCATGCGTGGCTGAAGGGTCGATCCGTCGATCGGGTCCTGGCGAACTGGGAGCCACTGGTGCTGACGGCGGCGCGGATGCGCGAGCGCTTCGGCGTGCCCGGGATGTCCTACGACGCGGTCTTGGGTTTCCGGGATAAGCAGGTCATGAAGGAGAGGGTCGCGGCGGCTGGTCTACGGGTGCCGCGCTCCGTCCGGACCCAGACCATCGCCGAGGTCCGCGCGGCGGCTGAAGAGATCGGTTTCCCTTTGATTATCAAGCCAATTGCCGGGGCCGGCAGCGCCGATACGTATCGGGTCGACAGCCCGGCCGAGCTGGAAAAAGTCCTGCCGGCCATGAGGCACGTCTCCGAGGCCAGCGTCGAGGAGTTTATTACGGGGCGCGAGTTCACGTTTGACACGATCTCTAAGGGTGGGGTGCCCCTCTACCGGAACATGACCGAATACCTGCCGCCGCCGCTGGTCGCGCGCTCGGTCGAGTCGGTGAGTCCCGTGATCATTACGATCCGAGACCTTGACCAGCCGCATCTGCAGAAGGGGCGCGAGCTAGGCGAGGCAGCGCTGACCGCGCTCGGCATGGACACCGGCTTCACCCACGCCGAGTGGTTCCTGACACCCAGAGGCGAGGTAGTCTTCGGCGAGGTCGGCTGCCGCCCAGGCGGCGCGTGCATCGTCGACCAGATGAACTATACGAGCGACATCGACCTCTTCCGCGAGTGGGCGCGAGTCGCCTGTTGGGGCCACTTCGCCGCCGACCAGACCCGCAAGTACAACGCCGCAATCATCTTTAAGCGCGCGAAGGGCCAAGGTCGCATCACGCGGATCGAAGGCCTGAAAGAGTTCATGAAACAATACGGCGAGTTCGTCGTCGAGCAGACCTTCTCGCCCATCGGCACCCGCCGTCGGGATTGGAAGCAGACCCTCCTGTCCGATGGGCACATCCTCCTCCGCCACGAGAACTGGGACCGGGCCTACGAGCTGTCCCAAATCGTCGCGAACGACATCACGCTCTACGCTGAATAGCTGACGCCTCTGTCGAGCACTTATCAATTATATATACGCGACTCCTGTGCAGGACCCTCGATCGTGTGCAGGACCCCGCTAGAAGCCGTGCTAAGGTCTAGCTTTGGGAGCGAACGCGGTTGCCAGACGCTCCCAGTCGAAGCCCGGACCCGGATCCCACCGTTCGGCCTCCCAGGTGCTGTGCGCGAGGAAGCCGCTGAAACTCGCAGCATCCGCCAGCGGAATGCACAGCACCCCGCCGTCCGCGTCTTTCGGGTAGGCCGGCGCGAGTCCCGGTAAAAGTCGCACCAAGAGACGGCTGACCGAGAGCCCCGAGCGCCATTGCGCTTCCGTGTAGCCATAGTGCTGGAGTTCGTAACCGTTGATCGTCACAATTTTAGACTTCGCGCGTGGGTGACGTTGCATATCTTCGATACGGTCATGGTCCTCGGGATACATCGGTGCATTAGGTTCCTTCACCAGATTCTTGGACATATTGTTGAACAAGAGACTCACAGCTCGGTTGTTGGCCATTCCGGCGTGGTAAGCAGCCAACGTGAGATCCACCGATTGGATAATGGTTCCATCGAAATCGATCAGAATGTGGTCCGAGAGGCCCCTAGACCGCAGCACCCGCAGCGCCATATCGCTATCACGTGTCCCATCGAAGTGAATCACGACCTGATTCACCAACGCTTGTGCACCCGCGATGTCGGTCGTCGCGATTGATACCCCGGCACGGGCGTATCGATGTCCGCATCGGGGCATCTCCGGCTCCCCTGGATTGTTGCAGGTGTCAATAGAGTCCCGATCTATCGAGTCTGGTCCACGCGAGACAATCCCAGCATAGATGGGCACCGTGTCATCGAGCGGAAAACGCCGTCCTCCAAAGAAAATGGCCGCCGGGTTATCCGGGACAAACACCGTCTCGAACCCGTCCCGAATTGCGAAGTGGTCCCGGTTCGACGCCACATAGATACCTGGCGTGAGTACGGCGTTCCAACCGTCGCGGAGGGTCTCGGTGACGATCTCCCCACCCACGACCGGGTCGATAGTCCACTTCTTGTCCTGCCCCCCCTCACCGGTCATGACCATCAAACGGCCACTTCCCGCTGGGATCTTTTCACTGTCCACACTCGTTTCGAGCGAGTAGGTCCATCCGGCGACCGTTCGACCTACATATTTCGGCGACAACGCACCGTCCATACGGACATCCCCGAAAACGGCGGTGCCTTTGACCACCATGGATTCATAATCGAAGGTGATGTCGAAGGCCTTCGCACCACAGATGAGCTCTGCGATGTCGGCGATGGGGAGGTCGGGCAGGGAGGCAGCTCCCGCCTCAGGTCTCCAAGCCTCAAACGACGCATGCCTCACGAAACACCGAGGTTGCTCAAGCGATTGAATCACCAGGTCTATTTGATTGGCTAAACCCGTCGAGCAGTCCCCGGCCACGACCAGAGACGACTCAGCCCAAGTCAGCACCAACGGCTCGCGTTTGGGCTTCGGTGTCGTGGGTGCCGTCACACTCGACGGGTCATCGCCCCCTGATACCGGGCTTGTCTCGTCCGAGGAGCACGCCCCACCCACCAGGACGAGCGCCGCTATCATCGAAAGTGGCCGAGATTGTGACATTGTGATTCCCGAAGGTGAGGTGCTGGTTTGCAACGCACTTACCCCTTGCCACCGGACTCGACGGTCGGCTGGGTGGATGCTAAAGCAACTTATTTGTGTTGTGATATCGTCGTCTGGCTTCGTGGTGTGTCGGCTTTAGAAGCAAGCATCTATGCGGCCCTCGGACAACCTAAGGCTTGAAGTCCTCAATGAGTCCGCGGCCCACATTATGGTGTGTTGTCGGCTACGGCCCAGCCTTCGGCCGAAAAGCTGTCGCGAGGCGCTCCCAGTCGAACCCCGGGCCGGGGTCCCAGCGTTGGGAATTCCAATGAAAATGAGCCATAAAGCCATGAAACCCGGGCGCATCTTCGAGCGGGGTGCGAATAAGTTCCTTGTCCGGACTCATCGGATACGTCCCTTCGATTCCCGGAAAGACCCTTAGTAGCAGTCGAGTGACGGCCAAACCCGATCGCCACTGGGCCTCGGTGAACCCATAAGCCTGAACCTTCGAGAAACTGATCGTCTTCACACCGGATTTGGGCCTCGGATGGCGACGCATCTCCTCGATCCGTGGATGATCCTCTGGATACATCGACGCGTCGGGATGCTTCACGAGATTACTCATGAGATTGTTGAAGTCTAGGCCGATACTTTGGTTGTCCGCTTGGTCAGAGTGGAATGCCGACAGCGAGAGGTCGACCGACTGAAAGATGGTCCCGTCGAAGTCGATCGCGATATGGGTCGACATACTACGGGCTCTAAGCACCCGCAGCCCCATTGGCGTATCGTTACACCCATCAATGTGAAACACGACCTGGTTCACCAGAGACCGTGCCTTCCCTATGTCAGCGACCTCGACCTGAGCCCCTGACGCATCTTTGCGCGGGCCGCAGCGTACTTTCTCCTCCTCCTCCTTCTTCTTCGACTTCCTCTTGGTCATCTCTACTTCCAGTTTGCACGAGTCAATCGAATCAGGGTCCGTCGAGTCCGGCCCCAGCGCGACGACGCCTGGATAGATGGGCACGTCGTCATCAAGCGGGAAACGTCGGCCCCCAAAAAAGAGGGCGGCGGGATTGCCCGGCACGAAGCGTGTCCTAAACCCTTCGCGGATCGCGAAATGGTCTCCATTCGAGGCTTTGTAGATTCCGGACTTTAGGAGAGTCGTCCAGCCGTGACGGACGGGCTTCTCGACGGTCTCTCCGTCGGTAACGGCCTCAATCGACCAGGTCGCGTCGCGGCTATCCGCAAGGGTAGAGAGCTCGATCGAACCGTAACCGCTTGGGGAGGCGTCTCTATCTACATCCAAACCGAGGATATAGGTCCATCCATCGACGACGCGGCCGTCGTACTTCGACCCGAGCACGGCATCGAAGCGTAAGTCACGAAATATCACGAGCCCTTCGGCCATTCGGGACGTCCAGTTGAACTCAACATCAAAGGACTTTGACGCACAGATCAACTCGGCGATGTCGGCGGTCGGCACAGGCGGTAGTGCGGCCATGTCCTCACGCTCCACCGCGACCGTGATCTCTGTGTGCGAAACGTCACATTCTCGCGAATCCGAGGCCTCGATTGCCCGAAGAAGCTCGGTCCCCCAGCCACGCGGCGCATCGCCGGAGACCCAGAGCGACTTGCCGTCCCATGTCACTAACAACGGCGCGGACTTCGTCGGTCGCGGCTTCGCAGCTTCTTGGTTCTCGGGCGACGACCCCTCGCCTCCACATGATACACCGACCGCGAGCGCGATGAAAATCATCGCACACTTCAGCAATGACCGACAATGGGACATCAAGACTCCGTGGTTGGCGGGGTGGTTTTCAAAAGCATTGCTCCATATTTCGCAGAGTTCTGTACTGATGTCGACCCGGCGAGCGCGGCGAGTAGCATCGCAAACTTCAGCGACGACCGACAATAGGGCATCAGGACTCCCGCGGTGGCGGTGTGGCTATCGAAAACGTTGCTCTATGTTTCCCAGAGTTCTTTGCTGATGTCGAGCCAACCCAAACGGATTTCAATGAAATGCGCGGAGACCAACGTCGGGGGCGTCGCGATGAGACGTGCAAAACCTAGCAAGCATCATGCATGAGCCTTGGACCGTCATACATGACCCTTGGACCGTCATGCATGACCCCTGGACCGCCGGTCGCGCATGACCCCTGGACCGTCGGTCGTGCATGACCCTTGGACCGTCATGCATGACCCCTGGACCGTCGGTCATGCATGACCCTTGGACCGTCGGTCGTGCATGACCCCCGACGTGCATGACCCCCGACGTGCATGACCCCCGACGTGCATGCCCCCCGGACGTGCATGCCCCTCGGACGTGCATGACCCTCGGACGTGCATGCCCCTCGGACGTGCATGACCCCCGGACGTGCATGACCCCCGGACCTGCGTGACCCCCGGACCTGCGTGACGCATGGGCGGTCGTCCAACCGTCGTCCATGGCCGTCGCGCGGGGGAACAAGCTGACGCACGTTCGGACACCCGTGGTGAAATCGGACGATCACAGTTCAAGCGGGTCGGATCCAAATTGTCGAGTTTTCCTTTGATTCGCCCCAAACCGTGGCCAAGTTCTGTTGTCGCGCCTCCGCGCCCACCTTGACCTCCAAGAGCCCCGGCCCTGCCCATGTCTTCAAAGCTCCCCTACCTCTCCGGCGCCCGCGGCGAGCGCATCACGGCCTCCACCCGCTGGACCGGGGGCCCGGACGGGCACTTTCGGAACACCCACATCTCGATGAAGGCCCCATCACCACCGCTGTCGGTCATGGGCTCCTTCTTCTTTCGCCGGGCCCGCCGCACCCCCAAGACCTCGCTCCCCGTTGACCGGCCCCACGAGGCTTGGACCCAACCGGCCGACACGGGTCTCCGTGTCACCTGGCTCGGCCACAGCACACTGCTGCTCGAGATCGACGGCCACACCGTCCTCACCGACCCGGTCTTTGGTGCACGCGCCTCCCCGTCCGAGCGCTTCGGGCCCAAGCGATTTCACCCGACGCCCGCCTCCCTCGACGAGCTCCCGCCGCTGACCGCGGTCCTCCTCTCGCACGACCACTTCGACCACCTCTGCGCCCTGACGATGCGCGCCCTCGCCGCCTCCGACGTCCCCATCATCACGGCTCTCGGCGTCGGCCACCACCTCGAGCGCTTCGGTATAAACCCGACCAGCATCCACGAGCTGGACTGGCACGAAAACATTGAAGTGAAAGGACTTCGTTTCACGGCCACGCCGGCCCAGCACTTCTCTGGGCGCAGCCTGCACGACCGCAACCGCACCCTCTGGGCCTCGTGGGTCATCAACTCCGACCGGCATCGTGTCTTCTTCTCCGGCGACACCGGCCTCACTCCTGAGTTCACCGACATCGCCAAACAATACGGACCGTTCGACCTCACGATGCTAGAGATCGGCGCCTGGCACCCCGCGTGGGGGACCATCCATCTCGGCCCCGAGAACGCCCTCGAGGCCTTCGCCATGCTCGGCGGTGGCACCCTCTTGCCAGTCCACTGGGGCACCTTTAACCTCGCCCTCCATGACTGGGACGACCCGGGCGAGACCCTCGTCAACCTAGCCGAAGCTCGCGGCGCCCGTATCATCACACCCCGCCTCGGCCAGGTCGTCGAGCCGGCCCAGCTCGACGGGCCGACCCCCTGGTGGCGCGAGCTCTCTACCCGGTAAAGTGTTAGCAATGACCCGCACACCACTCTTCCTCTTCGACATCGACGGCACCCTCCTTCACGGCGAGGGCGCCGGCCGCCGCGCCATGCGTCAAGCCTTCCTCGACCTCTTCGGCGACGCCAGCGGCTTTGAAGGTCTCGGCTTCGGTGGCCTGACAGATCGTCGGATTATTCGCAGCGCCGCCGCCGCCCAAGGCCTCACTCTCGACGAACCGACGATTGCCCGCACCCTAGTTGCCTATCGCGACCACATGGCCCACGATTGCACCTTCGGGCCGCGCTTCACGCCCATCGCCGCGGCCTGCGAGACGACCCGCGCCCTCGCGACCCTCTACCCGCGCGCCCTCGGTCTCGGCACCGGCAACATGGCCGATATCGCGCACCTCAAGGTCGCGCACGTCGGTCTCGCCGGCCTCTTTCACTTCGGAGGCTACGGCGACGACGCCGAGGACCGCGCAGAGATGCTTGGGATCGGCCTCGCGCGGGGTCTCGAGATACTCACCCAGACCCGAGAGGCGGTCCTGCCTGTCGTTATCGGTGACACCGTCCGGGACGTTGAAGCTGCGCGCGCGATCGGAGCCACGGTCGTCGCCGTCGCCACCGGTTTCGAGGACCCGGCCGCGCTCCGCGCCACTGAGCCGGACCTCTACTTGGAGGTCCTGGAACTCGACGCGCTCCTCGATTGGCTATATCACGCGTCTCGCGGTTAGTAGTATGACACTATGTCAGAAATTGCCGCGACCTTGCGCAGCGCCTACCTCGCCGCCGCACACACCCCAAAGGCCGCCGTGGGGATCGCCGTCGCTAGCTTCTCGGTGAGGCCGGTATCTTCATTGCTGTACAATACGAAAAGCGGCCCGCCCTTCGGATGCTGCCACGCCGCAAAGAAGCTCTCGTGGCGACCGCCGTCGTTCGCCTCGACCTCAAAGGTCTTCAGCCATCGCCGCCCTAGGGTCGGATGTTTCCACCACAGCCGGTCTTTCGCGCTGACGATGGGATAGGCCGTGCCGCTGACAACCACGTCCGTCGTAGGTTTCGGACAGGCCGTCAGCCCGTGCTTCTCGATAAAGGCCTTCCGTGCCGGTGTGTCCTCACCCGCGCAAGTCGTTGAATCGGCGAAACAATCCAGCGTCCCACCGAGGTCATCGCCCGCCCACACCAGCTGTACGGTCCCCGTCTCGTCAACACCCATCATTGTGTCAGCTGACGCGACGGCCATCATCGCTGACTTGCCGTCTCCCGACATCGCGAAGCACCCGACATCGATGGCCTTTTCAGGGACGGGGCCCAGCTCTTTGGCCTCAAGTGTTTTCGCCTCGACAGGTACACATGGCTCGATGCCTAGCTCAGACCCGCGGACCTGATAAGACTCCTGCTGAAGAATACCGTCATCTTCGGTCGCGACGACGAGCACGAACACATGCGGCGTCTTATCTGACGCGAAAGCCCGGAGATCTCGTTTAATAAAGAGGTCTTTGGCCTGGTCGAAGCGCGTGACCACCCCTCTCGCGCCGCCCTCGACCTCAAAGCTGAGCTCTTCTGGTGACATGATGAGGCTGACACGTTTCCCTAGGGGAAACACATCGAGCGACGACCGAAACGGCCGAGGGATGCAGGGCTCAATCTGCCCACCCGCACCCGGATGACGCACCTCACAGCCAGCGCTGCTTGCGGCGGTCGGTGCACATGGGACCAAAGCCATCCCAGTCGCGGCGGCCAGCAGCTCTTTGGTCTCGGACGCACTGGCGGCCGTCCCGCCATTTTCACAGGCGGGTACGTCCTCTTTTCCGCATGCCGTCGCGTAGACCGAGCGATCGAAGGCCTCGGGGGTGCCAAATTTGCGGTCCTCGTATTCTAAACCCAGCCAGAGAGCCTGGCGCTCGAAGCCCTTAAGGAGATCGCCCTCCTCGTGAATCACCAGCGCTCTCTCACCATCCGACGTCACGCCGATACATCCCAACCGACCGGACTCAATCGCCTTTAGGACCTCGGGCGCGATCCCGTCAGACCCGGCTTCGGCACCCGTCGGGGCAATCACCACACCATCGCCAGCCCCGGCCACCACCTTGTCGGCCTCACCCACCGCAGGCGCCGCGCCAGCCTCGACCGGCTTATCTTTGCTACCACAACCGATTTGCAAGGCCGCGACTGCCACAAGAGACATAATCAATGGACGGGACATAGTAGCTCCTCAATGTATTCTTGGCGCCTAGGTCGGATCACCCACGACAGAACGCATCAGACCCTAGGGGGCTTCCTCACAAAAGCCAAACGCCGAGGTCGGGATCGCCTTCGCGAGCCTCTGGTTGAGCCCAGTGTCTTCATTTCTGTACAACACGAACAGCGGTCCGCCTCTCGGGTGCTGCCACGCGGCCTCGAAGCTCTCGTGGTCGCCGCCGTCGTGTGCATCGACCTTGAACGACATCAGCCATCGGTGCCCCAGAGTCGGATGCACAAACCATAGCCGGTCGGCCTTCACGTCGAGCTCGAATGAGCCGCCCCCCGCACGGAGCTTTTCAAGCCGTTGCGGGCAAGACGTCAGGCCGTGTTGCTCAATGAAGGCCTCCCTCGCAGCCCCCTCACTGTCCTTGCAAGCCGAAGAATCTAAAATGCAACCTGGAGGCGGGCTGAGGTCCTGGCCAGCCCACACGAGGGACAGCGCGTCGTCGGCATCCGCCTCACCTTCTTCTTCGCCATCCATCGCCGGCATCGTGTCCTCGGACTTCACCGCCATGAGCGCGGCCTTGCCGTCCGTCGTCATCGCAAAACACCCGACGTCCGTCGCCTTGTCGGCGACGGGGGCAAGGGTGACCTCGGCTGCCGCCTCATTGCGCTTCGCGACAGAGATACAGGGGCCAAGTCCCAACTCAGACCCCCGGATCACGTGCGTCGTCACCACGAATTCGCCGGGCTCCATCTCCGTCCTCAGGGCCACAAAAACGTGCTGCGTCGTCGCTGAAGCGTAGGCCGTAAAGGTTCGCGCGGTCGCCTCGTCCACTTGGTCGAAGGCGACTAGTCGGTGACTGTCACCGCCCGCGATGGCGAAGGTCAGCTCGGCACCGTCGACGGACACAGTCACGGGCTGTCCCAGTGGCTTCACCACGGCATCGCCCGTGGCCGTGGCGCTGTCCTGGCTCTCGCAAGGCACCCAATCTCGACCTAGGATTGCGCCTGTCAACGCATCGTCCTCTTGCGCGGTGCGGGCCGGAAGTCCGTTTACACACGTTGGCTCTCCCTCGCCCCCGCACTCGGCCTCGTAAAGGTAAGTCCGCTCCTGTCCATCGATAGGCGTCGCCGACAGCCACACAGCCGCGCGCGTCACGTTCGCCGCCGACTTCTTGTACATCAAATAGACCAGCGCTTTCTCGCCGTCTCTGCTGAAGCCCACGCAACCCGCGAGCCCGGTCTCAGCGGCTGCTTTGACCGCAGCGGGCAACGTCGAGGGCTGCGTGCCCACCGCCTCGTCGTCGCTTGGCGCCTCCACGTCCGCAGAATCGACCGGAGCCTCAGCCGCGACCGGTTCGGCGGCGATCAGGGTCCTAGCAGCGGCCGCCTCGGCGGGCGCGACAGCTGGGGCCGGCGGTGCCGTGACCCGAGGTTTTTCCTTGGAACCGCAACCACCCTGCAGGACAGCCAACGCAAAGGCACACGAAAAGAAGCGGGACATGGTGGCTCCGGGTAAGGTAGTTGCGAGTGAAATGATTACTTAGAGGCGGGCGTCTATTCCGCGATCGCGGGGGCGCCTGGCGTGAACTCCTCCAAGAGCTTCTCGGTGACGTCCATGAAGTCGTCTTCTGTGACCAATCCCACGAGCTTGTCCTCGCTGACGACGGGCAGACACCCGATGCGATAGCGCCGCATGAGGCGGATGGCCTCAATCGTCGGGGTCTCGGGCGTCACGGTGTACAGCTCGGTCCGCATGATGGCCGACGCCGGCGTCCGCGCCCGGACCTGTTTGGCCGTCAGGTGGCGCAAGACGCCCCTGTGCGTCACGAGCCCAACAAGCCTGTGCTCTTTGTCCTCGACCGGCACGTAGCGCAGGCGCTCCCAGATCATCAGGTGGGTCACCACCTCGACCGGGTCCTCGGCTTGGATGGTGAAGAGATCCGTGCGCATGAACTGCTCTACCCGCTCGTAATTGCGATGTACACCACTCGTCTCGTCCAAGCGCGCCCTCTCCCATTCGGAGACCGGTCGCCCGGTCAGCTGACGTTGTACCGTCGCCGCGACAAGGGCGTTCGCCCTCTCGGCCGGGGTCGCGCGATCGCGCAGCGAGTTCCAGCTTGAAAATTGCCACCGCGCGCCGGTTCGGCCCGTCCGCGCCCGCACCTCGACGACCCCCAGATATTTCTGGATGTCGGCCTCATCGACCTTTTGCCGGCGCAGGCCGGACTCGGCTTGGGGCAAGAGGCGCTCGAGAATCAACGACCGCGCCGAGACCTCCTCGCCATCCAGCCACAAGAAGCTGGCCCCGAGGCCCTCTCGCGCCGCCGTGTAGAAGTTGTAGCCCGCCTGGTCGAAGTCCATGCGCTTGGTGACGTCCTCGCCCGAGGCGCCCCACTCGGACATGAGCCCAAACCAGAAGGCCGCCGAGGCCATCTCGTCGAGGGTGCTGGGCCCCGATGGCATCACGCGATTCTCGATGCGGAGGTGGGCCTTGCCGTCGGTGACCCCAAAGCAGGGGCGATTCCAGCGATAGATCGTGCCGTTGTGCAGGCGCAACGCCTTGAGTTTTGGGATCTCGCCCGCGTCCAGCACCGCCATGGGATCTTCATCGAGGTCCGTGCCGACCAAGGACCGGAAACGCGCGATGTCCTCGCGATAGATCTCGGAGATCGACTTCTTTACCCAACGCGTCCCGAAATTCACTCGGGCCTCGGTCTCGCGCCCCTGCGTATTGGGTTTACGTGTATCCACGGCCTGACGGAAGAGGGCGATGCGCGTCTCGGCCCACAGGCGCCGGTTAAACGCGATCGGCGAGTTGGCCGAGACCGACATGATAGGACCTGCAAGCACCTGCGCGATGTTGTACATGCGCGCGAACTCTTCCGGGCCGACCTGGTAGTGGATCTGAAAGCTTGAGTTGCAAGCTTCGAGCATCACGGAGTCATGGTCGATGATCAGCTCGTCCAAGCCCTTGATCGAGAGCTCGAATTTTCCTCCGCGCAGCTCCGTCACGATCTTGTTCAGCGCCTGGTAGCGCGCCGAGGGCACCATGCTGTCGAGGCCCAGATTCTTCTTCATCAGGGTCGGCAAGATGCCCATCAGGACGACGTGCATGTCGAGGCCACGAGCCGCGTCGCGGGCCTTCTCCATCAACATATCGAGCTGGGCGTGCATCTGCGCCAGACCGTCGCCCCGCAAGAACTGCGGGTCGCAGTTGGCCTCCAGCTGAAACATGCCGAGCTCTGTCGTGAAGTGCTCGTCTTGCAGGGCGGCCAGCATTTTGAGGGCGCCGTTTGCCGGCCCCCACGACTGGTTGACGAGGAAGACCTCTTGCTCGGCCCCGATGCGGCGCATCCCGGACTCAAAGGTCCCCTCAGCCAGCATCCGCTCGAGCGCCTGGAGGTCTTGCAAGAGCGCGACCATGTAGTCGCGGTGCTTCTCGCCGTCGCTCGTGGACTCGACCTCTTTATGTGCGCGGGTATTGTCGGTGGTGCTCATCGCTTTTCCGTCCATTGGCCGAGGTATTTCGGCAACATGTCTCGCCAGGTATCCCAGTCGTGCGGCGTCTGTCGCCCCCACGAATCCACGCGATTTGGCACGCCCTTTTTGCCCAAGGCGTTGGCCATCGCGAAGGACTCGCCGATGTCCTCGGCCCGCCCCTCGCCAGACGGCATCAGGATAAAGCGCGTGCGAAGCTTCTCTAGGTGCGCCCCGCCAAGGATCGGCATGAAGTGCACGGGTGAGCTCAGCCAGAAGTCGTCGTTGAACTCGCCTGGAGCGCACTTGAAAAAGCGCCTGAGATCATAGGTCCCGCTCATGCCGATGGCGCGCGCGAAGACGTCCGGGAAGCGGCAGACCATCGCGACCGCGTGAAAGGCGCCAATCGAGGCCCCTGCGGTCCAGACCTCGATGTTCGGGTCTCGGCAATCGGCGCGGATGGCGGGGACGACCTCGTGGCGGATATATTGATGGAACTGGTTTTGCAGCCACATCCGATAGCGGGGCGGGCCCTCGCCGCGGACGAAGGCCATGCCCGAGACGCTGTCGCAGGAGTAGACCTTGATGGCACCAGCGTCGACGAGAGGGCGCAGGACATGGACGAGCCACATGCGCTCGATCTCTTCCGCGTCGCCACCGGCGGTCGGGAAGATGAGGACGGGCTGGCCCATGGTCCCCCAGCGGACGAGGGTGGCCTCTTTGCCCATTCGCTCGGAATACCAACGGGTTGACGTTTTGTCAGGTGGGTTCGGGCTCATACGAGGGGCTCTCCCTTCGCGGCGTCGCTGGCGCGCCATTGTTGGATGCGACCCCAGAAGAGCTCGGTGAAGGACTCGATCTCGTGCGCGGGGAAGAGGGCCGCGACCTTCTGCCGGACGGCGCTCTTGGCGTTTTCAGTCCCAAAGAACTCCCAGGCCACCTCGTCGAGGTGTGAGAGGTGTTTTTCGCAGAACTCGACGAATTTTTCGGTCTCGAAGCGGTCTCGCGCGATCTTCGCGTAAGCCGTGAGCTTTTCCCGATAGGGCCGGTCGGTGTCGGCCGCGATGTCGTAAAACGGCGTCCAGTCGAGGTTTTTGCGCATCGGCTTCTTCGTGACCGCGCAAAAGATTGACCAGCGCAGCTTGGCCTTCACGAGCCACGGGAAGTGCATATGCAGCGACGTCACCTGCGAGTCCGGGCACGCGTTGGCGAAGTCGATAGGGAACCACTCGCCGTTTTTACGAAGGGACTCACACGAGTTGAAGTCCCATCCGAAGAAGCTGTTGATGGTCAACGTCTGCTCTTTGAGCAGCGAGGCCTCCTCGGCGCTGACGAAGTCGGTGTCCATCGTGTAGCGGTTATGCAAGGCCGCGTCGGGGTCGTATCGCACGAGCCTCGTCTGTGGGCCGAAGCCGATGCAGCGGACGAACGAGTCGAAGGGATCGACGGCATTCTGCAGGTGCATCACGGCATGGCCGCTCTCCTCGTAGCTCTTGCGGAGGCGCTGCTCGTTATCGACCCGGCTGACGCCCTTCCAACCGCCCCCATCGTAGGGTTTGATGAAGGACGGATAGCCGACCTTTTTACCGACATCGGCGAGGTCGAAGAGCTTGGCATAGCGCTTGAGGGTCACAGCCAAGTCAGGCAGAGGCGCGTAGCCCTTGGGCGGGATAAGCCAGGTCTCGGGGATAGGCATCCCCAGCTGGATCATCGCGCAGTAGCTTGTGTGCTTCTCCATGGATTGGACGGCCCAAGGATTATTGAGCACATACAGATCGTCCATCAGGACAGCCTTCTTAATCCACTCGCGGCTGAGGTGATACCAGTGCGTGAGGCGGTCCAGCACCATATCGTAGTCGCAGCGCTGCCTGAGGTCGAAGGGCTCTATTGAGACTCGGTCGACGCTGATGCCGACCGTCTCGCCCCCGTGAGGGATAGCGAGCTCGAGTTTGTCCATGATTTGCTCATAACAGAGCGGCCAGCAGATATCTGCACCGAGCGACAGTCCAATCCTGCGCGTTGCGTTCCCCATGCCTTCCCCCATCTCTTTCCCCAGCAAGTGAGCAGCCATTGGCGCCCGTGAAAATGTGACGGATCTTGCCTACTCATACACCATCATGTGTGGGCCCGGAAAGAGCCACGAGAGCCCTTCGCGCAAACGGTCTCGCCAATTTTCCCAATTATGCCCGTCACGGGACTCGACGTAGCGCACGTCCATGCCGGTCTCTTGCAGAACAGGCACGAAGGACCGGTTCTCGTAAATGAGGGACTCGTACATCCCGCAGCTCATGAAGACGCGCTCGGACATGGCGTTCGGGTTGGCGCGCAGCTGGTTCATAAACTGAATCACCGGATCGAAGGCCGGCCCGCGACGACTGCCCCCGCTAATATCGGTGAACGCGAACGAGCCTGATTGCAGTAGCAACTTTCCAAAACGGCCGGGGTAGCGCCAAGCCGTGGATAGCGCCGCGACCGCGCCGAAGCTCGCGCCCATGAGGCACCGGCTCTGTGAGTCGGCTCGCAGCGGGAAGACGCGCTCAAGCTGCGGGACGAGATCGTTGACGATGAAGCTCGCATGCCGCTCGTCGTTTGCGTACTCGCCAATCCGATAGGGCGAGCTGGTCAGGGCGACGATGACGTCCGGGATCTCAAGACGCGAGATGAGGTTATCAAGCACCGTCCCAAGCGAGGCGTAGCGCAGGTAGTCGTGACCGTCGTGGACGATCAGGAGGGGGTAGCGCCGCGACCGCCGAAAACGCGCCGGCAGGTAGACGCCATAGCTGCGTCGGCCAAAGGCCTTGCTGTGGATGACGATCTCTTCGTCGAGTCGCCCCGCGCGCGCTGAGGGGTCAAACTTCGACCACTCGGGCAGCTCGTAACCGGCGGCGTGGGCGACCGAATTGGCGCCGAACGGATCGCGCGCACGGTTCGGGTTCAGGGGGTCATTGTGCCACTCGCCGTGGCCGCTTCGCACGACTTCTAGTTTGTACTCCACGCGTGAGGTCGGCGGGAGCTCCATCGTGAGGTGCCAGACATCCGTGCCGTCGATGCGCGTAAGGGCTTGAGATGATTCAAGCCCGTAGATCCAGTGGCGCAAGTTCACGTGGTCCGCGCGGCCGCGCCAGACGAAGCTCGTCTGGTGACAGTCGACGATCGGAAAGGTATGACTTGCAAAGAAATGGTCAACAGTCCCGCGGTCCTTAGGGCCGTCGATGAGCGCCTGAATGGCCTTTGAAATCATCGGCGCCACTCCTTGTCCACGTGACCCGTGGAAGTCAGATGGTAAGCATGGCCACTCATCGCGAGGGGTCGCGCCTGGGGCAGGAGGGCGTCGGTGCCCGAAGGCGCCGCAAAGCGCAGCTCAGAGCCGTAGTCCATCGCGACGCACATCGCTGGGGACATGCGACTGGCGAACCGAGAGATTCCGGTCGTGTCATCGAGGCGGACGCGACGCTGGGGGTCCGGCAGGACGACGATCCCAGGCGCGAGCCCGTAGCCGACGTCGAAGATCTGCGCGATATCAGTGCCATACGGTGGGAAGTCATGAAAACAGACGATCCGATCGGTCAAGACCATGGCCCCCGCCGACCACGCGACGATGGGCAGATGTTCCGACATCTCAATGACATCAAAGAGTCGCAGTCGGTTCAGCAGGGATCCCACGTGGCCGCCGGCGATGACGAGGGCGCCGACATCTCCGAGGAGCCCGCGGACCTCTTTGATCTGTCGGTCCCGGACGGGGCGGACCTCGGCCTTCCATTCTTGGCGGAACCCGAGATGGACCTCGCGACAACGCGCGATATGGTCGGCGTCGATGTGCCGGAAGTGGTTGATCGAGACCTCCCACTCCTCAGCGATGAGCTGGTCCGAGACGTGTCGCACCGCGATCGCGCGCGCCGCGTCGTCGGCCGACTCGAGACGAATGCGATAGAAGGACTGGATGTGACGCAGGCGGGTCTGCCGCGCCTTGTACGCAGCCGCGAAGTCAGGGTCGGCCGCGAAGAGCTCCTCGGAGCGCCCGTGTAGACGCAGATTCACGGTCTCGACACCGAGGGCCGCGCTGAGCACCGCGTCCTCGGTCTCTCGCTCTTGCCAGCCCGCCGTGATGAGGGCGACGGGGCCTGTGATGCCGAGCTCTTTGAGGGCGGAACCCGCGTGAAGACCACCATTAGCTTGAGGGCCAAGGAGGGTGACGTTGGCGGTGCGGCGATGCGACAGGGGACGTTCCATCACCGTGCGATTACCTTGAGGGTCTGGCCGACGACGTCCAAGATGCGCCGGAGGTCGTCATAGCTCTCGTGTTTCATCCGCACCCAGGCGTTGGCCATGAAGCCCGCGTCGACGGGTTGGGTCGGGGTACCGGGGTGGGGCAGGTGCCAGTCGATAAGGTTGCGGCCAAAGGCGTGACGGATGGCGTCCGCCCCGTCGTAGCCGACTATCTGGCCGTCCTGGGTCGGGCGGATCGCGATAAGGCCCGTCGCATAGCGCCGGGATGGGCGGGCGCCGGGACCTTGGCCGCAGATCGAGAGGGCCCACTCGCGATAGAGGTCCATATCGTTGCCCACATTGTAGAGGTCCCAAGCCCGCACGCCAGGCGGCCGACAGCCGATCTCGGAGAATTTCAGCCCGCGCGGGCCGTAGAACCACTCCATGTGCGTCGCAGAGCTCTCAATTCCAAGGATCGCGTTGACCTTGCGGCCCATCCGTTTGAGTTCATCATAGGCGTCGACGGAGTCAATGCGGTTGGTCGACACGATCTGCGGGGAGACCCAGCGCGTCCGCATGGCGGGTAGGACATTCGGGTAGTAGTGCGAGATGAACTCGTGCACGACCGTGCCGCGTGTCGTCAGCGTGTCGTAAAAGCCCTCGTGTCCTTCGAGGAACTCCTCGACCGCGATGCTGCGACCGCCACCCTCGGGCGTCACGCGCAGCTCGCGGAGGGCGACGACGACGTCGTCCTCGGAGTCGACCCGCGTCGCGCCCGAGGCGCCGGCGCCATCGCGAGGCTTCAGGATGAGGGGGTAGCCGACCCTCTCGGCGAAGGCCAAGACCTCGGCCAACGACGAGGCGCCGGTCGATTGTGCGCAGGGCACGCCACCTTCGCGGAGGGCGTCTTTCATCGCTGGCTTGTCGCGACACAGAAAGGCCGTCCGTACCGAGGTTCCGGGGATGCCAGCGGCCTCGCGGACGCGGGCGGCGGCCATGATGTGCGCCTCGACCGTGGCCTCCAGGCGGTCGATATGGGCGGCGCTCTGGATGCGGCGCACGGCGCGCATGACCTGCGCGTCGTCGGTGACGTTGGTCACCTCTTCGTAGTGCATGAGCCAGCGGCGCAGATCGTCGTCGAGAGAGGCCTTGGAGCCCTCGCCGATGGCGGTGACCGTCGCGCCGACCTCGGCCAAGGCGCGGATGAAGAGCTTCTGATTCGTCGGGAAGCGCGGCTCAATGAAGACGACGTGCATAGCGGACCTCGTGATGGGGGAACTCTTCGGTCACGGAATACGGTTGTAGAGCTCTTCGTAGACAAGGGCTTGGCGCTCCCACGAGTAGTCGCGGGCCATACCATTGAGCATGAGCGTCCGCCACGAGTCGGGGTGGTCGTAGGTCTTCAGCGCCGCCTCTAGGGCCCAGCGGACGCCGCTCGCGTCGTGGTGCTCGAAGACGAAGCCCGTGCCCGTGCGGGTATGGGGGTTCCATTGCTGGACCGTGTCGGCGAGGCCACCTGTTTTGTGCACCACCGGTACCGTGCCATAGCGCAGGCTATACATCTGGTTTAGGCCGCATGGCTCGTAGCGCGACGGCATCAGGAAGATGTCCGAGCCGGCCTCGATCATGTGGGCTAGCGGGTTCGAGAAGCCGCGATAGAAGACCACCTGACGCGGGAAGTATCGTTGCAGTTGAAAGAACATGTTCTCGACGCGCGACTCGCCGCTGCCGAGGACGACCAGCTGAAAGCCACGCCGATAGAGGAGCTCAGGGAGGACGTGTTCGAGGAGGTCGAAGCCCTTCTGGCTGACGAGGCGGGACACGATGCCGACGACGGGCACACCGTCAAAGACGGGCAGCCCAAGCGAGGTCAACAAATGCGCCTTGTTGAGGGCTTTTTTGTCCAAGCTGTCGGCGGTGTAATGGTGTGGGATGTGTCTATCGACGTCGGGGGACCAGTCCTTGTAATCGACGCCGTTCAGGACCCCGACGACCGTCCCCGAGCGCGCGCGGAGGAAGGAATCCAGGCCGACGCCGTGCGCGGGGGTCTGGATCTCGCGGGCGTAGGTGGGGCTGACGGCGTTGATCGCGCCGGCGTAGAGGATGCCGTGCAAGAGGTAGTTGATGCGCCCGGCCTGCAGCTGGTCCTGATGAAAGAAGTGGGACACGTCCGACAGGTTCGTATCGAACAGGGTCGATGCCGGAAAGGAGCCCTGGTAGTTGAGGTTATGGACCGTTAACAGGGTCTTCGTGCGCGCGAAGAGGCGATCCCACGAGAAGCGCGCCTGCAGCGTCAGCGGCAACAGCGCGGTGTGCCAATCATTGCAGTGCAATATATCCGGCGCGAAGCCCATGTGCTGCGCGGCCGTCAGCGCGGCCCAGCCTAGGGCTAGGAAACGGCGGTGTTCGTCCGGGTCCTGGGTGTAGAGCCCTGGTCGATTGTAGAGCTCGGGGCAGTGGACGAAATAGGTCCCCGGCGCGCTGTCAGCCGTCACGATCCCGACGGTATAGCGGTGATGCCCCAGCTGGATTTCGAACTGCGGCATCGCGAAGCTTACCGTCGTGCCACCGAAGTCGATGCGGCTGTAGAGCGGCATGAAGACGCGGACGTCGTGCCCGGCGGCCCGCAGGTAATTTGGCAAGGCTCCGGAGACATCGCCAAGACCTCCCGTCTTGGCGAACGGGGCGACTTCAGCGGCGACAAAAAGTACGTTCACGCCAAGCACGTTGCCATAGTGATAGCCGGCGTCAAGCGTGACCTTGGGCCGAGCCCATTTCAATCCTCTTCAGTCAGGTGATGACCACTCCCAAAAGAAGCCGAGGCCGAGGCGCGCGTCCACACCGAGTCGGGGGCCGAAGCCGGCGACGCTGCGGGCCTTGTTGATGAGCAGCCAGTCGTAGGTCAGCTCTAACTGGTTGACGCCCATGCCTAAAGGCCGACCCTTCATCGCGACGCGGGTGTCCGACCCCGGTACGAATCGTTGCATGTCAAACCACTCGATCTCGCCATAGCGCTCGTGCCGCACGAGGGAGTCAGACCAGCCAATGGTCCGATCCATAAAGATAAAGTTACCAATATTCGTCGCGATAAACGTGTTGACGAGGCCCTGGTCGCGGTCGCCGAAACGGACCGTGGATGATGACGGCATATCGGGGGCGCCCCAAAGGCGTGTGCGGCCGGTGTTCACGAGGGTCGCCATGTCGAGGACGTTGGGGCCGGCGACGCCCGAGAAGATGGTCTCAAGACCTTTGGCGAGGGTCGCGCGGGCAGTGATGAAGGCCTTGCCCTCGTGCCAACCGTTGACGGTCGTATCGCGCTGGGCGGCGGCGACGGGCGTCAGGCCGAAGGTGAGCTCCATCTTGGCGGTGTCGAGGGGGCCGTCGGCGGTGATGGCGCCCTCTTCAAAGATGAATTCCCAGCCCATGGCGCCGAGGGTGCCGCGCGTCACGTCGAGGCGCCCGCGGAGGTCGACGGTGCCGTCCTGAACTGTGGCGTCGAGGCGCCCCAAGATGTCCATATCGAGGGGGAAGACGCCGACCCGCCCGGGGCGGGGAAAGATGATGGCGACCTTGAGGTCGAGGTCCTCCGGGATGGGGGGCACGAGGCTCTTCGGAACAGGTAGAACGCCGGCGGCGGGCATGGCGTCGTTCAGGAGCGCCGGGTCGTAGACGTCTCCGTGGCTGAGGATCTGGGCGTGGTGGGCGCGGACGAAGCGGTCGGGCGCGTCGAGGTCGAGGTGCTCGAAGGACAGCTCGGCCAAGATGGGGCCGCCGAGGAGGTTTTGGGCGGTGACCTTGAGGTCGAGGTCGAGCTCGCCGTCGGGGGAGGCCGGGCCGAGGCCGCCCATCAAGAAGTCTAGGCTCGTGACGCGCAGGTCGAGCGCGCCGCTGCCGAAGTCGAACCCGCCCGCCATCTTTAGCCAGCGGTCCTCGCGGTGCTGATCAGATTCATGGAGTTCAAAGGTCTCTAGGGTCACACGTGTCGGCGAGACGGCGAGGGCGAGGCGGCCTTCTTTGAAGGCGCGGGTCGTGTTTGGCAGCGGAAAGCCGAGGCCTTCGATTCCGAGGCCGCCAGTGAGCGCGTCGATCGAGACGTGGCCGGGCTGTAGCCCGAGGTCTCCGGTGATATCCGCCACGACCCGGCCGACGATGGGCGGGAGGGCGGCCAGCATGGGGTGCGCGGGCGTAAGGTCCCGAAGTTCAGTGCCTTTCCCCGACATGGCGACCTTGATTGGGATAGGCTTTTTGGCGTCGAGCAGCTTTAGCGCGGCGGGCAGGCGCGGCACCTGAATGGTCGTGACGAGCTGGTCCGCCGGGCGTTCGCTGGGCCCGGCCGTGAACCCGAACTCGAGCAGGGCGTCCGTCGTCTTCGCGGTCAGCGCCAGTTTGCCAAGAGAGCCGCCGAGGGTCTTGAAACCCAGAAGGCCAAGGTTCCCCTCGATGATCGGATCGCTAGTACGTCCTTTGATGTCAAATCGTCCTCCGAGCTGACCGCCGACCGCGTCTAGGTCTTGCTGCATCGCCACGGGCAGTCCGAGCAGGCGAGAGAGCTCGGCTGGGGTGCGAGTAGGTACCTCGAAGAAGGCCGCGATCGGCAGGTCGGGTAGGGTCTTCTTGCGGGCGAGGGCGCCTATGGTGCGAAGGAAGCCGCGGGCGGGAAGGCCGACATTGAGCTCGGTGCGCGAGAGCTCGGCGCCGCCACGGTCGCCGTCTAGGACGGTTTGTTGACGAAGTGTCAGGCCGTTGTCGTCTATATTCACGGCGGTCTTGATGGAGAGGGGCCAGAGCCCGACGAGCTGGTCGAGCGCGGCGGGCCCGGTGACCTTTTGAAGGCTGAGGACGGTCGTGTTGTCGACGTAGAGGTCAGCGCCGCGGCCGTGGGCCTTAAACGTCCCCGTGTGTTTGCCGTCGACCTGGGTCGAGCGCGCATCGGGCGGCAGGAGCGGACGCAACCAAGCCAAGAGGGGCCCGAGGTTCTGGTTTAAGTCCCCGCTGATCTCCCACTTCGGGAGGGGGGCGCCTAAGGGCAAGAGCAGGGGCGATACCGCGAAGTTCCCGCGCCACTCGGCGTTGGTCAGCGGCTTGGACTCGGTTTTCAGCTCAATCATCCCCGTGTGTTCGACGCCTCGCCCCGAGCTGGGCGAAAGCGCACCGCGGAGCGCGAGGTCAAACGGCGCCAGCGGTGTGGTCTTGCCGGGCAAGAGGAGGGACTTCGAGGCCACCGCGAGGCCCCAGCTGCCCTTTGGCCGTGCAGGGGTGCCGTGCAGATCGACGTCGAACTCGACCTCACCATCAAGACCGTCGAGTCCCAACAGGGCGCCCCACTGCGCGAGGCGTCTCTCGAGGAGGCTGGCCTTGATGGAGATGCGCCCGGAAGGCTTCAGGCGTGGCTTCTCGTTGGGCTGCGTCGGCCACAGCACAGGCAGGTCAAAGGCCGCGTCAAACCAGGGTCTCTTCGATGGTGCCGACGACGGCCGGACGGCCAGTCGGCCATTGGCGCCGGGGGTCGAGACATGCCCATCGAGCTCTGCCGTCATCGCTGGCAGCTTGCCCTTCGCGCGAGTCCTCGCGGTCAGGTGGAAGTCCGCGTTCGGCGCGGTGGGGCTGCCGGAGGCCCGGACGTAGCCGTCGAGTCGAGCCGGCATCCGCGCCAAGGCACGGCCTTTCGGTCCCAGCGCCGCGGCGAGGCGGCCGGTGTCGATACCATCAAGGCGGAGGTCAATGACGAAGGATTGGATCGTCGCTGGCGTGTCGCCCTCTGCGGGTTTGACCCGGACGTCGCCGTCAACGACCAGCGAGCCGCCAGCGACCGCCAGACGAAGAGGCTCCAGCTGCCCGCCCTCGGCAGAGAGCGAGAGCTTGACCGGCTCTTTGAGCGCGAGGTCGAAGCCACCGCGCCTCACGTTGAGTGTTTTGAGCAGCAAGAGACTAGTCCGGGCCTCGGGGTCCACCGTCAGCTCGCCGCTACCCGTGAGATCAAGCTTCTCTGACGCGGAGCTGGCTGCGACCGTAAAGACGCCCGTCTTTTTGGCCACATCGGCGTTGAGCTCGACGCGGTCGACCAGCATCGTGCGTCCGTCGGTTTCTAAAGCGATGTTCTTGACGAGGAGGTGTAGGGGACCGCTGGGGATACCGCCTTCGCCTTGGAGATCGATATCAAACGCCAGTGAGCCCACCTTGAGGGTGTTGAACATCAGGTCATCAATGCGGACCTTGCCGTGCACGTTCAGCGCGTCGAATGGCATATTCGTCAGGACAGGGGGGCGTTGGGAGCGCGCGCCCTCTTCAATCGCCAACAGCGCGGCCTCGGACAGGCGCCCGTCGACCGCGAGATCCAGCGACAGCGTGCCCGAACCGCGGGGGAGGGGGGACGGGAGCAGCTCGGCGATGGTCGTCGCGGACAGGGCCTTGGTGATGTCGAGCTGACTCTCGACCGTCGCCTTGAAGGTCCGCGTGACCCGGTCGGCCTCTCCAGTGACGATGAGGCTCTGTCCAAACACTTGGACCTCTAGCTTCGAGATGCTGATCTTCTCGCCGACGATGCTGGCGGCCAGCGTGAGGGTGTCGACCTCGTCGCCATTGACGGAGATGCCGCTCATGTCGAGGCGGGTCTGGATATCCGCGTCGGGCGGGAAGATGCCGCGCCCTTGGAGCCACAGCTCGAAGTGCGCGGCCACGTCGGGCGCGTTGGGGATGGCCAAGATGGACTTGGGCGCGATGTCTGTGCCGGTGAAGGTGATCTCCCAGACAGGCAGGAAGCTATTGGACAGGTCGGCCGCGCCCTTCACTTGGAAGTTGGCGGGGCCCCAGCTGGCGTCGCCCGTCAAGACAAGGGCCTTCAGCGGCCCCTTGGCGCTGAGCTCGGCTTCGAGGTCCGCGAGCAGGAGCGGTGGCGCGCTATCGCCGCTTGAGGGTGCGGCGCTCATCCGGTTGAGCTCTTCGGCGACGAGACGCATGCCGCGGATCTCAAGGTCTACATCGAGCGCCGTCGGGTCAAATGGCTCAGCCTCAAGCGCTCTCGTCAGCGAGGTCCTGAGGGTCACGGCCTCCGTGTGAAGCGGCCCAAGGCGCAGCGCCCCCACGTCGAGCCTGAGGGTCTCGTCTTCGAGGGTCGCCTTGATGTCGGGCAGGGAAAGCGGGAGCGTCATTATCGCTTGAGCGAGGCGACGGTCAGGCGACTCTACGAGTATTGGGCCGCCCGTCGGGGCGAAACCCACCGCGACGAGATTTGGCAGCGGCGAGGGCGGCCGGGGCCCCTCATCGCTATTCGTAAAGGCACCGGGCCAACCGATCTTGGCATTGCCTGACACTCTGACAGGAAATGTCGCGCGCGTCCCGCCGCGCCAAGCAGGCCCGACTCCGCCCTCTTCGACGACCCGAATACCCGAGGCCGTCCGCGGCGCGATGGTCACGACCTCGGCCGAGAAATCCGTCAGCGCGAAATCGAGGCCTCCATCCGATAATAGATGCAGATCCATTGAAGCCGCGAGGGCGCCCTTATGGATCGAGAGGGAGGCGTCGCCCGGGTTCTTGATAAAGACCTCAAGGTCCGTGACGGTCAGGGACTTGACCGCTAGATCGATGAGCTTGGCCGGGACAGGCCTCTGCATGCGCTTGAGCGTGTTGGTCCCGTCCTCGAAGTTCTCAATATTGACGCGCACGCCTTTGATGGCGGCGGTCTCGAGGGTCGGCTTGCCTATCAGCGAGCCCCAGTCGAGCGCGATATCCACCGTGTCGACGCCGATGACCTCTTCGCCGGCCGGCGTGGCGATCCGCAGCCCCTTCAGTTGGATGTCTGAAAACAGGGCCCAATCGAATTCCGTCAGCGTGACCTGGCCGTCAAAACGCTGTGCTATTCCGTCTTCGATCAAGCCCCGGATGATGTTCTTGCCCACAGGCAGGTGGAAAAAACCGATCGCGAGGGCGAGGAGGACGACGAGACCTAGGACCGTCCAGAGGACACCCTTTAGGATTCGTTTGAATAACGACTTTTTCGGTGCGAAAGGCTGTTCTGATTGTTCCTGCATCAGAAGGCCTCCCCGATCCGAATAAAGCCCAGAAATCGGTCGAGCCCGTCATGCACCGTGTTCTTCGTGAGCCGATACGCGAGGTCTAGCGCCACCGTCAGGTGCCAGAGGCGGGCGCGCAGACCGAGGCCCGCCGCGACCTCAATGCCGCTCTCGAAGGGGTTGGCCGAGGCCCCAGCGGCGCCCACGTCGACAAACGCGATGCCGCCGAATTGCTTGCGATACGGTAACCAGCGGAGCTCGGCCGACGCCTCCACGAGGCTGGTCGCGCCAAGGGGCAAGGTCCGGCAGCCGCCGTCACTGGCGGCGCCCCCACAGGCCTGACCGTAGCGGCTGAGTCGGCGTGTGCCAAAGCCCCGCATACCCCAGGCGCCGCCGCCAAAGGCCTTCACGCCGACTGGCACGCCTGCGTCGTTTGCGAGGCCGAGGTCGTGGACTTGCTCGTGGGAGACCCGAAAGCCTAGCCCAAGGTCTTGCCCCAGACGCACGAAGGCGCGGAGATCGATGCTGGCGCCAAACCAGGTCGCGGTGCCGACGGGCGCCACGTACGCGCGCAACGCGACGAGGTGCCCAGACAGCGCCTCGACCGGGTCATTGCGCGTGTCCGACACCAGCTGGAGGCGCAGCTCGCCGGCGAGGTTATCCTTGCGGCGGCTGAGCTGGACGGCAGAGGCGATCTCTTCTGAGATAATCCCGAGCCCAACGCCCGTGTCCCAACGGACCGATGCTTCGACGTCAAAGAAGAGATGCAGATCGGCGAGCCACCGCACCCCCGTCGCGAGGCGGGCCGTCCGCCAGTTAAAGCCGGGGTGCAGGCGATCGTCGAAGCTGGCCGTGATGCGGAAGTCGCCGATGCGCCCAAAGAGCCCTGGGCGCGTGTAAGTAATCCGGGCGTTGCCATAGATGCCCAGCGGTTCATCGACATCGCCTCGCCACCGTACGCCGTAGCCGACGTTTCCTTGTACGGTCAGGTGGTGCAGGGCGCCAAAGGCGTTTCGCAGCACGAGGCGCGTGCCGATGAAGGGGTAGACGCGCTCGGGGTCGATATTGACGCCGGCCTCAAGCGCGACCTGCTGTGATGGGGCCTCGACGACCGTGAGGGTGACGTCGACCGCCGCGGGGAGCTCGCGCGGTTGATAGCTGCCGTCGTCCGCGACTTGGCCGGCGCGCATGATGCCGCCGGTGTCGGGCGGGATCCAGCTCTCCCAACTGGCTGTCTCTGTTTGGAATTCTGTCCCGGTGTCGGCCGCGATGCGGATGTTCTGGAAGGCCGCCGTGTCGGCCAGGTCTTGCTCGCGCTTGATGTGCGTCGGCAGATCAAACGCGTCCCCCTCCTTGAGGCCGCTGCGGGCGATGATCGCGTCGGCTGGGATATGTGCATTACCAAGGACCGTGATCTTGCCGATGACGCTCTTCGGTCCGGCGTCGACGTAGAAGGTCTGGTCGACCGTCTTCGCGTCGCGGTCGACCCACATCCGGTTATAGACCTCGGCGCGCATGTGCCCAGCGTCTCGCAGGACGTCGGCGAGGTCGTGGCGGAGGAGGCGAAAAGGCGTCACGAGGACGGGGTCCCCGGGGCGATGCGTCACGAGGGCCTGAAGCTGGGACTCGAATTTAGGTGGAGCACCAAGGATCGCGAGCTTGCCTACCTTGTAAACCGGCCCCTCGGTGATGGTCCACCTGACGTTCGCCGTCTTCTCAGCGTCGTTAAAGGTCACGGTGTGGGCATCGACTTGCACGTCAAAGTACCCGTTATTCTGCCAATACATCGCGATGCGGCGCCGATCTTCCCCGGCCCGGTACGGGTTGTAGGGCTGGCCAGCGATAATGAAGATGTCCGGGCGCACCGCGAGGAGCTGCAGGAGCGGCGTCGCGTCGAGGGTGAGGGGCGAGGCTGCGTCGGCGGACACCAACTCTAGCGCGTCGATACTATAAGACGTCTCGCCGGGGAGAGTCGGTTTGACGAATTTCGAACACGCGACGGAGGACGCGGCGAGGGCGACGAGGACCAGCGCGCGTGTGAGCGTGCGCTTGGCGACGTTGTGAGAGGTAGCGGTCAATGATGTCTCGTCAATGTCTCGTCAATGTCTCGTCAATGTCTCGTCGATGTCCCGTCGATGTCCCGTCGATGTCCCGTCGGGTCGGACTGCGAGCTGGTGTGGTGGCCCGCATAGGCGACAGAGTCTGCGAGCTTTTCTTTTGCGGCATCTTGCGCTCCAATGCCCTCGCTGTCGAGCCGGAATCTTTCGGCTCCCGGCGCGGCCGGAGCTAAAAAATGAATGAGATTACCTCAACCTACACGCCTGAGGATCGGCAACGCTGGAAGAAGACCATCCTAAAAAAGGGTGGCGAGGTCTCTGCGAAGCTCGAAGAGATATTGAACAAGAAGGATGTGAGCCTCGAAGATCTCTCGCTTTACGGGGATGGCGAGCCCGGCGAGACCAAGGAACAGCGCCTTCGGCGTTTCTTCGACCACCTAATGAAGCGCCTCCGCGCCATCGATGACCCGCGTTTCGGTTTCGATAGCGAAGCCGGTGCGTTCCTTGCCGTCGCAGCTCTTGATGAGATGCCGTGGGTCGATTGCGAACCGTCCTGATTGTCAGCGTCGTGCTGGCGGGGCTAGGTGGGTGCGCGTCAGTGCCCCCACCGGCCCCGCTTGTGCCGCCCAGATTTGATATTAAGCTCTTGGCCGAAGGCGAGTTCGCGGCTCTTCCGCCCCTCGGCGTTGTGCTGGTTAGGGGAAGTAGCCAAGACGCGACCGGCACCACGAACTGGCAATTCGCCAATGATATGAAGATGTTAACCATCCCCGAAGGCGCCCTCTTGGCGCTCGGGATCCGGAGCCTAGCGCGCCCGGAGGAGATCGCGTGGGCGCGGTCTTTTCTAGCCAGTGACATCGAAGCCCCCGGATCCGCCGAGTACGACCCGAAGCGGGCCATGGGCTGGATGGAGCTCATGCGAAGCGGGCGCTTTGACGCCCTCGTCCAGGGCTTCGCCGAACTCTGTGCCGCATCGGACGACCGCGAGCTGCAGGCCGTGGAAAAAAGCCTCCTCGACGCCGCGCGGGTCTGGTTGGTCGCTGAGATCGCGGCCGTCGAGATGGTGCCGCCAGACGCCGTCGATACTTGGCTCATCAGCGATTGCACGGCGCTCGTGCGCTGACCTCAAATCTTAGTCGCGTTTGAGGTCCAGCAGGCGGTTGGCGTAGGTGCGCATCGCGTCACTGAGCTGATCGAAGCTGTCCAGCACGTACAGGATCGGCTGGTAATGATGGATCTCAAAGGGTGTATTGCAGATCGTCTCGAGGTCAAACGGGCGCCTCTCGACCTCAGCGCTATAAAGGGCATGGTGACCCTCGCCTTCGCTTGAGATGAGGCCCGAACCGTAGAGCTTGGTGCGGCCGTCCTCGTGGATCAGGCCAAATTCGACCGTGAACCAAAAGAGACGCGAGAGCCTCTCGGTGTGGACGGGATCATCCGTCAGGAGGGCCGCCTTACCGTAAGTCTGCAAGAAGTCCGAGAAATCCGGGTTCGTGTGCAGCGGCACGTGTCCGAAGACGTCGTGAATGATGTCGGGCTCGGGCAGGTATTCGAGTTTGGCCTTGGAGCGCACCGTCACGGTCGTCGGAAACTGGCGCGCCGCGAGGAAGGCGAAAAAGCAACGCGCGGGGATATAGCCAGGCACCGCGACGCTGGACCAGCCGGTCAGCGGCGCGAGGAAGCGGTTGACCTCGCTGAGACGCGGGACCTCGCTGCCGGAGAGCCGAATAGTATCAGCGCCTTTCAGAAATACATGCGAGCCGTCGCGGGAGAGCTGGGTCATGCGCTTTTCGAACATGAGGCCCCAGACCTCGTGATCACCGGCGGTGTAGCGGTCCCAGTGCTGTTGGATCGTGAGCTTCGTGAGGTCGATGGCGTCGGCGGGGGCATCGGAGAAGCGGTCCGCCCACATGAGCGCCTCGCGCGCCTCGGTCGAGTCGATGACATCGGACATGAGAGCACCTTCAACGTCGTCGGGGGTCGCTATCGTATTCGGGTCAATCATGGTGGTCCTCGGCCTGCTTGTGTGTGCGTTTGATCGCACTGCGCGCCTGCTTCATAGCAGCCGGTGGCTACGGAACACAAGGGATTGGACGGCGGCGCTCGCGCCGGCCTTCGGGGTCAAAAGAGGGTCTCGACCGCAAGCCCGAACCCGAAGATCCCGTCAGTTTTACCATCGACCCGATTGAGGTGGATCATCTCGTTGACGAAATGGATTCGCATCGGCAGGGCCTCTGCCCACGCGATTGAGAATCCCATGGCTATGCGTATTCCGAAGGTCGTTTGAGGCGTGTCGAGGTCCGGCCCCTGCTTGTCGGGGGGGGCAATGTCGACCGTCTTTGGGCCAAGGGGGTGACTGAGAAAGACTGACGTGCGCAACCATGGGATAAGATAGGGGTTCTCGTACCCAAACTGGACGCCCACTTCTGGCGCGATGAAGCCGCCGCCGGCGTGGCCGCCACCCCCCAATGAGGCGTTCCAAGAGATGTGTTCGAATTTCGGGCTGAAGAGTCCCTTTAGCCCCGCGCGAGCAGAGATGATGCCTTTGAAGACACTTGAACGCGACACTTCGCGGATGTGGGCATAGGCCACGTCACCTTGGACCTCATAGGTATCGGTGAGGCCGTGTCGGATGCTCACGGACCCTCCGACGACGCCGGGGCCGAAGATCCCGCCGCCGAGATGAAAGGCACCAGCGATGCTGCTTTGCTCTGGCTTGAGAGGGGCGACATTCTCGGCCGGAGACCACCCTGCCGGCGGCGAGTAGGCGCGAAAGCCACAAGCCCCGACGGTGGCGAGGCCGAGCAGCGCGAGGCCGGACAGGAATCTGGGCATGCAACGGTGAGGCAAGGAGCACCCCGAGGGGCTGTGGGCTGTGGCGGTCGGCGGCAGGTCGAAGGTCCAGGAGGGCCTGTAGGGCGGTCGCAAAGTCGCGGCCACGCGAATAAGCTCGCCGGCTTGGGTGATGGCCTTGTAGGGGTGGGTCTTGTACCCACCCTGCTTTTCTCGCGTGTATTCAGTCGATTACAGCCGAAAC
>Ga0105050_10001577_pt1 | contig 34113 bp, 41 predicted proteins | sample FRY01_FD_78088 | JGI IMG/M metagenome (GOLD analysis project Ga0105050, IMG submission 78088) | Freshwater microbial communities from Lake Fryxell liftoff mats and glacier meltwater in Antarctica - FRY-01 | ecosystem: Environmental > Aquatic > Freshwater > Ice > Glacier meltwater ...
GAACCGCAAAAGTGTCCAAGAAGTGTCCAAGTTGAAATTCTTCCGAACGACGTGCCATCTGTAACTCGTTGCTTTTCATGGTGCGCGATGCAGGGTTCGAACCTGCGACTTCTTGCGTGTGAAAAGTGTTTCTGCTCGATGGACAGGAGTGGAACAGTGTTGAGCGGTGCGCATTTGGCGCATTTTGGCGATTGTTTGTCACAGCAGGGTGTCACACTCTGGTGGATGGCTATGCGTAATGATCTACGGGGGCTGTGGAAGCGGGGAGAGGTGTGGTGGGCGGTGGTGCCGCTGCCGGCCGGCGGCCGGGTCCGCCGCTCGCTTGGGACGCCGGATCTGGCGCGGGCCTTGGAGGAGGTGCGTCGGCTGCGGGATCTGGCGGATCGCGGGATGCTGGGAGGCACAGGCGATGCCGGGGGCATGCCGGCGGTGGTGGAGGCATGGCAGGAGGCGCTGCGGAGGCAGGGGCTATCGGCGGGGTGGATCGAGCAGGGTGGCTATGTGGTGGCGCGGGCGCTCGAGTCAATGGGCGTGACGACGGTGCCAGGATTGACGACGGAGAGGGTTCGGCAGTGGTTGGAGGCCGAGATCAGCCGGACCAGCGTGCACACCGCCACGACGTACCTCCGGCGCCTGGTCAGTTTTTCGCAGTGGCTGGTCAATACAGGGCGCGCGCGGCTGGCCGCCACGGATGGGATCGCGGTGCCGAAGGCGCGGCCGCGGCTGCGGAAGCAATTTTTATCGAGGGCCCAGGCGCGCTTACTCCTGGACTCCTGTGGAGACGAATCCCTTAAATACGCGCTCTACTGCGCCCTCCATGCGGGCATGCGGAAAGGCGAGCTCACGGCGGCGCGGCCGGATTGGTTCGACCTGGAGGCAGGCCTGATCCACATCCAAAACACGGCGGATTTCCTGATCAAAGACCGCGACGACCGCACAGTCCCCCTGACGACGGAGTTCGGCGCGTTTTTGGCCAGCTACGGTCTGCGTAGCCCGTACATGCTGGAGCCAGGGGTGAGGGCCGGAAAGAGCAGGTATCGTTTCGATATCCAAAAACGCTGGCTGGCACACCGGAGGGCGTGCGGCCTGGAGGCGTATTCGTTCCACGATCTCCGGAGGACGTTCGCGAGTCTGCTCGCCAGCTCAGGGGTGAGTCTATTCAAAATCGCCCGATGGCTGGGCGATGGGGTGGCGGTGGTGGAGAGCCGCTATGCCCACCTCATCGCTCAAGATGAGGATGTTAATCGGGCGTGGGGGGAATGAGCACCTCAGCGCCCCGGCGAGCGCGCCCCACCGATGCCCTTGCGTCCCGTCTTCGGAGGGTCTGGCGTATCTTCATACGAGTCGTTGTCAATGAGCCGACCCGAGAACGTCGCGAGCAGGTTGCCTGCAATGTCGGCTGTCCTGCTTGCGCCTGACGTATAGGCGAGTGTTGGCACGGCACCATTCTGCACAGCCGGAGACAGTGACATTGCCCATGTCTCAGCTCCGCCAGTCGGCGTGCCGAGCGTGTTGCCAGATGAGATTGAGTAGTGGGCGGCGCTGATTCCCTGCATTTGTTCGCTAAAAACCAAAATGAGATTCAGCCCTGGCCCGTCAATAGAAGCCGATAAAAGCGTGGGCGCGGTGGTGTCTGCCCCTTGTCCGTTGTATTCTACCCACATTGAGTTCACAAACGCATTATTCCTCTGCCCAGTGTTTGCAAGAGTGCCATGAAGTGCAGGGTAGCGACCGGCGCCGGCTATGTAGCTGCCTGAACCATTCGGGCCGAATGTGCTCCCGTATCCAGTCATCGACCCTGAAGTTGTCACGGGCGCGACAGGGTCGGGGGACATCCATAGCCCGACATCAACCCAGCGCTGCACAAAGGCATCGAAGCGCAAACGATGGGCCGATGGAAAGCAATTTTGCAATAGCGGGAAAAGCCTAAAATTTAACGCCTGACCCTTCAGCCCGTGCCCAGTGATCCAAAGATAAGCAGGGCCGGTGTGCGCTCCTGCCGATGCATTTGGGGGCCATCCGCCGTCAATGAAGCCATACGGGTCCTTTGAAGATTGTCCGGTAGAAGGTCCATTTAATGCGATGTGGTACCAGTATTGATACTCCGTGGTTGATCCATCACCCCAAACAGGTCCATTGACGCCGGGTTGAATAAATCTGTCTTCATGGAAATATGTCGCCGTGCTCATGTAAGTGATGATCGTTGTCAGGTCCATCATTGTCGCACCAAACGCTGCAATGAGCCTATGAGTGGGATCATGCCCGTCGCCTGTCCCTCCTCTATAGTTGAGGGTGACGGCATAAGCCTTGTCGATGGCATATTGGAGATAGTATGTTGCGGCCGGCAGTTTTTCCGCCCAAGTCTCCGGACCTAAAAACCGCAATATCGCCGTGTTATTCGGTGGGGACTGATCGGCTCCATAATCATCCATCACGTCCTTGGGCCGCAGCATTCTGTTGCGGAGGTTACTATATTCCAACCGCAAGCATCCATCAAACTCGTCTGAAATTGATTGTAATGTGCGCGCTCCTGCGGTCATCGCGAATGAAGGCAGTAAATCACCGCGGACATCAGCCACAGCGTTCAGCGGTTTCGCGGAGCCAACGTACGGCGGCCGGAAAAAACCAACGCCTCGTCCAGATGGAATTGACGGGAGCACTGTCAGTACCGCAGCCGTTTTTGTGTTTTGGTATTTATCGTTTGTCGGAAGCGGACGGGTTACCCCTATGACCTTAACCACCGACCCTTGTGACAGGGTTAATGGGAGCGATGGACGTCCGGCAGCGTTATAATAGGCCGCGTCTGAATGATAAGCCTGGGTCCATCCGCCAACCGGGGCAGGGAGAGGGTCAACCATCCATCCATTGGTCACGCCCGTCCAATCAGGAGTCATGCTGTCGATCGTAACCGGCCCTTGGACCCAATAATCCCCGTTGGCAAACTGCCCATACTCGCGGGCCGTCGAGAACGTCCACGTGATCCCGAATTGTGTAATGGAAGTCGTGGTCTGTCCGCTCGCCAAGGCCGCGAGTGACAGGAAGAGGAATAAGAAAAATCGAATCATTGAGGTTCTAGGGCGTAGGAAAACTTCGCGGCATGTTCCGCTGCATTGAAAGTACCGCCGATTACAAGCGATCCAGCTGTGGCAAGAATCGAATCCCCGACATAGATGGCAGCATCGGGAGATTTCATTCCGCTCACGGTGGTATCGTGGTCGATCCGTTCGGTTGCTGGCGAATCCCACACGTATGACCGAGTAGCCGAGCCGGGATCAATGCACAGGATGCCGACAATCATACAGTTATTGACTGAGGATGTTACTGATGGGCAGTTGTGCGCGGCAACCGACCCTCCTGCGACTGGAGTGCCTGACGCGTTGATAGGACTTCCGCTTGTTTTGCAATTACGATAAACCAAAATCACTACGCGGCCTGTCTCATTGGCCGCTGTGATGTCTGTCCACGTTTGAGTTGCGGCCTCTCCACCGTCCGAGCGCTTCCAAAATATAGCAGCCGTTTCGGAGGCTATACTTCCCGACCCTTGGTTGAGCTTAGTCCAGCCGGATGATGCTGGAACTGTGCCGTTCCAGTCAGCCGCGTCCGTTGCGCAAAAAATCGCAATCCAAATATCGTTGGCGACGGGAGTAGGATAATTGACCACCGGGCTCCTGGTGGCGGAAAAGTCAGCTGCGTCGGCTTCGACGTATGCAATAGGCGACGCTGCCGGTGCCGTGATCGATCCTGCCGCAATCCCCCACAACGGCAGTGCCCGCAGTTGAGCGAGAGGCGCCCAGCACCAGAGGCAGGCGACGAGAAATACGAGTGTTTGATGCGGTCGTTTCATGAGTGTTTGATTTTAGGAGCCGGCGGCCAGGGTCGCGGATGATCCCATGGTGGACCACCGCTGTCCGTCGGCGTAAAGGATCGTTTGCTGACCGGCTGTGCCGGTGATGGTCATTGAGATGCCATCAGCCTGTAGGGTGTCATTGCGGACGATCCGTTCGGAGCCGTTGGGGTCGGCCGTCACGACGAAAGACCCGGTGAACTTGAAGAGGATCGCCCGCCCAGAGACATTGCCCGCGGATGGCAGCTCGACCTCAGCAGTTGCGCCCACCCAATACACCAGCGTGTCGCCATCCCACCCTGCCACCAGGTCTTTCGTGGCGTTCAAATCGGGGGAGAAGTGCGTGCCAATTTGAGTCGTCCCGATGGCGTCACGCACTTCGGCGAGCGTGCTTTTCTTCGACCCGGCCCCGCTGTCTGTCTCGATCAGCGTTGCCGCCGTTGGCGAGGCATCGGCGGTCAAATTGGACAGCGAAATCCACTCGCCACCCATGATGTATTTCGTGCCGTCGTACGTCACTGTGATAAAAGCGAACTTGTTCGCCGGCACGACGAACGTCGTCCGATTGGCATCGAGACCAATTGAGAACGTGGAGGGGATGGTGAACGTGGTGTCAGCGCTGAATGCCACAGCGGTCCACCAGAATGTCGTGCCGGTCGCGGGCGCGCCTGAATAGGTCATCGTTTCCGCGGCTCCGTCTGCCGTCATGACGGTCCACGCGTTGGTCGTCACGATGACGTTGGAGACAGCCGCCGTAGGCGGGCGCACCATCGCCTCGTTCGTCGTGATCGACCCATAAACGAGGTCGGGCATCGGGCCGACGATCTCCGAGCCGGGGATGTCGCTCAGGCCGGACGCATCACCAGTATGGGCCCCGCTGATCGTGGTCGCGGAAATCGTCCCGCCGTTGGATAGATTGTATCCGGCAAGGTCGGCGTGGGCCGTGAGAGGGAATCCGCTGCCTGATCCGCCACCGCCGCTGACCCGGCTCCACGTGACCCCGTTGGACACATACACGTAAAAATCTCCCACTGTGCCCGTGAGCGTGTTCACGACGCCCGCGCCGAGGCCGGTGCCGGCGATGTAAATCTGCTCGCTGAGATTCGGATCGACTGTCACGGTGTAGGTCCCCATGAAGTGAATCCCAACCGCTTTGCCCGCCATTGACGCCACGGTAGGCAGGTCGATCTCCCCGCTGATCCCCTGGTAGATGATCAGGCTATCCACAGCGCCATTGGCGGCCAGCGGATTGGCCGTGCTGGGTGCCGTCGGGCTGCCAATGAATACCGTGGGCGCGCCGGTGTGGTTGGCGCGGGCGAGCGGGTCGGTAGCGAGTTTGCTGAGCGCGATGGCGGCGGAGGCATTGATGTCCGCGTTGAGGATGGTGCCATCGAGGATTTTGCCGGCCGTCACGGTGCCGGCATCGATGGTGTACGTCGCCCCGGTGGCGGAAACGGTGATGTCCCCTTTGTCTCCGTCGCTCACACCGGCTGCCCCGACGATGGCCTGCACCGCGGCCTGGTCGGCGGCGAGCAGCAGGGAGCGGCCGATGGCGGAGGAGTCGGCAATATCGAGCGCGAGGTGCTCGTGATCGATGGCCGCGGCATCACTCACGCCGTAGCCGGCGAGGGTGGTGGGTGCGCCGGTGAGGGTGCTCCATGCCTGGGTGCCGGTGTGGTTGGCGCGGGCGAGCGGGTCGGTGGCGAGTTTGCTGAGCGCGATGGCGGCGGAGGCATTGATGTCCGCGTTGAGGATGGTGCCATCGAGGATTTTGCCCGTCGTCACGGTGCCGGCATCGATGGTGTACGTAGCCCCAGAGGCGGAAACGGTGATGTCCCCTTTGTCTCCGTCGTTCCCGCCGGCCCCGACGATGGCCTGCACCGCGGACTGGTCGGCGGCGAGCAGCAGGGAGCGGCCGATGGCGGTGGAGTCGGCGATGTCTTGGGCGATGTGGGCATGGTTTATGGCTGCGGCATCACTCACGCCGTAGCCGGCGAGGGTGGTGGGTATGCCGGTGAGGGTGCTCCAGGCCTGGGTGCCGGTGTGGTTGGCGCGGGCGAGCGGGTCGGTAGCGAGTTTGCTGAGCGCGATGGCGGCGGCGGCATTGATGTCCGCGTTGACGATGGTGCCATCAGCGATATTGGCAGTGCCAATCTGGACGGAGGAGCCAGCGAGGTATTCCGCGAGGGAGTAGGCACCGAGGACACCGGTGCCGTTAAATCCGATGGCCTCCCACAGGTTTTCCGAGCCCTTGACATGGCGGTCGATCCGGCGATAAGGCGGGGTGGCGGCGCGCTGCTGGAGCCAGACGTTGCCCGAGTAGGTGGCATTAGCGGCATCGGGCGCGGCGGGGAGGGGCCCACAGCACAACATCAGCAGGCCGAGCAGGGTGATGGGTAGATTATTTTTCATGGGCGGGGAAAGAGCATGGGAGTGAGGCGGACCTGATAGGTGGCGGCTACGGCCCCAAGATTGATTTCGAATTTCCACGCTTGGTCTCTCGGCCAGGCGGTATTATTTTCGGTATAGCTCGCGCCGGGAACGGCGACCCACGTAGCGCCATCGGCGGACCACTCAGGCCGGAACCATGTAAAATTCCACGCCTGCGCCACCGGCCGGGCGGTGGCGATGGCGCGGCGCTGGGTCCCGGTGCCGGAGTACTGGATGGTGTAGCCGTTGGGGGTGGGGCGGGCGGTCTCGCTGTTTGGATTGGTGCCGAACATCATTTCCTCGAGGTTGGTGAGGCCATCCGCATCGGCGTCCTCAGTCATGGTGCTGATAGCGGTGCCGAGGCTCTGCGCGGTGGCGTAGGATGCCCACCAGACATCATCTAGGCCGACGACGCGGGCCTGGGCGTCGTCGGTCAGGAGTAGCTCATGGCCGGCATTGAGGCGGGTTTCCAGCTGCGTGTATAGCTCAGCACCACTGAACCGCTCATCACTCCCGATGAGCAGGCCAGCGGCGGACATGAGGGTGCGGTCACCGGAGGTCCAAGCGAAGTTTTCAAAACTGAGTCCAGCGTATCCAGACTGGCGGCGGGCGGCGAGCGTCGCTGACCCGAGGCTGGTGGGGGTGCCTCCGGAGACCAGCCAGATGGGCACCTGGCGCAGGGTGGTGGCCTTATACTGAGCGACGGTGCCGCCACTCTCAAATAACAGGATGCTGAGCCGATCCAGAGGGAATCCAGTGGCAGCGACCGCGGCCGCAATGGCGGCGGCGCATGGCACTTTTTCCTCAATCATGAGGTGGACGCGGTAGGGTTTCCAAAAGGCCAACGCTTCGGCCAGGCTTGGGATGATCTGCGCGGCCGGGTTTACCCACTCATCCAGGGTGAGTGATTGCAATTGATCCAACGACTTACTTACCACAGTGCCGGTGCCATTGGTCTTGGCATCCACGGTGGCGTCGTGGATTACGACGGGCACGCCGTCTGAGCTGAGGCGGATGTCCATTTCGATGGTGCCGACGCCCGGGGTGTACCGGGCCATGACCTGCCATGAGCCAAGGCAGTGGTCGTTCCACTGGAAGGGATTTCCGCGATGGGAACGAATATTGCCGGCGGCGGAGGCGGACACAGCGATGGCTGCGCCGCACAGTATGCTGATGATGATGCGGATCATGATTATGTTTGTTGTGTGACGGGGGCTGCATAACTGACGTTACTGCCCACCGGGGTAAAATAGAGCACTTCGTCGATGACGATAATCGTGCCTTGTCCGGCACCGGGCGGCGTCTCGGTCTCGGACACGGGGATGGAATACTGCGCGCCATCAAATGTAAGGGTCGCGACATCGTCCAGGATGGTAAATGCGACGATGCTGGCGGGGAATTCCTCCGGGTTAAATCCGCCCTCCTGCACCCTGAGCCACCCGGCCCGCACAACGTGCGGCTGGCTATCGGCGGCGGTGCCGGCAATCACGATCCACACATCATCATACCCTCCAGCATCAGCAGTGAGGACGATGTCCATCTGCGCTGCGGTGAATCCGATGGTGAGCGTCCCGCCGCCGACGGTCCCGAAGGCGGTGGCCAGGGGCGTAGCGCCGGCCTCGAGGCAGGCTTGTGGCCGCCGCCAGATCTGCGCGCGCCAGGTGGTGAGTGCATGCGCGGTGGCGGCACCGGTGATGACCAACGGCGTGGCTCGCCAGACACTCGTGAGGCCAAGGAAAACGCCAGTCTGGGTAAGATTGATTAATTGACTCATCGAGTGGCTTGGAAGTGCATGGCATCGCGCCCCCAGAATGCTCCGGCGGAAATCCAACCCTCTTTCGCGAATGCCTCCATGACGCCAAATGGCATGGTGGCGCGGACGGGCCAGGATGTTTTATTTCCATTGGCGGCGGCATCGAAATCAATGGCCGCCCCGCGGGCATGCAGGCTCGGTAATGAGCCACCACGCATCATCCGATTGTTATAACAGCCGTCGTAGCGCTGGAGGATTTTGACGTGGCTCGTCGTATACGCTATATCGTCCAGGACGATGTAGAGGCTGTCAGCAACAGCCATATGGCACCGAATGGTTTTGACCCGCTGGCCGGCGTAGTACACAGGGACGGGCGGCCTTATATTCACGAGGAACTCTTCCTTCCCGGGGGGGCCGTAAAATGCAGTCAGGCTTTTCTGATCCTGTTTCGGCCACCGCTCTAATTCCGGCATGAGCGCACGGAGATGCCGCTGGCAGGCGGCGATTGATTTCGCTCCCCAAAATCCATCAGCCACCACCCCGATGCGGTCCTGAATGTCCATGATCTGGAGCCGGGTCATTTCCGGGCGGCAGTGAGTTTGGCGACGGCGAGCTCGATGAGGAGATTGATCGACTTACCGGTGGCGCGGCTGCCGAGTAAGCCCGCCAACCGGCCTTGGACCCATGTGCGCTTCTCCCCAGAGGATGCTCCAGCCAGCTTTTCTTGGGCCTGGCGGACGAGGGCGAACGCGGACGCGAGGTCCGCCGGCGTGAGTGAGTAGGCCCAAGCTAACACTGTCTTGATGGCCCACTGGATGAGGATGTTCATGGTTTTTGCTGGGTGTTGAATGTCAGTCCCTCATAAAATCCGGCATGGAATCCGTCCTGAAACTCAGGGGATTTCCCCGCATTTGGGAAGAGCGTGGTGACCTCTGGCTTGGCCGCACAGCCGACCAGCAGGGTGCTGATAGCGATCACGAGTTTCATCTGCGGATTTCTGAATCTTGGCTGGATTTGTTCGCGTCGCGGGCGGCGATGAGGCCAAGGCCGCCGATGATTTCGCCAATGGCAAGCTGGAGCGACTCCAATGTAATGGGATGACCGTCGGTGGCACCGTGCAGATGATCTGCCACACTGCCGATCCCGTGGGCAATGAGGCCGACCCCAGCCAGGGTGGTTTTCCAATTGAGCAGAAATGGTAGGATTTTCTTGAGCACAAAATTCATGGTGGCGCGGTGGATGGGGTTTGGCTTTATCACTGGGCGGCCGGTCAAATCAAGCGCCCGACGGGTTTCACTTCTCACTGTTAGCCGCTTGTCTGGCGGCGTGTGTCCTGGGGCTGGCATTTCAAAGCGTGTTATTTTGGGGGCCGGATGTAGTTGAGGATTTCCTTCATCCCGACCTTTAGATCGAATATGTTTTCCCGGATTTGCTTCCGTTCCTCGACCGACGTGGTGTCCAGGATGTCTTGCCGCGCATTCATATCAGAGTTTTTTTGGATCTGAGCTTCGTGGCGCATGAGCCATTCGCGCAACTCCTTGGTCTCCTGCGTCTGCGCGCCGTAGACCATGGCAGCAGTGCATATGATAGTAACCACGGTTATCAGGTGGCCCAAATTGACCTCGGGGGTAACGGTTGGCATCATTCAACGTGAGGCAGTGGAGGAGGGACAAAGGTTTTGATTTGCGCCTTGGTCGCATTGTCCGCGGCGTTGATTTTCACATCCGAATCGTTGGAGTCTTTGAGCGCGTCGAATCCGCCATCGATGAGGTTCCCGACCGCTTCGGCCGCCTGCCCCCACATCCACGCACTGGCTACTTTCTCCGCGGTGCGCTCGATGATGGCTCCCCCGGTTGCGTTATCGATTTCGGCGTTCCTCATGCCTTCCGGCCCCATCTCCCCAAATTTGGCGTTGCCGAGCGCGCTGGCGTAGGTCCAGGTGCCAGCGGTGCGTGATCCTGTGGCCACGGTGCAGCTGCTGCATACCAAGGCGAGGGTGCTGATAAAAATACCGAGCATCAGGGCCCGGAGGCATTTCCAGGCGAGGGTGCTGATAAAAATACCGAGCATCAGGCCCCGGAGGCATTTCCAGGTGGGGCCGGCTCCTGCCCCCGCCTGGATCACTCCGGGCAGGCCACGCGCCGGCAGCGCAGTATGAGTCCCCGCCGCGGGCTCCCGACCCGATGGCGGCCCTGGGGCAGGTCCAGGGACATTTGTTTTTGGAAAATCTGAGGAGACCATGCCTTTGGCTTTGAGTCAAACAGGGTGGGTCAGGTGTCCTCGCCCCGACTGGCGAAGTAGCCGCGCATGGCCGCCGCGAATGGAGCGCCGGCCGGGGTCCAAATCGGCAGACCGGTCTCTGGATCGCGAGTGAGATGTAAATCTGGCCGCAGATCCTGCAGCAGCCGGTGGCGCGTGGCATAGGCGCGCTCGCGGTGGGAACCGTGCCAGTAGTGGCGCATCTGCCCAGCCAGGCATCCGACCAGGCCACCACTCCAGGCGGCGACGCGCTCGCGATACGCTGGCGGCGAGGGGGCGGTATAGTGGCTGCGGCCAGGCCCCGGCGGGGCGCAGTGCGGAGCCAGGGCGGCCTGCCAGAGGGCGGCATCTCCTGTACCGGTGATGGGGCATCCGTAGAGTGGGCCGACAATCTCAAAAAAATTCCGCCGCAGCCCGATCGCGAACCCGGGGTGGAAAATAGCCGGGTCCAATGCGGCCGGTTGGGGATCTCCACTGACGGCCGCCCAAGCGGTAGATTTTTTGTGGCCGCGGGGCATGCCGGTGCGATCTGCCCATACTGCCTCCGAGTATGGCTGCAGGAGGGGTACGTCATCCAGTAGCTCAGCCGCCTGCGCATAGGCATCGGCGGCCTGTGGGACGACATCGGCATCCACCAAAAAAATCTTGGTCACTTGGCGCGGCAACCGCGGGATCACGGACGAGAGCAGCGCCTCCTTCTGGAACATGATTCCGGCCTCCCCGAGGCGGAAATGCTGGACATGGGAATGCTGGCGCGGGAGCACCGGCGGGGCATCGTGAAACGAGAGCTCGGCCATGAAAATGGGGACTCGCGCTCCATGGCACCAGTCCAGAAATGCCCCCAGATTATGCACCGGGCGGGCGTGGGACGCGGGATTGAAAAAGCACGAGACGAGGGCGAAGTCCGCGCGGTCCGCAGGGTGATCGAATGCGGGATGGTCAGCCAGTGGCCATGGCCGGGGTGGAGCCAAGCCCAGGCCGGAGATCTGTGTCCGGCCCACGAATGCGGGCAGGGGGACTCTCTTGACGATCATGCCACCTCCCTCTCCGCGACTGCCTCCCAGCGGATATCCAGCAACCAGAGATTGACATTACCGGCCGGGTGCTTGCTGTACCGGACGGAGCCGGCGAGCATGCCGTCAGGGTAATTGGCGATGAGCTCAACGCCGCCAATGCCATTGATCTGCTGGGGCGGCGCGAGGCGCAGAATCTTCGCGCCGATCTTGAGCGCCTCCAGGCTGTAAACGGTAGGGGGCGCAATGGAGCTGATAAACTGCTTCTCGGAAAATGGCTGCATCGCGATAAACCGCACCGCATCCGCGAGCCCACCGGGCAGGGAAAACAGCGGTCGATCCTCTGATCCGTAGCCGCCGCCACCCCCAAAAAAGTCGCTGGCGGTCACGGTGCGCTCGATGCGATTGGCCCCCTCGATCTCGAGACGGGTGACCATACCATTGACCCCGCCGACCAGGCCGGCAAACCGCGCGGTGGCGAGATGCACATTCCCGCGCCAGACATCCCCCTTGTCCACGCTGGTGCAGTACATGCCCGCATACTCGGGGTGCGGCGTGCCTCTCGTGAACAGTGACGACGGGTCCAGTTGGGTGGCCAATGGGAGCGTCGCTGTATCCCAGCCACTCTCCGCCAGGGTGAGCGTAGATCCCTTGAGCTCGCCATAGGTGCCGCGATTCCCTCGGCTGGCGTGGATGTGAGTGGACCAGGACATGAGTGGTTATTCCCGACGGAGGGGTTCAGATTTTCCTTTGCTCTGGCCAGCCGTATTGGCCGCAATCTCGTCCAAAACCTTCACGGCATTTTTCAGCAGCTTCGCTTCTTCGGACTCACCCTTGCCTTCCTTCTCCAGCCGTTCGCTGCGGGCCTTGAGCTCGAGCTCGCGCCGGGTCTTCACGACCCCGAAATTGGGGTCCTTCTGCATGTTCTTGAAAGCGTCCAGGCCGCTGAAACTTTGCTCTCGCGCCAGGCTGCCGGGCGTTTCTTCATTGCGATTCAGGTACCCCTCGTACGTCCCGAACTTGCGCTTCAGATCCACCGACTGGTTGAACTTCCTCTCATTGCGCACATCGGGGTCATTGCGATCAATGACTGGTGCCACCCCACGCTCGCGCTCCGCGGCGGCTCCCCGGCCGCCAGCCTTCTGGTCAGCGCGCTCGCGCTCCCCTGCGGCTCCCTGGCCGGCGGCCTTCTGGGCAGCGCGCTCGCTCTCGGCGGCGGCCTTGTCTGCGGCCGCCTTCCGGCGCGCGACATTGAACTGGGCCTCCTCCAGCTCCAGCCCTTGGGTTAGGTATCTGACTGCCTCCGCCCGGGTGATCCCGAGCTGTTTCATGACGGCGTCCGTTTGGGTCAGGATATCGAGCTGCAGCCGCAGGTCGGACGCAAAGAGCCCTTCCATTTCCGCCGCCTTGATACTGACCCGCAGGCTGCGCTCCTGCTCGGCCCCGCGCAGGAGCGCGAGGCGCCGGCGTTCCACCTCAGCCTGGTCCACCGGCGGTGCCGTGATCTTCGCCGTGCGGGCGGCGCGGGTGGCGGTCGTTTGCTGGTCAAATCCGTCTGATTGGTTGCCGACAAATTCGCCGGCCGCCGCAGATGCCTGCATCGCCCGGAATTTTGCGTTCTCCGCAAAGATCCGCTTTTTGTCAGCAAAGTCGGGTGGCTCAAGCTGCAGTTTTTGCAGCTCGGTGACGAGGGCGGCGATAATTTGCTTCGTGTCGGTGCCCAGTTTGCCGATGTCCTGCGCCGTTTCGATACCCATCGCCTTGAACGCATCGCGAATTTTCGGAGCGGTCTGGCTGAGGGCGATAAATTGACGCTCGCTGATCTCTCCCCGGTCGGATATTTTTGTCAGGGATTCGATGACCCCGGACAGCAGCGCGTCATCCTCACCGGTGGCGGCGAGGGCGTTGCCCAGCGCGAGGACAATCGCGCGGCTCTCGGCGGCGCTGTAGCCGATGGCCCGCAGATTTTTTGACCCCTCCACCGCTTGCGGAAATGAGACGCCGGGGTTGCTGGCCAGGTCCATGAGGGCAGCCAACTGTTCCTGCACCGTCTCTGCGCTCTCCCCGACCCCCTTGAGCCCGTCTTGCATATCCACGTAGGCATCGCCAAAATTCAGCCCCTTGTGAACGATCGCCACTGCTGCGCCCACTGCTGCCAGGCCCCCGGCCATTCGCGCGAGCGCTGCGCCGGAAAAGGCCGAGCCGAGGAATCCGCCCGGCGTGCCTCCGGCCGGTGCGGCGCCGAAGTCGCGGACGACATTTTGCCGCATGGCGCCCATGCGGGTGGACCAGTTGCGGGCCGACTGATCGGCGTCCGCCAGGGTCTTTTTGAAATCCGAATTATCACCCGTGATCCGGGCGGAAATAGATGCATTGCGGGACACGTCTATAGGATCAAGTAAAAGCGTTCGTCAGCTGCACCTTGATCTCGCGCGCCTCTTGGGCCTCTACATCAGGCCAGGTCAGCACCTCCCCGGCGATGAGCCGAGCCATGTGGATCTGGCGCAGGCCATCGAATAATGGTAGATCATGGCGGGCCTGATCGCGCGAGAGATTCAGGGCACTGCAGACGCAGGCCAGGTATCGATCTTCCCATCCTGGCGTGGCGTTTTTTTTTCCGCGCCCTCGGTGTCGGAGTCCTCGTCATTGGGATCCACCCCCGGGACCGTCGCGGCCGAAAACGTCAGGGCAATGAGTTGCTCAGATATCGCCACGGCATCTGACAGCCGGTGGGGCGGCACGGCATGATCCATCCACCGCCGGATGGCCACCAGGAAATCGGCGAAGTTGGCGATCAGTGGCTCGAGCTCGAGCGTGCGGCCGGCGTGAGTGATGGTGCGTGGATTTTCCCACACCTCAGCCGCATGCAGGCAGAGGTAGAGCAGTACTCCCGCCTCGAGATATCGCCGCCGCCACGCCTGCGCGGAGCTCTCATCAGGAGTGAGCATCGGTACGAAATCGTCCGCGCCCATCCGCCCATGCAACGCCTCGTACAGAGCCCAGCGGGAGGAGGTGATGGACGGGACGCGGGCCGATCCATCCGGGAAATGCCAGACCAGTTGCCGCAGGGCGAGCCCAGATTTTTCGCGGAGATCATTGGCAATCTCGATCGGGCTGCGCACCGGGGGCGCCGGCCGCGGGCGCCCGGCGGGGGCATCCTGGATGGTGGAGGGTCCAGCCACCGGCGGGAGGGCGTCCGGGGGGCTGGCTTGGAACCCGAACGCATTATGGTCATCCAGATCATCCAGGCCGGCGGCGTCAGGAGAACCTGCGGAGGTGTTTGATAATGGTATCTTCATTGGCTTCAAATTCGTCCTTGGTCGCGATCACGGCGTGGCCTGCCCGCTGGCTGCGGCCCTGCATGATATGGGAGCGGAGGCTGGAGGCATCATGCCCGAGCTGCTGCTCCACCGCTCTGAGCGCCTCCCGCCGCAGGGTGCCCGCGGCGGCCCAGTGCAGGAGATGCGCTGGCTCCAGTGGTGACTGCAGCGGCGGGTCATCGATCCCGTCAGCGATGAGTTGGCGCTGGGCGCGCGCTGATTGATCCTGGATGGCCCGCACCGCGGCATAGGCGGTGCGGAACGTGAGGCCCTCACACGTGACCGATGCAGACTGCTCCTCTGCATCTGGCGGGGGGGAGGACGCAGGGCCAAACCACGGGGTATGGCCCATCAGCAGCGCCCCATTACTACAGACCGACTCCAACGGAAATCCCAACGTGATCAATGCGGCCGCCACAGCGAGATCGCACAAAATGAGGGTCTGATGCTGCCCGCGGATCATCTCCGCCAGGCTGCTGGCCTCGGCGCGCGCCGAGTACGGGACGAGCTGCACGATGGGGCTGCGCTGCCCATCAATGACCACTGAGACCGGAGCCGGGCCGCCGCAGACCATGTACGCGCGCAGGATGTCCAGATTCCGCGCGGCGTGGTAGGCGGCGAGGTACGGGCACTGCGGCTGCCTCTGGAGGAGTTGACCACTATCCATCAGGGTCATCAGATGCGCGGAGCCGGTGGCCATGGTGGCATCCAACTGCGGGCGCACGGGCCGGTCGGAAATGTGCCAGGTGCGCCATTGGTGGCCGCTGCGATCGTGCTTGAATTCGTGGGCCGCCACTTGGTACCCAGCGCACCCCAGCGCGGACGCATGCCATAATGCGGGCCGCAGCGGGCTGCCATCAGCCGGCGCGGGATCAGGGAGGGTAACCTCCGTTTTTGGTCCTCCAGATATCATGCGATTATGCGGCCTCGTAGCGGCGATAAGCCAACTTGATCTTGTCCTTGCGCAACTTCTGGCGCTCCAGCGTCCCACTCAGGTCACTGGTGATCCATTTGGTCCCGACGGCGGTGGCGGTAAATCCCCGGGTGTCGTACTCACTCAGGGACAGCGCGGCCGAGGAGCTCAGGAGGATGGCCGGGCGGTAGGTATTAAACGTCGCGCCATTCTCCGGCGTACTGCCATTCGTCATCGCCTTGCTCTTGAGATGCACCTCCCAATCAAACGAAATTTCCATGCTGAAGCCGTAGCACGCGTCGAGCATCGGCTGCATAAAATCATCAAAATACGTGTCTTGCGTAAATGGAAACGTGGTCTGCGCATTCGTCACAATGCCGCCGGTGAAAAATGGCACCGCGGAAATACCAATGTCCGTGACCGAGGGGCCGCCCCCGGCGGCGTGGACCACGGCATTCTGCGTACCGGCGACGGGTGGTAGGGTGGGCATGATGATGAAGCGGGTGGGGGGCGCAGGCCGCGCACGTTAGCTGCTGGCGTACCGGCGGAACGCCAGCTTCACCTTGTCCTTACGCAGCTTCTGGCGCTCCATGGTGCCGCTCAAGTCACTGACGATGAATTTGGTGCCATTGGCCCAGAGCGTTCCTGGAGCGCTGCCGCTACCGGTGCCGAACCCGCGCGTATCATGCAGGGCGATGCAAGAGACAGCATCCTCCGCCAGCAGGATGCCGGGCCTCCAGGTCGTGGGAGTAGCCCCATCGGCTGGCGTGACTCCATCCGTCATCCCCTGAGATTTGAGGTGCGCCTCCCAATCAAATGTGATCTCCAGGCCGAATCCATAGCAGATATCGACCTGTGGCTGCATGTACAAGTCCATGTACGTGTCCTGGGTGTACGGGAATGCGGTCTGGAGGTTGGTGATGACGCCGCCGGCGAAGTTGGCGGCCATCCCCAGATCCGAGACCGACGGACCGCCGGCGGCGGCGTGGACCACGGCATTCTGGGTGCCGGCGACGGGTGGTAGGGTGGGCATGGTGAAAAGAAAAAATGGTGACGGCCGAGCAATGAGAACGCGGGCGCCGTCATTTACGCATCCGGGTCAAAGGCGTTTACTCCCTGGAACAGGTAATTGATGTAGAGCTGCCCAGGGGCCACGTCCGGGTGATTGACCGGAGAGACATCACTGGCCAGGGCCTGGCCGCCCAGGCTCGTGGAGGCAGAGAGGCTAGGGTCCAGAAAATATGCCTGCCAGGGAGATGCGCCGATTTTCATCCAAATCTCCTCCACCCACCCTTGCCCCGCGGTCATCTCATCGTGGGCACCGCGGCTGGTGATCTCCCGGCGGACGGTCAGGAATTTTTCCAGCGTGATGGTGGTCGGCGGATTGGCCCGGATGCCGTAGCACTGGCGCACGCCGCCCGCCCATAACCTCTTGATTACGTAGCACCAAGCGTCGGTGGCCGGGGCCGGGCCGGTCCACGCCGGGCTGATGGGGAGGGCGTCCAGCAAAAACACCGGATGCGCCTCCGGCACGGACGTGCTCACCGTGCCCAGGCGGCTGCCGGCATACCAGACCGGGCTCTTACTGAGCCCGAGCGCCGTGGAGATCGCGGTATCGCCCGTTGCCCGCTTGTACAGGTAGGAGGGAGCGGAGGTGTTGTTGTAAATCTCCAACAAGACCAGTTGCCTGGTCTCGGTCCAATTCAGCGAAATCGTCGGGAATCTTCTCAGAAATGCAGCGACATCGGGGAGCACCTTGTCCCCACCGAGCCCTCCACAGATGGTCTCGTTGGTCGCAAAATTTTTGACCACGTAGTACTGGGATATGCGCGTGCTCGGCTCCACCGTCCCCGGCCACGTCGGATCTGGCGGATCTCCAGGACCATCCGTCCCGATGTCGTCCACGACCGTGATGCCCGAGGCATCGCTCAGCGTGTCGCCCCCGAGCGTCAGGGCATCCCGCAGCGCCGTGTCCGCCGCCGTGCGCTGGTACCAGTACACATACTCAGCGCCATCCCATCCCAGTATCTCAGTGATGTTCCAGTCGCGGCCGCTGAGCGTGCCGGTGCGGGCCGCCGGGTCCGCCGGCAACGCCGGAGCCCCCGCCGGCAGCTCCAGACTCGTAGGCGAGGCTGCATAAAAACTCGCCTCACTGGTCGGCGCCGGGCTCATCCCCCAGTACGCCGCGGCCCAGAACTCGTCCGGAATAGTGGTGGAGCCGCTGTCGTAGAGGTACCTCACATACACCTGCACCGTGGCCGGAGGAGTGACGGCCGCCGCCGCGATGGTGACACGTATGATTTTGCCCGCCGTGCCGTAGGCATTGGAGGCGCGCAGCTCGATGTAATTGTCCGAGGCCAGGCCGGTCGGGGTGCCGACAATCGCTCCCGCGGTCAGGGCCAGGCCGGGCGGCAGCACCTGCCCAGGAGCCAGATCTACGGTGACGGTGGCCGTGCCCGTCGTGGTGACGGTGATGCTGAGCGGCACCCCAATGATGCCGGCCTGCGGACTAGCCAGCGTGATGGCCGGCCGGGTTCCGCCCGGGGCGCCTCCCCATGCGGGCGTGGACGGCCCGTCAGGGCTGCCCTGGCCAGCACTCCGAGTGTCCTCCACCCGGATAGTCAGGCTGACGGCGGCGAGCCGCGCCTGGGCCAGCTCCCGGCTGGCCTGCGTGAGCAGCGCCACGCCGTTGGTGGGGTCGATCCCGAAATTGACGCTCAGATTATTGAGCAGCGTCGGATCAAATCGGCCGAGATAACTGTCGCTGACTCCGTACTGCGCCAGCTGGTCCAGGGAGACATTGTACTCGAGAGCGCGGTTGCCCCACGCCTCGGCGTACAGGTCTCCGTATTTATCCTCCAGCCTGTCCGTGGACAGACTGGAGGACGCGCGGACTGATTTGAGCAGGATCGGCTCGGAGGCCGATTCCTCGACCAGGCCCACGCGGGTGATCACGGTGGCACCCGGCGCATGCACGAGGATGTAGGGAGTTGGGGCCGGCATGATCAGATTTTTTGCAAATTAAGCGGAAGCGCGAGCATCGGCAGGGGTGGGGGCAGGGGCGGGATATTGCTAGAGCGGCTCGTGCATGGCACAGCAGATATCCAGATCCATGCGGATCTCTACAGCCTGCCCGATCACCCCGATCCGGCGCGGCACAGCGCCGGTCGTGTACGCCACATAAATGTCCACCGGCGGGGTGATCTCCTGAGCCACAATCGTCAGGCGGCGCGCCAGCGGCGTGCGCTCAGCAGCATTTTCCAGCTCCGAGGCATGCCAGACGCCGTGCAAGAGCCGGAACAGCGCCTCCTGCACCTCCTGCAGCCACTCCTCCGTGGCCGACTGCGGCGCGTAAAACATCACCGTGATCGGCACGATCCACCCCTGCGGCCAGGTCTCGGTGACCGGGTCCGGCACGCCATCCAGCGCCACCAAAAAACACGGGGGCCGGATCTCTGCGAATTCGTCCTCGTTGATAAACTGCCACGGCAGCGCCCCCGCCACATCCACGAACTGCGGCTCCACATCGTGGCCAGCGCATCCCGCGCGCAGGTAGGCCAGCACAACTTTTTTGATCGCGGCAAACGGCGACTGAGTGGTGAAATCCATGGAGCGGGCGGCACGGAGCCTAAACAACGCCGCACCACGCCACGCCCGGCCCCACCTATAGGGCCGGGTCAAAATGCGCCATCACCGGACCAGGCGCGCCATCACGTTGAGCGCGGCGGCTGGGACGGGCCGCCCCTGCTCCCACCCCTCGACGGATCGGGGTGACACATCGCAGAGGGCAGCGAGGTCGGCGGTGGAGAAGTCGTTGCTGCGCCGGATGGCGCGCACGCCGGCGGCGTAGTCCATGACGGCCCCGGCGTCGTCCAGGATGACCGGCAGCCCGTAGGAGGAGGATGCGTGGTCCGTGGTGATCCGCATTATTCGGCCTCCTCCGCGGCCATGGCGGCCACCATTGCGTCGATGTCGGCGGCGCGCTCGCGGTCGGTGGACCCCAGTGTGTGCTCCACCCGGAGATCCTGGTGAGCGTCGTCGCTGCCGTCTGGGAGGACGCGACAGACCGTCACCTCTGAATGTAGGGCGGCCGAGACAATTTTGGTGATTCTGAAAGTCATTGTTGTAGTGGGTGTGGATGGTGGAGTGGCGGCCTCAACCGCCATGGCTCTGCGATGAGAGAGCCAGATCCCAGATGTCCGAGGGGATATGGGTCTCCTCCCCTGTCTCCGGATCGGTCAGATAGCTTTGCCGCCCCTGCATGGAGGTGTATTCGCTCGGGTAGCCGAGCTGGGTTAGGTTCCTGGCGACGTCCTGCGCCTCCTCGGCGGTGGCGGTGTCTCCGATGTGGGTTTCGTTGATCTGGTGCATGTTCGTGGTTGGTGTTGGTGTTGGTTGATGGTGCGGGAGGGAAATTATTTGAGGCCCAGCATCCGCCATCCGAATGCCTCCCAGTCCTCCGGGGCCACTAGGTACTCTGGGGATGAGACGATGTCGGCCGCTCCCATTTTTCCGCCCCACTCGCTTTTGCCGTGCTTCGTCAGCACGCAGAAAGTGTATCGGCCGCCGTCACTGAATTTGACGGCGTGTTCGCCGGCGAGGATGACGGCCAGTTTTTCCGCGGCAGACAGCGTTTTGAATGCGCCCAGCACCGCGGCCTCCGCCGCATCCCTTGCGGAGGACACGGCGTTCCGAGCAGAGCGCCAGGCATCAAACCTGGCGTGCTGCGCGGCTTCCTCGGCGGTCATGTCCCGCCAGCCCGCGTCTTCCTCCCAGCGATCCGGGTCGAGCAGGAACCGGCCGCTGTCGCCTCCCGTCACCGGTTCGTGGTGAGGGCACGCAACCGCCGCTTGGCGGGCTGTGGCCAGGGTTTCGAGTTCTTTTTTCATGGGTGTTGGGGAGGGTTAGAATAAAGGTGGGCAGGCGAGCAGGAATTCGGCGCATGTCGCCGCATCGGCCGCGATGGCTGGGCCGTCGAGCAGCATGCCTGCGGCTACTCTGTAGTAGCTGTTGCCGGTGTCCTCTGTCCGGCCCCAGGCGTTGACGGTGATCCGTAGGACCCCTGGGCGCTCTTTTGGCACGCCGTCGTACGCCGACCACCTACGGAGGCCGCTACGCCCGATGAGGTGGCCCAGCAGCTCGGCAACCTCCGCCTCAGGCATCCCTTCCAAAACGGCGAGGGCGGCGCGGACGGCGATGAGGCGGATCGCCGTATCCCGGGCGGCCTGCTCCGAGGCCAGGGCGGCGGCCTCGGAGCGAGCGCGCCATAAGGCACCCCGCTCGATCGCAGCCTGCTCGGCCGCCTGATGGGCTGCCTCGTCCGCCGGGGTGGCGAGGGCGAGGAACTTAACCTCTTCGGCGTCCTCCGGCCGTCCGGCGCGCTCCCGGACGACAACCCGCATGTCGTCCTGGAGGGTGTCCCATGCCTGGCCCCATTGGACCATCCAGCCCTTGGGGACAATTTCCCCCGCACGGAATGCGCGGGGTTTGCCCGTCGCAGGGGCGTAGGCGGTGAGGGGACTCACTTGAGCCACCTCACTGATTTTTGATTGAGCCGGCCAATGCCGACCCACTCACGGTGCGTGAATGTGGGCTTACCACCTTCGACCGACCTCGTGACGTTCCATGCCGCGAAGCATGGATAGTCTCCCTCCCCCCCGGAGGGGGTCTGTATCTGTCCTCTCGCGACGATGTCCTCGGATGTCCTCGCGATTTGCGAGAGGATTGGGGCCGCGAAGACCCCGAATATTGCCACTGCGCCCTTGTCGGCGCAATGGCTGAGAAGGGCCGTGACGACGGCGTAAACGTCGCCGTTGTCGGCGAGATTCGTGTCGCCGAGGGCGGCCCCTTCGGGGGTGGGGGTGAGGACGTAGCCCATGCGGGCGGCGTCCTCAATCTGTCCCGGCGTGGGGACGTGTCTGGAAAACCAGATAGCTTTCATAGTGGTGGTGGGTTGGTTGGTGGGTGTTGGTTGGTGGGAGAAAATGTGAGGGAGGGGCCGGCTAGTCCCAGATCTGGGCGTTGTTTGCAAAAGCCATGCTCGCCTCATACCTGTCATCGGCGGCCTTGTTGAGCGCCGCATGCTCCGCCCACAGGGCGGTCATGGCCTCGGCAGTGATTTTAAACCCTGGCGAGAAGGTTCCGTCGGGGCGAGTCCAGCGGGTGGTGAGGCCGCAGAACCATCCGCCGTCTTTCCCTGGGCGAGTCTCTGCCTGGGTGGTGCGCTGGCCCTCGGCCGAGGCCCGGAGCCCGTAGACTCCCGAGTAATCGGTCCGGACCCAGGTCAGGGTTACTGGACCGAAGGTGTTTGTTGTCGTGGTCATACCGCCATTATACGCCTCCTTGCGTACATGTCCAGAACTATTTTACGGATTTTTGCGTGGGCGGGCCCCCGTGCAGAGATGACGCGTCCGCCCTGGGTCTGGCTCGGCAGGCCAAGGGCGGAGAGTGCTATCAGGGTGACGATGGTGCTACCGCCGCCGGGCGGCCAACCCCTCGCGGGTCGCGCGCTCCACCAGATTCGCCGCGATCCACTCCTGCACCGCGGCCGTCACCTCTGGCAGGCTGGCGGAAAATGCGTTGGGAGCCACCTGCAGGATTGCCTTCACGTAGCCCTCCACCTCGGCGGACAGGATCGTTTGTCCTGGTTGCGCCGCCGAGGCTGCGCCCGGCGGCCCCTTGCGGTACTTAGGGAGCCGCGTCACCTGGCCGGCGCGCGCCCTGAATGTATTGAGAGCGGGCATGAGAGAGCTCTTGAGGTAACCAGCCGAGTATTGCCGAGCGCGGGCAAATTTACCCACCGCCGCATAAAATTGATCAGTGCTCAGCGACCGGACGCCGCCCGGAAATGACTGAGATTTCCAATTAGCGGACCAGACGATGTACGCGGCCAACGAGTCCCTGAGCTCCAAATATCGTTTGCCCTGACTCTCCTTGCCGCTCTTTGTGCGTTTGACCAGGCCTAAGGAAAACTTAGCCTGCGTGGCCCGAGCCATCAGCCGACCACGTATCCGAGATTTGTCGGCGATCGGAATTTTCGCCATCGCAAAACTCACCCATTGGCCCATGATCCGATTGATCGCCTTAGCCAGGTCTGGCCGCAGCCGGCTCTCGGCGAAGGCGCGGGCCAGCGCCGGAGAAAAATCATTTTGAATTTGCAGTCTACTCATCCGCGGGGGTGGGGGCGGGGGTGGGATTTTCCAGCGGCGGCTGCGGGATGGTCAATTTTTCCTTGGCCAGCGCCAGCGGGATGCGCACCGAGCCCGCAGCCCGTGAGCTAACGGGCACGTGCGTCTTCGCCGCAAAATCACCCGCGGCACTGCGGGCGTTAAACCGGCGGATCTCCCCGCGGGCGACATAGGGCCTGCCGGCGATGTTCAAAACGGCGATCCAACCGGCCTGCCGCCACCGCCACGCCGTGACCTTGGACACGCCGATGGCACTCACAAACGTTTTCCAGGCCATCGGGGGTTCCCCCTCCTCCATTGGGGCATACGCGGGCAGGGCCTCGACGGGCAGGGGCTGGCAAGGCGGGATGGGGGCAGACGGACCAGCCATCTCCGGGATGGTTAATTTTTCCTTAGCCAGAGCCAGCGGGCGGCGCACCGAGGCCGCAGCCCGTGGGCGAACAGGCAGGTACGTCTTCGCCGCAAAATCACCCGCGGCAAGGCGGGCGTTAAACCGGCGGATCTCCCCGCGGGCGACATAGGGCGTGCCGCCGATGTTCAAAACGGCGATCCAACCGGCCTGCCGCCATCGCCGCGCCGTTTCCATGGACACGCCGACGGCACTCACAAACGTTTTCCAGGCCATCGGGGGTTCCCGCTGCTCCATTGGGGCATACGCAGGCAGGGCCTCGACGGGCAGGGGCTGGCAAGGCGGGATGGGGTGAAGTTCTTGGTCCATGCCTTAGGCGCTCAGTAAAAGCGGACACAGTGAATTTCATGCGCTTTAAAATGCTCCCCACCCCTGTTCGCAACACTTCTGAGGAAGTTTTTCAAGCAGGGGCGGGAACAGGGGTGGGAAAAAAACCTATGGCTCGACCGCGGCCTCAATCTCCACCAACCCCGCCACCGAGGTTGACCTGATAACTCGGTAAAATGTGGCCTCCTCCTGCGTCGGTCCCGCTAAAAAACAGATCCCCTCCGCGGGCAATACCGCGGCGGGGAAATGCGCCAACTCAGCCGCAAACGTCACCGTGACCTGAGGCAACACTGCCAGTCCGATATTGCTGGACGCGCTATCCCGCCGGCCCTGGCCCACGAATGCAATGATCGGCGGCTCATGGAACTCCACGGCTACCGTCCGCCGGTCGCTCAGATCATGCGCTGGCCACCACAACCTCAGCGGCCGGCCGCCGGCATCACCCGCGGGGGAAAATACGCGAGAGGCCGCGCGATGCGCGGCCGTGAGGGCAGTGCCAAAAATGGAGCGGCTCATAAAACTCAAAAAAAATGCGCCCGCCCAAGGAGGACCAACAACCTGGAGCGGGCGCGGCATTCTCGCGCTGTCAACAACGTGAGAAAATTTATCGCTGACGCCTCAGCGGGGCGGGAGAGGACTCTGCCTGCTCCACCGGTGGTTCGGACTCTGCCTGCATCACCGGTGGTTCGGACTCCGCCTGCATCACCGGTGGTTCGGACTCCGCCTGCCCCACCGGCGGTTCGGACTCTGCCTGGGCACCACGTAGCTTGTGTGACCTGACCACGACACACTCCACCACCTCCAGCGCCGGAGGGTCAATTACGCCCGGCTCGGGATCGGCTTTGATGTCAGCATTGACCATGCCCTTCCAGCGCGCCACCGCCTCACCAGCCTCGAGCGGCCCCGCCACGATGGAGATGCAGCGAGCCTGGCGCTTGATGATGAGTGAGGATGTCATAATGGTAATCTCAGATTCTCGGCGGGCCTTTAGGCGGTGATGATGCGCTTCAAAGCCGCCGTCTCTCCGAGGGCGTGGCCGTAATTGCACTCGATGACCTGATACGAGGTATCGCTGTCGGCATCGCCAAAATGTCGATATTCAAGCACCAAATTACTGTTCGGGTCCGAGGACCGGACAATCTGGTAGTCGAACAAGACATTGCGCACCGCTGGCGCTGGCTCGATCGGGGCAAAACCGACCAGCAGCGCACTCGGCAGAGTGACGAAGCCCGCCAAATTTTCGTATCTCTTGATCGTGCCAGCCGTAATATCGGTGGTGAAATTGACCGCAGCGCCGCCCACAGTCGCAGAAACTTTGAAGGTCGAGGCCGTCGCGTCACGGATAAAATACTCCGTAGTACCAGCCGTCAGGGCGGAGCCACCGGTGAGGGCCGGGAAAATAACCCGATCACCATCATTGTACCCGTGGGCCGCCGCGGTGATAACATCCGTGGCAGCAATCCCCGTCACCGCCTGAGTGCCGGCGGCCGTATTCGTCGGCATGCCGGCGGACTCATAGAGATCGAATCCGAGCAACCGCTGGATGGCAGCGTCTCGTTGGGTGTTAGTGTCCCCCTTGGTGTTGGCACCCAGCAGCAGTGGGCGCTTGACCAGCGCGAAGAAAAACGCCGGATTCAGAACCATGCTTCTCCCGGTCTTCGTCCAGAGGTCCGTTGCGCAGTATTGCGCCAACTCCGCCACATCGTTTTCGTCGAACGCAGTGGCCGCAGTCGCCGCAATCGTCGTGCCGGTAAACGATCCGGCACTGACCCGACTGAGGATGTCATTGACCACATCGTATGCGAGCCGCTCGCCTTTGAGCTGCCCGTGCATCATGGGATCAAATCGCGGCTGGCGCGAGCGCTCACTGGAGGTGAACGAGATCGCTTGCACCTTCCGCTTGTCGATGGTGATTTCCTTGGCCTGCGTCACCGTATCAGTTACCAGGGCGCTGTAGCTCCCGGCAAAATCCTGCGTCGCCGAGGTGGCCAGAGGGTAATATGGAACGACCACCTTATTGGTGCCCATGAGCGGATCAGCCTGGACCGCCATCGCGAATGCCCGCAGCGGGGCGATAGACTGCTCAAACGCCCTCATCGAGGCATCGAGCACCTCGGAGAGCTGCAGCTTGGAATCAATGGTATTGGCCATGGTAGTTTATAAAGCGTGTGTTTTGTGGTGGGGGGGAGCCGCAGAGAAATCAGTTTTTGCAGTTAGCCGCGTTAAATTCGCGGAGCAGACGCACCGCCTCAGGGATCGGCAGGGATTTCATCCGCGCCTCCAGTTGCTCTCGCGTCGCCGGCACGCCGGTCGAGGAGCCCGCACCCTCCGCCATCGGCAATTGGTTGATCGGGATACCAGCACTGGCGACCAGCTCCACGCTATGGGCCGTCACCTTTTTTTCAAATTCCGTCACCGCCTCCTCCGCCGCACACAGCTCGGCCCGCAGGCTGATGATCGTTTCCTGCGAGGCCCTGTTGATCGTGAGGAGTTGGTCGCGCTCAGCGGTGATGGCAACGCACTGCTGCCTGATGGCTGCGACCTCCGCGGCCGTACCCCTCCCGGACAGCGAGGCTGCGGCCGCGGCGAGGCGGTGGCCTACAGACATCGGCACCACCGCCGCAGGAGCAGGAGCAGGAGCTGGAGCTGGAGCTGGAGCTGGAGCTGGAGCTGGAGCTGGAGGGGGAGATACTGGGGACGGGGGCGAGGCCGCACCGGGATCCGGAGTTTCATTCGGGTTGTCCATTTTTTGAAGTCTTGTGAGTTTTGCAAAGCGCGGGCAGGCCCGGGCTACAAAGTGAGCTGCGGGTCAAAGCGTCACCGGAGAGGTCAGGAATGACACGAGGTCCAGCACCGTACTCGCCGGCCGCTGGCGCCCGGCGGCGGTGGGGAATCCCATGTAATCCACGTATCCGGACGGCGCATGATTCGCAAACCAGGCATCACCAGACATATCCGAGCGCGCTAAGCCAGGCCGGTGGCTGGTAAGAAATCCCTTAAACTCCTCCCCATGCCTGTCCACCGATGCCTGAAAGCTCCCCCGGGCCTCATCCGTCCACACCATCCCCGGCCGGCCGAACAGTTTTGCCTCGCTGCCCTCATTGACAAAATACAGCGGCTTGATTCCGATTTGCTCGAAGAACTGCACATCATCAAACGCCATGCACATGCACCCGATTGATCCGACATAGGCAGATGGAGCCGCCACGATCTCATGGCATGTCGCCCCCAGCCAATAAGCCGCTGAGCACATCATCGTGTCAGTATATGCGATCAGATGCACCCCAGACTCTTTCAGCTCCTCCAGGCGCGCCGCCGCCTCCGCCAATCCCATGACCATGCCGCCCGGCGAATCAATGTGCAGCACCAGGGTGGTAATCCCCTCCGCCACCACTGCAGCCACCCCCTCGTGGATAGCGTCATAACTCGCCAAGCCGAAATATTCGGCTGTCTCAGCATCCACCCCCTTGACCAGCGGCCCGGAAATACGCATGACCCCAAGTTTTTGCGCGCCCACCGACATCGGCGCGATCGTAGCGGCTGACACCGGCCGCCCGTCCGAGGCCCGCGCGTGCAGGTCGCGAGCATGAGGATTGAGCATCGATGGCAGGGCCGAAATCAGCGAGTGCCACGAGCTCGGAGCCATAGCCCATGGCTGCCCAGAAAAAAGTGATAAAAACTTGGCGTCATTCATAAGTCGGCAGGGGTGGGGGCAGGGGCGGGAAAAAACGCGATAGGAAAAATCAGGCGGCCTCGGGCGGAACAGGCCCCCCCTGCCCTTGCCCCTCATCTCCCTGGTCCGCCGCCATCATACTGGCCGCCTGTGGCGAGAGCAGCGACTGCGTCAGCACCCCGGACGGCAGCCCATACTCAGTCTCCAGATCCATCAGCATCCTGAATTCTTTGGCGCATTGCCGCACCTCCTCCTCATAGTCGAGCCCCAACTCCTCATACAGCCGACTGTGGCTCGTCAGACAGGCACGGCGAAGCTCGATCATCAGCTTGCCAGTGCGCCCGATGTCCGCCGTCGGCATCCTCGGAGGCGTGAGCCGTATTTTCGTCCAGTCCCCCGCGGAGGGGGCCGGGACCTCACCGAGCTGGATGCCCATGGCGATGACGTACGCCCACAGCCGACGCACCATCGGCGCCAGATGATTGACATGGTGGTCCATAATCGCCCGGGCCGCCATCTCCAGGATAATCCGCGCGTAGGCTCCTCCCGGATCATCCAGATAAAAAAGGAGCTGCGGTGGAAAATTCAGGCCGATCGCGCATTCCCTCAGCAGCGATTTTTTGAACTCCTCCCCATTCGGGTGCGGGCGGTCGTCATGCACCACATCAAACGGGGCGGTCGACATCATCCCTCCCTCGACCGCTTCCTCGAATTTCATTTTGACTTCCGGCTCTGCGGTCGATGCCGTACTCGCCGCCGGCGGATCCCACGGTGCCTGCTGGAGCGGAGCCCCCACCCCTAGATTAAATGCCGGCCCACCCGCATTGGCATCACCCCGCCGCGTCAGCCCGATCAGGCTGGCGACTTTGATCATTTGTTTCTGGAAGCTTTTCGTCTCGATGATGTCGTGAAAATCATTCAGCGCATGGGCCAGCGCCGGCACTCCACGCCGGCTGGCGAACGTCCGCTGCGTCGTGTGGTGGATCACCGTGGCCGCCGGCAGGATGCGATAGATCGTTTCGTTTTTCAGGCCCCGCTCCGCAAACGAATACTCGAGCGGGAACCGCGTCCGCGGATCGCACCGCACGCCATCGATCCACTCTGGTGCCGGCTGTTTTGGGCCGGCCTCCATGCACAGTCCCTCATAGCCCATCACCCGCGCGTGCCCGCTCTGGCTCCGCGTCAGCACCGTCGCCATGTCCCCATCGACCATCCGACGATACGTCGTCATCACCTGATAGGTATTCAGCGTCAATCGACCGCCGGCATCAAACGTGAGCGGAGAATTGGTGACCCGGTTAAAATACGCCTCTGCCAGGTCATTCCAGGCCGCGTCACGACTTGCCGCCTGGGGTTTCAGGCTGCCAATCAGACACGCGAGATTCCAGAGGGCCGCACCCGGGCCGTAGTTTTCCGCCAGCAACCGGCTTTTCAGGGCCAGAATTGTCCGCTCCGGCCCCAGGAGCTGGTCCTCCGTCCTCACGCTCGGCAAAATCAACCGCCCACGGGCATCGCTCGGTTGGGCGCCGAAATAGCTGCTGCCCCAATATCCATTGGACGCCGCTCCTCCTGCCGCCGCCTGCAGAGTCGCCGGCCGCCGTACGGCATCAATGATCAATCTCGGGTCTCCCATACACTGGGGTGCGGGTCAAAAACTCACGGCGCAGAAATCAACCGGCGCGAGAAACGCACCGCATGCCCCAACGGAGAGCGCAGGCTGATCGGATCCGTCGCGCCCCCACCAGCCGCGCGCCCAGCCAACACCTGATTTGCCAGCCTCAGCACCAAATCCGCGCTCTGTTTATCCCACGTCGCCGTCTGGCTGAGGCCGGAAATACTCGATGTGTGGCCGTAGACCACCTCGCGCGCTTGGTCTCGGATGGTCAGCAACTCAGCCTCTGACCGCACGGCCAGATCCCCCAGGATGGTGTCCTCGTTAATCACACCAACTACGCTGGGTCAATACGGTTGCTCATCACTGACGGGATCCCCCTCAGCCTGACGGGCGGCTGGCGCCTTCCGATCGCGTGAATAAACTCGGCACATCACCGCATCATCCCCTGGGATCAGGATGCCCGCTCGGCTGATTAGAGTGAGCAGCGACTGATTGAGGATCTCCGCATTTATTTTGACCATAAGCGTCTCCCCACCAGCATCCCACGTGGTTTTCATTACCACCCCGATATTCCGGTGCCGGTGCTTTTTTTTCTTCTCCCCTCCCTCCATCACCTCATAAGTGCCCACCGCCATCGCCACATCCCCAATAATCTCAGTATGATTCGCCATAGTGCTTACACATCTCAATCAAAGCGCCTAACCATGCGATGCAGTGCGCGCATGCCCGCTCACGGTTTGTCTGTTGGTTGGCTCAGTGACGGGCATTCGTCACTGATCTTGGCGTTAATTTGAGACAAGATATTCCATGCGAGCGCTGCCACTGCTGGAACTTGCCCGTTGCCGATACAGCGCAGTCGGTCCACCCGAGCGGCCACCCCATGAGCCACTCGACCCACGTCGGGTTCAGACTCCCACCACTCCACTCTGATAGGCTCATTCCGTGGCTCCGTCCCCTTTCCTTCTGCGTTTTTCCTTTCCCGCTCCTCCAATCGCGGGCTGTGGGAGTCGGTGCCGACAATCCAGATTCTGTCCCGCTTGTGAGGTGCCCCGCATCGTCCGCAACCGGAGTTTGCCATAACTTCACCGCCGTTTGAAGGCCGCATGTCGAGTATTTTGCCATCCGTCGCTTCCCCGCTTCCAACCCTTCCGGGTTCGAATCCCGGGCATCGGGCGTCGGCCAATTCCTCGCCGCCATTTGTAAGCCCGGCCGCCCGCTGGAGTCCCGCGCATTGGGCCCGCCGTTGCTCCCGAGGGTTGAGAGTGGAGTCGGTAGCCACGATCCAGATTCTGTCCCGCTTGTGAGGTGCACCGGCATGGTGCGCTCCCACGACTCCCCATCTCGCATTATACCCCAGCGAGGCCAAGTCGCCGAGAACTCGACCAAGCCCCCGAGAAGTGAGCACTGGCGAGTTTTCCACGAACGAGAAGCGGGGTCGAACTTCACCGATGATTCGTGCCATTTCCACCCACATTCCGGATCGCTCTCCGTCGATTCCGGCCCCCTTTCCGGCTGCGGAAATGTCCTGGCAGGGAAAGCCGCCAGACACCACGTCAACGCGGCCTCGCCATGGGTGTCCGTCGAATGTTCGTACATCATCCCAGATTGGGAACGGGGCGAGGCATCCGTCATTTTGCCGGGCGACCAGAACATCCCGTGCGTATGGGTCGCGCTCGACGGCGCAGACTGTCCGCCATCCGAGCAGTTTGCCGCCGAGAATTCCGCCTCCAGCGCCTGCGAAAAGTGCCAGCTCATTCATGCCTCCCTCCCAAAGATGAAGAAAATGAACAAGACATCGCATCCGGTGAGGATAGCGGCGGCGTTAGTTTGTGATTTTCGAGCTTCATTTTCGCTATCCTCACGGATGAATTTGGACGTTACGCAGAGAAATCGAGATGCACGCGATCCACACATCGAGCGTCTTATATCGTTCCATGATCGCTGCCTTGTATGTGCTCCCAAAGGTGCTGCCGTGTTGCCGTTGGAATTTCCAGATATTCCCATGCAGCCTATGCTTTTTACCGTAGCCCTTTGAGAGCGTGACGGCCCGGCCAATCCGGCAAGTTGCTTCGTTCCAGCGAGGACCGTAGATCCGGAGTTCCTCGGTCTTTTCGCCCCGCTCGAAAGCCTCATAGTAGCGCGTCACCAGCGGAACGAAGAGTGCCGAAAGCGGCGCACCCAATCCCCTCCCGTTTTCAGTTTGAGTTTCCATTTGATTCGATCCCTTCTTTTGCGGCCACACTCGCTCCCGGATGGGATAGGCGGCCTGGGACGTTCATCCCTTTGCCATCAAAGACCAGATTACACGAGACATTTTAAGCACATCGCCATAATCGTTTTTTTGTTTTGCTGGCACCACCCACTCACGCACCATACGTGAGTGACCTCGAATTTTTTTCACTTTATCCATCAGCCTTTCCGAAGTGATTTCCCTTAAAAATGCTTCGTCCAGATCATCCTCAATAATTGGTAGATAAATTCTAGGAAACTTTGACAGCCTTGGATCAGCAGGGTTTCCAGGATCTGCCGCTAGGATTCCGTGATACAGCTCAATCTTGAACCAGGGATCGTTGAACATGTGCAGCGGGATGTCAACTTGGCCATTTTGCGGATGGGCGGCAGTGGCATCAGTCAACCGGACCGCCTCCCCCTGCATCTGCTCACGCGAGCGCCCCTTCATTGGCACCAGATGCCACGCGCCTGTGTAGATCCATGACGGTCCGCGTCTGACCCACCTACCACCAGGCCGGGCCCCCCACGCGATACACAGCGGATACACATGATGCTCGAAACTCTCCTCAGCCTGAGCATCCACCCCGGCGCGGTAGCCGGAATCAATGGCCGCCCATTGAGCATAAAATTGTTTCGGACCATTTGCATCTCTATGGTCATTCGCAGGGGTGGGGGCAGGGGTGGGATTTTCCAGCGGCGGCGGGCCGGAATACGGGATCGGTGCCTCATAGATGTGCCTCAACTCCTGGGCCGATGCCGTCGCACCGTAGTCGATCACATACTCATTTCCGTTTTCCAAAAACGCCACGCGGGCCCATTTGAACAGTAGCGGTTGCTGATCGCTCGGACCTTTTTGACAATCAATCACCAGCACCAGCCTCCACGGCACCACCGGACATGTGCCTCGCCGGTACGCGCCGCAGTGCCGCCGCACGTGCTCCGTGCTCAGATCCACGGCCTCCTCATCGCTCTCCGGCTCGGCAAACCTGGAGCGCATCACCTGCACCAGATCGTGACGACTGCGCCCGCGAGCATCGATCACCTCCGCCGCCAACGTGCCCAGCAGGCTGTCTCCCATGAGCGCGCACGTATCGTTGTACCGCGCCGACCACCGGGTTGGCGGATTGTCACGCACGGTGGGGACCCAGTCGCCGGCACGCACAAGGGCGGATTTTTGCGCCACGCCCGCGCCCTCCAGAATCACGTGAGCGCACGTCGGACACTGTAGACCGGTTTCCGCTCTGACTCGGTCCAGATCTAGCGGCAGCTCCTCTGGCGTGTCCGTCAGGCCGAGCTCCGCCTGGGCATCGGGCGCCTGCCGCAGATGCTCGAAATGCAGATGATCTTTCCCAGGCGCGAAATCGATCGCGCACGAGGGGCATCTGATTCGGAACTCCCTCTGGTCACCTGATAGATACGCCTGGTGCTGTTTTGTCCCAGGCTGCGCATGCTCGCGACGGGTCGAATCGTATTTGCGCTGTGGGGCCGTGAGCGTGAACAACTTCGCGAATCCCGCCGAGCCCTTGAACCGCCCGCGCGCAGCAGATAACGGAGCCGTCGCCCCGCCCTCCAACTGGTCCGGGAACAGGTCGTACTCGTCCAGTACAATGATCGAGGCCTGTTTGTTTGCGAAAAACCCCTCTGTCGGTGACCCGAATTCTAGGATCGAGCCGTTCGGCAGCGTCAAGAACAGGGTCGATTGATCCGGGTCGTCGATCACCGTCTCGCCAAAAACCTGCCGCAGAAACGGCTGCAAAATGCTTTTGCTGACCTTCCTTATTTCTTGCAAGTTGTTGATACAGTACAACACCCGACATGGTCTATATCTGAGATGCCAGCACAGCCCGACGATAATCGCCGTCGAAAACTGAGCCGCACTGGATTTCATAATGTGGAGTTCCCGCGCCAGCGGGTCGGCCAAAAAATCAAATACCAGTTTGGTGTGAGGAGCTCTGGCGAGCCTCCAGGGTTGCCCCGCATGCTCGCGATTTTGGGCGGGCGTGATGCGCAGATTTTGCTCCGCCCACACCCAAATTGGCTCAGGCGGCGGCGGCTGATAAATCGACCGGAGCACCGGCAGCAGATGAGGCCAAATCTCGCTCATGCCACCAGCTCCACGGTTGATTTTGCGAGCAAGAGCGCGGGCAATGCGCGAAATAAATCGTCACAGATCCGATCCACTTGTGGCTCCCAAACATGCGCCGGAGGCACTGGATCAACGAGCAACCGCAGTGCCTTGAGCTCCCCCCTAATCACCTCAGGATGATGCGCGATCAGGCTCGCATATTCGCGCTCGACGACCAGCCTCGGGATCAAATCACCGCGCTGAATCGCGTTGCGGATCTGCCGCGTGTCCGCCGACCCCAGGCTCGTCGAGAGATTCAGCCAGGCCGGCCGCAGCGCGTCCGCCTCCGCCTGCAAATCCTGCGCCTCAAACCATTTGATCCGCTCGTACAGCCTCACCTCCTCCTCCAGCATACGGCGGTGCGTGGCATCAAATCCGATCTCCCCATCGATTTCGCTCGAGCCCCGAAGCCCCACCGGACGCCCCTCCCTCGCATGTCCGCTCCCCTCCGACCGCCCTATTTTCTGGGCGCGGGGCGCGGCCTCGACCGAGGGCACCACGCCGCCAGTCCGCGCCAGCGTACTGATGATTTTCGGACTGATCGCCTCCCCAGGAAATGCCCTGGCCCACCAGGCGATCATGTCCGCCGGCCGGCCGAGCGGCGCATTTTTACCGCGCCAGACATTGATCGTGCGCTTGCTCACGCCGTAAAAATCCGCCTGCTCCAAAACCGTCCCGATCGTCAACATCGTCGCACCAGATGGCACCGGAGATTCGCACTCCTCTACCGGATCCACACCATCAGCCTCAGCCTGTTTGAGGCGTCCATACTCCCGCGCCTCCGCCGAGTCCGGATTCAACCGCCCGCGTTTCGCGAGCGGCGACAGGATCTCCAGCCGCGCCAGGTGTCTCGCACTCATACCCATATCTGTTGCGCGCAGTCAAAGCGCAGCCCAAAAAAAACCAAAGCGCGCCCAAAAACCCTGGTGAAAAGGTAACCACCAGGCTTTTTGGGCGGGGCAAAAGATTCCTTATGGGGGGGGGGGGGGGGGGGGGGGGCGGGGTGGGGGGCA
>Ga0105050_10001584_pt1 | contig 33992 bp, 55 predicted proteins | sample FRY01_FD_78088 | JGI IMG/M metagenome (GOLD analysis project Ga0105050, IMG submission 78088) | Freshwater microbial communities from Lake Fryxell liftoff mats and glacier meltwater in Antarctica - FRY-01 | ecosystem: Environmental > Aquatic > Freshwater > Ice > Glacier meltwater ...
CTTGTCCTTCTTGGGTGCGAGGGGAGGGCGCCTTCGACCTGGTATGGGAAGAGGTCAATCATCCCCACCCCATGTGGTCTGTGCGTCGGTGGAACAGACCGCGACCCGTCCCCGCCTCTTTTTGGTCTGTTCAGCGCGAGTACCGAGCCTTGCATCGAAACCTTCAGGCTTGTCGGCATCGGTAGCAACGCGGCAGCCCATACGCACATCATGGCCGCTATCACCCGCGCAGAGGGAGCAGGCGGGGCTACCCCCGAAGTCCTCCCGCTGCACGCTGCTAAATCCGCATTCCGGGCACTCGAAATAAATGAAGTCGTTCATTTGTGCCTCCGCGTTCATTAGTCGTCTCCTTGGTTATGGGGAATTATGGGAAGGGCGCGAATAAATCGGAGATACGCTGCTCGGCGCTCCGCCTGCGGCGCGCTCTCACGCTTCGTGTCGGGATGGACCACGCGACCCATCTCTATCGCGTTGGCGAACCAACCGAACAACCAGTCGGCGTCCATATCGCTATAGCCGAGATTGATCGCCGTCTGACGGAACTCAGACGCCCATCGTGAGGCATCCGCACCCCATGGCTCTTCGCGGTTCATGACAACACCGTCACCAAAGAGGACACGGGGGCCACACACATCCCCTCGCGAAGGACGCCGTATACCCGAGTATCCCCCAGGCAAGCTTCCTCGCCGCGGAGGAGGAGCACTTCGTAATCCTCCCGGCGAGAGCCCCACGTCACACGGTCGCCGACCTGGATCGGCCGCGGCGTGAGAGTGCCGGCGTCGAGATCCCCATTCGCCAGAAGGACACCATTGCCTTTGCTGCCGAGGACCTGGCAACACCACAGGCTCGACGGCTTGATCTCCCCGGAGACGTCCTCGATTACCCGGACCGTCAACGTGATCTCATCCCCGGAGTTATACTGCCTCGATGCGCGGTTCATGACAACACCTTCGTCAAAGAGGACACGGGGGCTACAATCATCCCTCCGTGAGGGACGCCGTATAAACTCCGGTCATTCGCCAGGCAAGCATCTCCTCCCCGGAGGAGTAGCACTTCGTAATCTACCAGGCGGCTCGTACCCCACGTCACACGGTCGCCGACCTGGATCGGCCGTGGCGTGAGAGTGCCGGCGTCGAGATCCGCGCTCGCCAGAAGGACACCATTGCCTTTGCTGCCGAGGACCTGGCAACACCACAGGCTCGACGGCTTGATCTCCTCGTGCTTCCAGACGTCCTCGATTACCCGGACCGTCAACGTGATCTCATCCCCGGAGTTATACTGCCTCGATGCGCGGTTCATGACAACACCGCCACCAAAGAGGACACGGGAACCACAAGCATCTTGTTGCGGAAAACCTCGCGGGAATCCCTCCCCCGGCCATCCGCCAGACAAGCTTCCTCGCCGCAGATGGCGATCACCTCATAATCTAAAACCCGGCCGCCCCACGTCACACGGTCGCCGACCTGGATCGGCCGTGGCATGAGAGTGCCTGCGTCAAGCTCGGCTGATGTGAGGTACCAATTGCCCTTGGAACCGGCGGCGGCCACATACGCGCCCTTTGGGGGAACGGTCTCGGTTACCCGAACCGTCAGCATGATCTTGTCCCCGACCTCATACGGCCTCGGGCTCTGGGTCTGGGTCTGGGTCTTGAAGATTTCATCATTCATTAGTCGTCTCCTTGGTTATGGGGAATTATGGGAAGGGCGCGGATCAGACCGCGATTCATCATATGACCAGCCCAATGATCATGCCGACCATCGAGCCGGCGACGACGATGGCGAGGGCGCCGACCAGGCCGATGAGGAAGCCGGTGCGATATTCAGGGAAGCCATCCCCTTCACCCTGCTTTCTGGTGTCGGCCTCACCGCGGCCGAATTTTGACGGTGCCCAGTTTCCATTGGTCAGCGCCTTGGTGGTGACCTGGCCATCGCGCGACCGCCATTCAATCCGGAGCGCTCGCTCGGTGAGCAGGGCCGCCTCGATCTCATCAATCATATCACCATGTGTGATCAAGGGTTGAAAACTCTTCACATGCTTGGTGACGATACTCCTCGCAATGGACCGGGCGTCTCGTCTATCGGCCGACGCCGGGACGGCAAGAGCCGGTTCGCAATCATCATTAAAAGTGGTCATATTTCATTACCTTCCTTGGCTGCAATCTTGGTTAAAAGTGGTCATATTTCATTAAATGTAATACGACCTATTTCATTACCTTCCTTGCCTGCAATCTTGGTTATGAAGTCGGCCACCTGGTCGGCCTCCACATAGCCTTCCACATGATCCTGTCCGAAATCATGCATTATACCGTTGATATCCCATGCGGCGATTTCTGCATTTCCACACTCCGGTATCGGAAGGTCCATAGGATTGGAAGTTCGATTGTTACAATAGTTCCCAGGTCCGAATTGAACGGAGACCGTCCAGCCGTTGGAAAACGTCATGTGAAAACCCTTATTTCCAGTGATCTTAAACATTATTATCTCTACTACATGATCCGTACAAGGATTATATCAGAATTTAAGCGGCCAGACAAGGTCTTTTCGCCCGCCTTGATTTCACTCAAGAGAGTCCGCAAGGCGACCTTGCCTGCATCCAAGACCTTTTGAAGTCCGTCCTCAGGCTTCCGCAGCCGCTTACCGATCGCCGCGGTCTTGTCGTATCCAATCAATGTCGATCCCTTAATCGACAGACCGTTGGGAGACTCCGACCGGTAGACACCGAGGGTTCGGTTCTTGGTGTTGAACACCCAGACCTGCTCGGCTCCCACAATCTTGGCGAGAGGCACACTCTTAAACTTTCCGAAAACGGTGCCGATCTTGATCTTGGATACCAGTTCTGCGGCTGTCTTGGCCTTCTTGACGCGGGGCTTTTTCACCTTCTTGGCTGCAATCGCAGGGCTGGACGGCAAAAAAGCATCGATGATGCCCTTCTGAAAAGCCACTCGCTTCTTAAGCGCGACCTTGCTGAGGAAGGCATATGCCTCATTCAACTGAGGGTCCTTGCTGGTCGCGACCTCGACCAACTCACCGTAGGATGGCGTCAGCGCATCCACCACAAACTTGGCCACGGGCGGGGAAATCTCATTCTTACGGACGAAAGCCGTGGCATCAAACTCAACCCCCTTGCGGGTGAAGGCGTCAATAGCCTCTTCCAACTGGGCGATCACCACGTCCGCCCGGTTCTTGATGCGATCCTGAATGGTCGGCCCAGCCGGCTCCGTGGAAACGACCTCGGCCTTGGTTGCCATACGGTCAACCAACGCGAAAAGCAAACGGCTAAACCGCTTCTTGGTTTCATCCGGAAGCTTGGCCCCCTTAATCAAGAGGCGGGCATACCAGCCAAGGGATGTGCCGACTGAAATCAGGTCGTTCTTACCCGCGCGCTGGATCGATGCCAAATCCTTTTTAGGAAACTTGACGGACTTGAGGTACGTCACCAGAAACTGAAGAGCGTCCTCGGGGTCATAATAGTTATGGAAAAACTGGTAGGCAGCACCGAGAGTCTTTTCGTCGGCCACCTTCCAGTCGGGCTCGGCAAGCCGGCCTTGCTTGACCTCCAAATTCACGATAAGGCGGTTCATCGCCGCCTTGGACTTGGTCTTTTTGATTCGAGCCATTCATACCTCTCAATCTACATACTTAAGGTAATGCTTTTCAAAGAGGTTTACAAGTGCTATTTTTGCATAGCAGGTATGCATTTTCCGCATAGCGAGTTTGAAAAAGATAAATATCATTGATGTTTAACCAATAAAGGACAATGATAAATGAATATTACCTTTGCTCAATTCCTGAAAGAGGCCCGCCGTATGAGCCGGGAAAAAAACTGGAACCCGCAGTCAATGTTTTATGCTCCAGGTCAAAATGCTGGTACCAACAGAACGGCTGATGGTAAGGATGCAGGACCCAATAAATCTGTTCTGGATTACAAAATCTCACAACATAAGGTAACTGCGTCAGATAGAAAACACCAGGCCGCAAAGGCCAAGGATGCGGCCGAGGAGAAGCGAAAAAAATATAGTAGTAGCCCTGCGACTCTTGATTTGGAAGCAAAAGCTAAAAAACTCACCCACCAGGCCAAGAGACAAACTCAGGCGGCCGAAGCGGGCGAGAGAGTTAAGTCGGACACGGAACGCAAACTAGCACCTAGATCGGGGCGCCAAACTTCTGCATCACCTGACGCAACGACAAGTCGAGAGGGTTCCCCCAAGAAAAGTCTATGGGCCCGGCTCCGCGGCTAAGATTCTTGCTGATATTCTCGGGTAAATTCATAAGATCCCCCATAAAAGCCATATACACCTGTACTGGTTCTTTCATAAAATCTTGATAGGACTTGGTCATTGAGGCCAAGTTCTTTTCAACGTCACTAAATTTCTGATAATCCTGAAACATATTTTTTTAACTCCTGAAACCCACCAATATGGGTAATACCAACCTCGGTCTTGAGGAAGATTTGTGGTAGTGTAAGTTTACTGTTTGTTGATAGACCTAACTGACTAAGCAAGTGCTCCTTGGTAAAGTCATCGGGATAAACATATTCCTCAAAATATAACTTACCCTCATTAAATAGTGCTTTCGCTTTAGTGCACCAAATGCAGTTTGATTTACTGAAAAGAAGAAATTCCATTACTTCTTACTTCTTTTTGCGGCCGCACGGCGTTTCTTTGAACCGATTTTTCTTCTCCCGGTTCTGGGTTTATTCTTATGTGGATGGGGCATTTGAAGTCTCCTTAAAATTTATTCAAATAGTCTGATATTTCAATTGCATAATAGATCATAGAGTCTCCTTAGGCATACCAAGCCACTGGCGCCACAGGTTGGAATGAGCCGTCACAGTGATAGGTTCATCAAAACCGACCACATTTGTAAAACCATACACCTCTCGCAGAACCCTTTTAGGCATAACAATCGTTACTACCTGGGCCCATGGTTCTCTTTGAGAAACAGGAATATCTTGAATATTATTCATCATCTAAAATCAAAACCTCTATTGATCCCTTGGGGTTTTCGAAGAAATAGTTACCAGACCCAGTACAAGATGAAAATCCTCCGATATCAGCCTTGGCTATTCGAGCATCCTGAAAAGACAACGATTTATCAACACCCTGACGCGCCAAGTGCGTATCACCCGGCAGATATTGTGTTAATTTGCGAAATTCGTGGAGCGTCATTGATCTTTGGTCCTCTAATCGGAAAATTTACACCCGGTTCAGTTGGTTGGAGTCCCTCAAACTTAGCTTCAAAACCATCATCAAGTCCTAAAATAGTCATTTCATATTTGGCTGTAAAAGGGTTCTCAATGTTTCGGCGCAGCAAATCGAGGAAAAAATCAATACCAAGAATCTTTACATAAGCACCAATTCGCGGACCTTGCTGTTGATCCCGTAGAAGGGTATATAGGTCTCGAAACCAAAGCAATAGGGTTGGCTTGTCCTCTCCGTAAAACTTCTTACCGACGTTATAAAACTGCTCCTGGAGCCTGGTTTCCAATTCCGCGTCGGGGATATCCACCGTCTCAAAAACGTCCAGAATAGACCACAGTTCATTAACTGCTCGCAGAAAACGGTCGGCTCGTGGTCGATATGAAGCGGCGTCCGCAGACTCACCGTCGATTAGATAGAAATGAGCCGCAACTTGATTGCGATATGAGGTAAAATCCATAACGTGATATCTCTCTTACTATATGGAAGTATATCACGATTCGGGTTCAATGTCAAATCTTAATATGGGCTCGGTGAATCCTGGCGTAGATTTGGTCGTTGTAAAATTCTGGATCAACTATGGCGTTTTGGAGAATTTGCTCTCTCAATTCCAGGTAGGAAGCCGTACCCTTTGTTTTACATAAGTGGAGGATTTGTCTGGAGAAGTTATCTTTTCCGTGCTTTTCAATGTCCGCCTGGAGGACTTTATTTGACCCGTAATAGTCTTTCCAATCAGATTCAGTTTTTGTTCTAGTTCTTCTGGTCTTTCCCTTAAGTTTTTTGGATTTTATAAAGGAAAAGACCTTTTTTCCTATGTATTTACGACCATTAACAGTGTTGGTTATAATATAGACAAAGCCAATATAACCTTCTATTTCATCCGATGTTATCTCTTTATCTCGGTAAAGCCACATAATACTCCTCTTTGCGAGTATTTAGCTTTATTTAATCATAATCTAGAACATCCTCTGTGATTTCTTCTTCCAGTTCATTACTGAATAGTTCGTCCGAACAAAAGGGACAAAATTTAGAATGTCCCGAAACATCTCTCTCAGTATAGCTCAACTTAAACGTAGACTCGCATGAGGGGCAAAATATTGTATTGACGTGCTTGGTACTCAAAAGGAACCTCCTTGGTTATAGTTATATCATTATATAGCCATAATCAAGGCTCTGATTATCCCGCACCTAAGATGTGAGATAATACCTATTCGTGTATTTGAAATAATGCATGAATACCTTTTGGACATTGATTCCTAGCAAAGGCTACCCATACAATATCATTCTTATCTACTATGGCCGAGAGACTTTTACCTGTTGTGAAAACATCATCTACCACCAGCCTTCTACCTGAAGTAATATAAGGTACCAAGGCTTGTGCTAAAGGCAAACCGCCCCGCGGCACACCAATAACATCACCGAACGGCTCACACCTCTCGGCTATCATTTTTGCGAGAGTTTGCCAATCCAATAAAGTTAAAGCATCACACTCGATTTTCCAAGTGGAGTTTTCGCCAGATGCTAATGTAAAGTTTCCTATTTGAAAAAGAGACATTATATTTCACAACCACCAGCAGTACAAGCCAACTCTTGCGCTCCCTTTGTGGTATCGATATTTTCGTAATCAGAGAGTTTTGACCAATCGACAGATTTTGGCATTTTTGTAACCAGTGTATTATACTCTTCCTCGGTGCATTCAGTATATGGCATTTGCTTGTATACTGTATCAGAATATGGCAAGAATGATACACCCGACATTTCATCAAGGTGGTTATAAACCCATGCTCCAACATCAAGCCATTCATGCTCTTTCACTGATATTGTAACGCTCGGCTTGTGTTCACACCAATGCCTTTGATAGATCAGCCATAACTCTAACTGTTCAATAGCCGTTGAATCATCACGACAGGCCGCACCCTCAGGTGACTTGATAGGAAAAGAGAAAACAAGAGTGTGAGGATTAGTAACGTCTTGTTCATAGGGAAAACCAAGATCAACCATCATTGAGGCTAGAGGATCCTTGATATCATTTCTCACTGTACGAATATAAAAGGGCGAGTGTCTGTGATGAATACCAGAAGCAGAATCAACTAACTGAGAGACCGTTCCTGATGGTTTCACGCAAGTTATAGCCGTCGATTGATTGATTCCAAGTTTTTCGGCTAGTTCCTTGTTGGTATCAACTGCTACTTGCTTCATTCGTTCCAAGATATCTGGTAGTTCTGCACTACCACGAATACCATTCAGTATTTCATTATCCATAATACCGGTTAAGGAAACACCGAGTAGACGTTCTTCCTCGCAGTTTTCCTTCCATTTCTTGGTTAGATACTTGAAGTTTGTAAGTGTTGATTGGAAAGTACCAAGGATCGCAGCCAGCCGTACCTTTCGTTTAAGTGAAACCTCATCATCCGTTGCGCGGACAACAACCTCGGTTAGGTTACAAAATTGGCGCGACCGCAAAATAATTTCGGAACAAGGATTTATTCCCCATTCTTGATTTGGATCACGCCGGCCGTTCTTTGCTGCCTGTTTCCTAGAAGCTTCACGAGAGAATATACCTCTTTCCCCCGATTTAGACTCATATAACGACAACCATTCTTTCATGAAAATGCCAATACCAGGGGGCTCATTTATAACAAAGGAGTTGTTGGCCAGTCGCCGCTGCATATCCTTTTCCCACCATCGGCCAGATTTGGCTGTTCTCATTCGATCATCATTCAAATCCGAAAGTGATATTAATGCGGATCTTCGGACTCCGCCGACAACAACAATATCGGCAATTTTACAAACGATATCATGGGCCTCCATCGTTGTCAATCGTCTACCAGCCGAATTCTTGAACACCTTAACTGTAAAATCAAAAAGAGCCACCAAGGGTTCTGGTCCGGAAGCCCTACCACCAAAAGTTTTAAGTGGTGCCCCAGCGGGTCTTACCTTGGATATATCCCAACGGGGAACTTGTCCACTATAAAGTAAATGAATGATTTCCTTGAAAGCCTTGGCCCAACCCAGCTTGGAATCAGCCACAATAACTGTGGTATCTGTGGAGAAAAACTCTTCGGCTACGATGGGAAGTTGGTCAATAAACTTCTGTTCAACCGAAAATCCAATACCAGTTCCATTCATTAGAATATATAGTATCTCATCAAAGGCTCTAGGGTTATCAATTGCAATATAAGCACAATTGTAAGATGAAACGTTTTCTTTTTCTAATGCTGGCCCTGCAACCATTACTGCTCGCATCGACGGCATTACATCAAGATTCAGAATAGACTCTTCTAGTTCGTCCCAGTATGCTTGATCAACGGTAAACTGGTACCGGGAACTTGCGTGATTCTTAAAGAAGTCGATATACCTATGGACTGTCTCTGGCCAAGTTTCCCTGCGGTTTTCATCATACAACCACCTCGCATACCTGGATTTGTGGATGTATTCTTGGTAGAGTGTCGGTAGGCTATTACTTGTCATTTTTTTTATTATCCTTCTATATTTTCATTTGGTAATGTTTTTCTATATTGAATCCACCCAGTAAAATTCCCGTGCAAATGCTGTTGAATCATATCAGGTGTTGCTTGGTGTTCACAAGGAGAACCGTGAATGGGCTCGGAGCCCACCAAGCGGTCGTATAGAGAAAGGTCTTCCGCGAGTGTTGGTACCTTACCCTCAGTTGTAAGGTATGAGACTCTTGCGCAACGCGCCGCCGATAGTTTAATCATTGTATTATATTGGTCTGAAGTTATATCTCCACCACCGTTGATATCAGTCCAGTCATCTTTATTAACATACGGTAAATGCCAGTCTCCGTTTTGCAAGTTCTTTGGTGTAGACCCATCTCTGGCAGAAAAAATCGCCTCCGCCAAAAGTCTCATTTCTGGTTGGGCGTCTTTATGGCATCGTAGATGGAAAAAGTTGTTCCATTCTGTTGCAGTAACCACGACGTTGATATGAGAGAATGGCTCCAAGAGCCGGTTGATGATTTGTTTATGGTAGCCAGCTTCATCAAATCCTAAAGCGGCTTCTATGGCAAACTGCCGCGCGTCATCCCAGGCTTGCACCCTTGTTAATCTGACATTATCAATAAGTACGTCCTCAAAACACACTTCCTGGGCCTGCATACCCTTCTGATTCTTACCCCAATGAGAAGGATATACTGGATCATCAATGATATCTTGTATCATTCTCTTGACAGGTATAGCCCTACTGGAAGATGCATTTCTAGAAAATACACGGTGGGTCATAAACTCCGCATGGATAAATCTAGGATATCTCAATTGAAATGTCGTAAGTCTATTACCTTCGGGTGAGATAGAATCACATATTACTTTAGCGATGATTGTCATTGGCCAACCTCTTATCTATTTCAGCTAGTTTCTGGTATAGTTGAGAAAGATCACCAGCGATCTTCTGGTCTACCAATCCTGATTTTACTTTCATTTTTTCCTCAAGCATTTGAATTTTATGCTTGATATTGTCCCGCTCCTTCTTCACTTTATTCATTTTCCCTTTTCCCAGTTCTGCATTTCCAGAGTGGCATTCAGCCCCCTGAAGGTATTATTATCAATAATATTCATAAGCTGACTACTTGTATAGCCTGCTTTAATGGCTTCATTTATATCTTTGAATGGTTTTAGCATGGACGGCCAGATAAAAAGCTCCAAGCTCAAGTCTATAATGCGCCGCATTACTCTCTTGATATCTCTATTATCCGGCTCATTGTCGGAAATATACGTTGCTGTAGGAAACAAAGAGGCTACTTTATAAATAGCAGCATCAGAAGTTGCTACAGAATTTTGTAGAAACATGCTATCAAACGGACCTTCAGCAACATATACTCGCTTAGAATAGTCTACTGTATCCATACCGAAAATCTTTACAGACTCGGCATCGATCTTGATTGTTATATATTTAGCCTTCGATTTCATTAACGCTCGACCCTGAAAAGCCACCAGATTTTTCTGCTCATCATAGATCGGAATAATGATACGGAACTCATTGATTATATTATAGGATTTCGTCTCATAATCAGGGACCATTTCCTTAACGAAAGACCCGAAATCACTAGAAAAATATAGTCGAGGAAACCATTCCTTTGGAATTTTTCTATCGATAAGGAACTGTTTTGCGAAATGATTTTCTAATAACTCGCTTATTTTTGGTAAATTAATTCTGGTTGGAAAGGAAATATTTGACTTCGGTACACTAACAGGTTCTTTCTTTTCATGGTAAGTACCTTTATCCTTGAAGGTATCAACAAGATATTCGCCATATAAAGGAGGATCGGCTCGTTTTAGGAACTTATTGAAGAAATACCCATCACCGCAGTTATGACAGAAGAAATGTAAATCGTTCTTCTTTCGGTATACATAACCTCGCTTTTTGGTTTTATCTGAGTGTGAATCCCCGCAAATGGGGCAGCGAAAAATCCACAAAAATTCCGACTTACGCTTACACCCCTCAAGGCGCGGCGACAGTCGGTTCATATAGATGGTATCGATGATTAACGACATTCCGACCTCTCATATAGAGGTTAAGTATACTCTTTTATGCGAGGGTAAGCAAGCGAAATGTTAAGGATTTATGAGATTTTCGGGGGCAACCCGAGGAACCGAATTCAAGTTTATCGGACCATAAATCTCAATGGTATTCCAAAGGATAGTGCATTGATATTCAAAAATAATATTCACTTCTATATTCAAATCATGGGGCACATTTTGTATCGGAATAAACCATGGTCCAAACTTACTATGACCAACAGGTCTATTAACCGAAACGCCAGTGGTTAATGTTTTATTCCAATCAAAACGATATACGGGAATACTTATAATGTCGCCTTCCCGATCATAAGTTATCATGGATATGGACTTAAGTACACACGATCGATTTTTATCAATCTCACCGTATATTTTATACTCACCACTATCATTTTCGGTAATATATACAAACTCCAAGTTAGATGTAACTGGAAAGTACGATGCTTCGATTTTTGGTGCGACCCAGAAAAGTGCCGTAACCATCAGCGATCCCAGAACCGCAAATACTGTTACGGTTAGGATTACAGTAAGTAAATATTTTATATAACTGATTATTTTGGTGAAATAGCGCCGAATGCATCCCATAACTTCATCCCTATTGTTATTAGAATACCAGACAATATGGAAGCCACAGCCAATAGAGCCTTCCAACTACCTCGAACTCCAGTTAATGTATCTCTTATCTCCTGTATGTTTTTCTGCATGGCGAGAACGTTGGATTCAAGACTCTCTACTTTTACTTCCAACTTTGCTATAGCCACGTCCAAGCCATCCGATTGGGTTTGATACCGATCCGATTGATTTTGATTCGATTGATTTTGGTTCCGAGACTGCCGATTTGAAGGGATAGACATTAGACACTTTTCTTAGCGAATAATGATTTAATCCAACCAAATGCTGGTGGTAGTCCCGTGACCAATCTACCATATAATACCCAAGCACTACCAGTAAAACCAATAAATGCGGGATATACAATGTCAATATTCCATGAGTCAATGGGTACCAGCCAACCAAACTTATAAAGCATATATGCAGATACAAGCAACCCGGTTAGACCACCTTGAGCCGTACGACTATATACGGGGTTTTCCAAGTTCATTTGATTGATAAGGGCTGGGTTCTTGGCGATTTGCTCCACCAAGGTATCAGTAACCTTCTCGACTACAGAATCCTTCGCATTTTCTTGTGCTTTTTTGTTATTGGATGTTACAGCCTTTACAACGTCAACACCTATACCCACTGCCATGCCGCCAGGGCCCAAGGCCTTTGTTATGGCTATTTTGAATGCATCACCAAGTATCTTGTCTACTTTTATTTTCTTGTCGACCAAGGTTGCCATTTTTACTCTCCATTTCCTGCTTTGATAGCTTTTTCGAATACTAGAGAAAGCTTACCGATATCAGCAGCCTTGTCCGTTCCGTTTACTATTCTTCTTGCATTTACAAATTCTCGTAGGTCTTCCGAATCTGGCTCATCCATATCATCGATATAATCATCCAACGATTTGGATGTAAACCAGCCATTTTCCATTCCATCAAAGATTATCTTGACTGAGTATACAGGATCGAGGGCTAGATCAGGATTTTTAATAAAATCAACACCATAAAGCTGGCTGGCCTTGCGGTAGTTGAAATCCCAAGTTAGTTGAACCAGACCTCTACCATAGAAGGGATAGTATCTGAGATTTCTCTTTCTCCATGCTTCCGCGCCCGCAAAGGTTGGTGAAATGTAGAAACCTTCTCTTACCGGTTGCATTGTTCTTCCAGATTCCCACCAAGCCGTAGCCAGGACATAGGCAAACTGTTGAGTATTCGTCCATCCGCGAACTTTCCATTCATCCAATACATGGTTGAATCCTTCAACCTGAGATACAGTTAATCCGCGGACAGCGGCTCTAACAACATCAAAGAAGGCCTTATTATCGAATTCTTTTGATTCTGGCTTTGTCTTGGGATTGAGAAGATCATGACCAGTTTTGAACCAGTCCTTTACCGCCGCTTCAGTGAGTCCTCCCCATGTACCATCAGCACCCCATTTCCCGAGGTTATAACCATTAACAATGAATAAATCCTGTAATACTTTTGGTGTTAGCTGAACGTCTGTCATATTATATCCTTCCTATAGCTTTTCTTCTAAGGACCCTAGGTCTTACTTTACTGGAAATACCGGGTTCGCCCTTTAATCCCACCCCGATACCTGCAATATTACCACCTCCGGCGGCATTGGCGGGCGCATCTTCATCCATCATCGACTTACCAGGTTTTAGCGCCCTCCGAACATCAGATTTTGTTTTAGTTACTTGCCTCTTTAACCTTCTCATGATATTTTTAGTTATAGGGTGAAATTTTTCTTCAATATTCGACATTTTCTATGTATAACTCCATTTAGAGGGTTGACATGGTTTTTTGATTTGTGTATAATAGGCCTTAGAAACCCTTAGATAACGTTTCTTAAACGTTTAACGTTAAAGACCTTAGATAACGTTAGAAAATAAAACCCTACGACGACGAACGGAGTGAGGAGGAGTAGTAAAACTTAGCAGAATTTCTTAATGTATCACTTTAAGAAACCGTTACAACCCTTTGATTTACTTAAACTTAATGCTCCGCGGGCTATATTCTTCTCAATTTTTCCACAACATCCATATCCAAAGGTATTTCTTTACAGTTAATAACGGTTCCCTTAACCGAACTAATGTAATCTGGTAGGTAACCAAGATAGAGGAGAAAGACCTTTATAACATTCCAATCTTTCTCATCCATTTTATAAAATAACATTTTGGTGGTAAACTCCACTCCAAATACATTTGATAAAACTATTATGTGGTTAAGCAGTAGTCTTTCCTTAAGTTCCTTGGAACCCCCCTGGTATTGTTTTACCAGTCTTTTAATGTATTTAATCCTCTTGATATCAGACTCAAACTCTGTTAACGCCAAGTTTACATTATTGTAAGACTTCATCGCTAGTATAAGAAAGTTCTCCGCATTCAAATCATAGTTTAGCAGCATTTATTAGTGTTTCTTGGTGAGACTTGTGTTCGGCCCGTGAAGCTTACGTTCGGCCTTGATAGAACCAATACTTCTATTCTTCAGTTTTTTCTTTAAGAATGTGGAAAAGGGACTATTATTATCTTCATAACCATCAAGAGTCTTAAGTGATCCCATGATATCACCAGCTTGTGTATCGGCTTTATCTCTATAGAGTCTAAGTGTTCTCTTACTAAGTTCATTAATGGTATCTTCGTTCAACTGATCTAGAAATTCGCGCTGTTCCTCTTCAGAAATCGTATCAGAGTCAGATATTTTCGCGGAAACCTCATAGGAACCAAAGGGCTTTATCAGTTTATAGGCAAAATGTAGATATTCAACATCACTCTGACGTAATCTTGGCATCAAGGGAAGAACAATCTTTCCCGCCTGTTCAGACCAAAGGTGCATTGATTTGATTGTCATATAGTAAGGCATTAGTAGTTGCCTTACTCTTTCATATGCAATATACGGTGTTAACCATGGCTTTGGTAGTAATAAAGCCTCCAGCTTAGGATTGATTATTAGGTCCATTGGACACTCCTATCTATATCTTAGAAGTAACTTAGAACAGCGTTTGATGAAAACACCGTATTTCCAAAGGCTGTACTAACAGCTACTCTAAATGTGTTTCCTGTCACTGTAAAGTTGTTGGAGATGCTCAAAGTTGTTGTTGTGTTACTATTTGCAGAAGCAAATACACCAGCGTTGGCAACATTAGCCCATGTTTGAGCAACGTTTCCATTGTCTTGCTGCCACTGGTATGTTAGAGACTGACCACCTGGTTCCGAACCAGAAGATATAACAAAGTTGACAACGTTTCCTCTAGCTAGATTGGATGAGGATGGACCTGTGACACCGATACGAGTATTCGGAAATATATTGTTGTCTGCGCCGTCACCATTGATACTGCGGTTGGCTACCAGTACTTCATAATGCACTCGCCCTGCGCGACCTCCAGACCCAACCGTTCTTAGCACCCAACCGCTATGGGCTGGAGCCGCATTTGCTGGTAAGTTGATTTGATTGTTTCCGTTTAATACACTCTGTTCTCTACTACTAACAGCAAATACACCTTTGGTTGCATTGGTAGTATAGATGCCCGAAACAACGTTACCATAAGCAGCATTAACGTTATTTGCAGAGTACCCCTGACCTAGTTGATTTAGAATCCAAAGTGGTGTATTGGAAGCTACGTCGTTATTTCCATATAATGGCATTTTTCGATTCCTTTTCTTATTCTGTTATATTTATCGAAATCCTAAACTCTTAAGTTTAGTAATAGTATTTGAGGTAGAAGTATGTAATATTCCTATACCACCTTTTTCTTTCCACTCCTTGATATTTTTATCATAATCATCAATCAAAATAGACGGTTTCCCTCGATTTGTCGCATATAAGACCTTATCTTTTCTTACAACGGTTAGTACTCGATCCGCATGAATGTTGAAATGTTTCATACACCAAACCTTTTTAGCCGCCTTGCTCCGAGGATCCCATTCTGCATATGCACTTAATATATGCCAATCAAAGGGTTTTAGAAAAGAAACCAGTTGTGCTGCGTCTTTTCTAGCCGGAATGTTTTCCCAGTAATTTTCGATGCCTGGGATTTCAGTTCTCCATTCTTTGAAGTCCTTAATATTCTTTTTCCAACGATCCTTGATATGACCAGAAAAATCCACTAATACATCATCCATATCGCAATATATTTTAGATAACGGCGATATCTTCTCTGTAATCAGAGTATCAGTTAAAAGTTGATATCGCCGGTCCATTTTAACCAGAACTCATCATGGAACCATAGGAGTTATCATCTGGATTAATGACAATCTCTGGTTTAGCCTTGGATAAGGTATTCATTTTGTCGGAGGATTTCACCTTTTTGGTTTTACCCATCTTGCGTTCCCCCTTAAACACCTCTTCTAATATAACTTGATAGCGTCTGATCATATTATAGTCCTAGTATATTCTTGCTGCCGGGATTCATATTTCTCTTAAACATGTTTGGATCCTTTAAGGGAGATGTTGGTGTAACCTTCGTTGAGGCGGATGGTACAGGAGGTATTGGTCCGGCTGCGGCTTTAGCCTTATCAACATTCGGAAAGCTATTCATAGTCTTTTTAACATTAGCTTGAGTGTCGGCTATCTTGAATCTATTACCAACGTCTTGAGCCGCAGACTTGGTAGTCCTCCATGTATCACCTATTGATTTCTTAGCCGTACTTATACCAGCTGACAGTCCACCTGTTGGTTTCTCCTTGGGTACTTCTGGAATATTTGGCTTTTTACTTGAAGCCCCGGCCGCCGCCACGCTTGCACCAGGACCTTTACCAGCACCAGCACCAGGCATTCTTGTATTGCTTAGTTGTCTGGAACGCAAAGCGTCAAATCGGGCCCGGGACGAATCGACCGCGCCTTGAACCCCACCACCTTGAACCTTGGATGAACTATCAATCGTTCCTGGAGTTTTTCTCGACCTTGCATTTGCAAAGGCATCTGCATCTTTCGGTGTTCTAGCAGCCGGAGCACCGGCGCCAGCCCGTACTGGTGGTTTATTAATATCCACCGTCTTGGAAGCAATAGCTTTGGCGGTTGGACTTGCTTTTACTTGAGTGCCTGTCGAAGAAGCCGCTGCACTAGCACCAGGTGCTACTTTTGCGGGAGTTGGACTTGCTTTTACTTGAGTGCCTGTCGAAGAAGCCGCTGCACTAGCACCAGGTGCTACTTTTGCGGGAGTTGGAGTAGTTGGTTTTGGCACCGGACTTGCATCATCATCTTTATTTCTGGTGCTAGCCGTTGCTTCACCTGCTCTTAAATGCCGTTGTGCAATCCTCCATCGTGAATCGCCCTTGGTTGCGGCATATGTAGTACCGGCGCCCCCGGGCCGACCAGAAGGAACCGTCACCTTGTCGCCGACTCCAAGTGTATCAGCCTGCTTTTTACTCATACCTGCTGATAACTTATTGGTTAGGGCCGCGGTTGCTGCATTGCTTACTTTTTCTTCTAGTATACGATTATATTCAGAATGGTACTCATGAGGTAGTGCATTTACATTCTCAATGCCTAGTTCCGTATTGAAATCTTCTTGCACCTGCTTGCGGATAGTATCATTCTTGATGATATCACCTACAAGTCGGGACATGTCATCATGCTTAAATGCATTATTTGTGAACATTATTAGTACCTTTCCTTTTTATTATTTATATATTGTACTTTAAGGTATTTTGCGTAGCCGAGCCGCGCGGAAGGCCTCGAAGTTTTCTTTAATTGGAGTAGATTTTTGCCTTTTTTGGCTTTCAATCCAGTTTAGTGCTGATTTTTTAATAATAGGCTCTTTTACAAACTTGAACGTCGCCTTATATACTTTATCCAGATTTGCTTTTATTTGCTGTTGTGTTGTGAGGGCTGCATGGGTCGTATCTGTTGAGTTATCAACCATATGAAACTTATTCCATCCAAAAAACTTTTTGAATGATTCCAAGTTCTGCTGAGCCGCCTGCCATTTGGGTAACCTAATGGTTTCCGGAACAGTTCTACCACCCATTTTACCGCGCATGATATTTCTAAAATGGGATACTTCATTTGAAGTATTAACAAATACCATCATACAGTCATACCCGATTTTCTCAAGATTTTTCTTGTATATATGAATATCATTAACATTGTCGGCGGTACTATTAATAATAATACCAAGTCTACCATCTATAGCTAGTCTTGATTTATCTGTAGTTATATTTTTTGCTCTACCTCTGAGCATGTTTCTTGGTTCAGCTTCCGAATCTGGCATTGTTAAACTTAGACTGTTCTTTTTCAGTAAGTATTCAAATGCTATATCTGAGTTGATTTCTACAAGACCCAAGCCAAAGAGTGTCTGTTTCATAATGAAATCTTTTCCAGAACCCGGACCGCCACCTAAAAATACTGCCTTGAAAATAGCAGGATCATTAACACCTTCATTTATTGAGGTATATCTTACTGCTTCTTTTATAACACCCTTCATATTTTGTTTCAGAGTGTTGAATATCGTCTTGGCCAACATGACATTTTTTGTGGGAACATTAGCTATAAATGACTTGAAATCTCCCTTGGCAGCAAACTCCCTAACTTTGGTGCCGCTGGCCCCTACAACTCCTGTTGCATCGGGGTCTCGGGCCCCGGCGGAAATAACCGTCCATTTTATGGAAAAATGCTTTTTCGGGTCAAATCCCGGCCGATCAGACTTTTTTACATATTTACCAATACTAGTTCTCATGAGAACTACTCTATCATCGCCGACCACCATAGTTATATCATCAAAACCTTCATCTATAAGCGACTTTATGATAGGAAACATTTGTCCCGCATGGTGTTCAACCACATTCACATGAGGGAACAACTTCTTGAGAAATTTAACCTTTTGTGTATAGGGTATCGGATTTTTGGAAGAATCATAGGACTTTGAAGTATAGACGCGCCCTTCTGCTCCAATTCGGTGAGCATAGGATACTATTTTGTCTATCAGTTTTTGATGACCTATTGTCGGCGGTTGGAAACGTCCAAACGTCATAACTACTTTTTTTGTCATTACCCCTCTACAGGATTAGAAATCTACTTATATATTTAGTATTTTTCGATTCTCAGTGATTGATCTTAGAATAACTTTACTTGATTTCCCTTCATACAACTCAACTTTGCAGAAATCTCTAGCGTATTTTACAAGGTCTAGAATATTCAAATCTACCTGTATACATGAAATATCAGGTGATCCTGCTTTTCTTTTCTTGGCTGCCCAACGGTGATGACCATCCAAAACGTAGTTATCTTTGGATACGATGATTTTTTGATCACTATCAGTCATTTTCTTAATCTTATTGAGATTAAAATCTCCCTGACTTGGGGTTAGTTTATTTACGGGTATATCTCCGACTGATACATCAATACCGTCTTGTCCAAGAGTTTCAATAAACTTTGATATTAATGCTTGTGGTATTTGAGGTAATAGTACTCTGGATAAGTTTAGCCCAGTATTAAACTTGTGATGTTTTATTTCCATGATTTCTCCGCTGTGAAATTTGCCCGTGAGAATTCCAGACGGTCAACCAGTTTTGTCACACCACCTTCTTGATTAATCGCGACAAACCCTTCAGGGGCAGTCACTCTAAACCCATCATTAGTCTTAAGAAAAGTGGGTATACTCTCGATTTTTTGAAGTTTGCTGATAATTTTCAACTTGGCATCGTTCAATAGATTTTGAACATCAAACATCAACTTTATGCTTCCTTGATTAGTAACAATAAAGTTAAGTAAATCTTTGCGTTCCATCTCATTTTTGTATGGTTTTGTTTTTATATGACCAATAAGTCCTTTAACATAATCAATAGTGTTTGATATTATAATACCCTGTCTTATGTGTATGTTATTCCAAGCTTTTATTTCTATTTGGTATCGCGGTGTATTCGCAATCATATTCAAGATTTTGCCATCGATTTGATTGAATGTCTTACCAATACGACTATAAATACCACGAATTTCTTTGATTTCCCCCGCGGTAAACGTAGCAGCACCTGTGGCATCGATGATACTAGCGTCCCTAAACCATACCGTTTTAGATGGTGTCAGTTGACCAACATTAACATTAAATGATGCTCTTATATCAGCGATAGTTTTGCCGGTATAGTTGGTATGCCAGATTACACCCACCTGGGCTGCTTTTATCTGTCTGGCGAGTTCGGATTTCGTCGGAACTGCGTAAACAATGGTATTGGGTTGAAATGTGATCAATGGTTCGCCATTTATAGTCGTGGCATGTAAATCTTCACGAGTAAACATCATATCGCCCTGTAAAATACCTTTGATATTCAGGGATGGAAAGTACTTCAGTGCCACCTTTAGCTTCTTATTCAGACCTTCGCCTGGATGATAATGATCAATATCAGCATTTGTATAGTTTAGCTTTGGTTTGTTTGCGAATACACCCTTGGTTCCAACAAAGAATTTGCCGTTTTCCGGATTGATACCAGCTACTACCGCGGGGGCGCCATCGAATTTGGTTGTAATGATGCTTTTACCATACTTGGATTCACCACCAGAAAGAGATGACACAATAGAATCTAAAAATTGAATGGCTGATCTTATGCCACCGGCTCCACCATTCCAGACTAACTCATCGATATGCTCCAAATGGGTATTCTTTCCCTCTTTAGAACCTTCTTCTAAATAATATACTTCTTTAGTTAGATTTTGAATGTATTGATTAAATTTTAGCATTATATTTTTACCTTAAAAGCTGTTGATGGTAGTTTATCCACCACCACAATACGACCACCAATATCACCTTTTGAGGACCTACCCAAGATTCTTTGAAATTGATCCGCTCCTATCGACTTTATATCAAACCGTTGGTCGTCTCGACGTTTTCTAAATCTAAAAAAGAATGTATGGGATCCTGCATACTTTAGAGATTCGATAAGACTACCGTTTACCGTAACAATATTCTTACTCTTATCATAGGAACCCAGTACCATCATAGGCCCTATATACATATAATGAATGGGTCCTCCCATATTAGCAGTACCAATGACAATTTTTTGCTTTGCCTCGGCTGGAATTTCAGCATAAACGTCTGGTATATTATCCCCTTCTTTATATCCTGCTTTTAATAGAGCAGTATATATGGCGGTGTTAAATCTTCGAACCAAGCCAGGAACGATAGCTTCAATACCCCTCAATCCACCACCAGCTAAACTTGGAGCGCCTTCCTCACCTTTTAGTGAGAGATTATATGCTTTAGATGCATTTTTTTCTCTGTATAGTAGAGAAACGTCTGTATAAGGTTCTGATCCTGAATCGGCCCGGCCGGCGTATTTTTCGGCTCTATATATATTATTTACTTGGGCATCCCGGCTCTTTACAATAACTGGGTTACCTTTATTTGTATCAATAGCATCATTTATAGTTTTTACCAGACCATATTCTTGTCGTTCGGATGTTGTACCAGCCATTTATATCCCTTTTGGTTATTTATATAACCAAAAGGATAATAAAAGACCCGCATTCTGCGGGTCTTTTATTTTAAGCTTGGTTCGACAGTTTCGATTGTAAATATGCAAATCTGTGTAGAAATATAGCCTTCGACCGAAAAGGCTTCGTCGGACTCAAATAAACCCCATTATTCTTATAATCATAGGGGTCCATGTTGAAATTGACTAGATTTGTCTCTAGAAATCTCTTCTTCTCATTAACATCAATCAATGCATGGTATTCAGTGACAAGCAGTCTGTCATCGATTTCTCGAACCTCGGGAGACATGACCGCGGAATATCCAAACCTCTTGGCCATGAATCTTTCAACATTTTCATTTATGGCGCAATAATCAGGACAGAGTCTCTTGAGAGGTCGAGGAAGATCAACCACGATAGCTTCCGAAGAATCGTGCATAAGGGCTTCAAACTGAATGTCAAATCCCAACCCTGCATTACGGGCGACCGCCGTGGCATTTAGTGAATGTTGAGCCACAGAGTAAAACCATTTGACATGTCCGGACCACCTGCATTGGTTGGCCAAAGAGTGAGCAATATCATCGATATCAATATTATTGGAATCCATATCATCAAAGTCGAAAAAGTTCCCATTAAAAGTTTGAATAAAATTAGTATGATTCATAATGTGCATCCTTGTTAATCTATATAAATGATTTCATTCCAGTTTTCATTGAGATTTGGATGTTCGAAACAGGCGACCATACCATCAAACACCTCCGGAGGAATAGTCTTTCCGGTACGCATCGACAATCTTTCTTGAATGACTTCTGGAGGACAGTTAAACACAACTGCAACTTTTCGATACCGATAGGGAACCATGGCCAATTTCTTAGCCCGTGACCGGATAGTCAGATTAGTTTGATCCCAAACGATATTACGATCCGGGTCATTTTTGATTGTGTAGTAAAGCAGAGCCTTCATATTAGCATCAGCCGTTCCAATCCTCTCGGAAAAGACCTGATTATATGTCTTGCCTGCCGCCGAGGCGAAAGCTTCGATATCATCGTCAGTGGAGAGAATGAGAGATCCAGAAGCCTCCGGAGAGGTCCGAACCCAGGTGGACTTGCCTGATCCAGGAAGACCAATGAGCATAAACAATGTTTGTGTGATCATATTATCATAATATCAGATTATGAGGGGAAAGTCAAGGGGGAAGGCAACTAAAACTGTTTATACCACTCGATTGCATCGGCATTTAATGGTTTGTCTATATGGTAAATCTTACCGAATTGGCCTCCATGAGCAGATTTAGAATTTTTGGATAATCCGCCATCTTTCACTTTGTTATCATAAATGGTATACAGTTTGGAAAGTGTTCCTTTTGCATCAGACTTGAAGTTATTCCAGCCAATATGCGACTGCACCCCGGTCGCAATATTATGTATAAGGTTCATACATAGAATGTGGTAACTGCCATTCTTGGGTTTATTGCGTAGGTAATAAACCTTATTTGAATTAACGTTAGAGGCTCCGTAATAAATCCAAGCCTTTAGATATGGATTTTTACCATCACGAATAAAAAAATCATCCATTTTAGGCAGATCATCGCCCTTGAACATTTTCATAAGTCCCTGTATAGCAAAATTTCTATACTTATCAATAAGGCTTCTGTTATTATCACCCAAATCTTCAATAGCAGCCACAATATCAAGGAATGCCGAGGCCGCAAAAAGATGCTTATTTAACGTACCGCCTTTATCCTTTTGAGTCCTGCTTGTTTGGCCGCAAAACCAAGCCGTGTCATTGTTACCTTTAAGTCTCAACCCCCCATCATCATATAGGACGCAGGTGGTTTCGATCACTTGAATGCCTAGTTTTACCCATTCTGGTTTATTAAACAGATATCCGGCCCGAAAAAGAACTATTGCCATATCAGCCTGATCCATAACAGAAAACGAGCGACCTTGGTTATTCTTGGCAAAAACCATATCTCCCTTTTTGCCAACATATGAGTTATCGGACATTGATTCATCAATTTCAGCTTTGAGAGCAGCAATATTAACCGCAGAAGGATTGGCCTTCGCGGTTTTTATTAGTTCATTAAGCACTGGTCTCCTATCATGCCATACTATTACTGCCATTTTATTATCCTTTTGTTGAAGAGGTTTCTTCTATATTTAGTGTAATATTTTTATCCACCTCTTTCTTTAGATTAGCGTAGTGTTGCATGATTTTAGCGAAACTTTCGATATCTTCAACAGTGGTAAAATCAGCCGAAGCAAATATACTATCCGCATCATCATGGAAAGTTAAATGCACCGCGCCGCATTCGCAAAGTCTTGTCTTGACTGCGCTTGGTGTCCTTGATTTGGAAAAATCCATCAATGATGGATCGTCAACGGGCTTCATTTCGATTGTGGTATTCATTATAATCTTTTCCAATCATCCTTTAACCATTTTATGGTTTCTTCGCGGTTGACGACGTGTATCCCTACCCATATCAAAGGATATACTACAATTAGTATAAGACCAAAAAAGGATAAACCAACCGTGTACCAATTTTTCGGGTTAAACCCATTGGTTTTGAGTAGAGAGTTTATACTATATGAAATCATCAGACCAAGGAAGATCCAAAATACCCCCAAAAAAAGTAAAGATATAATATATAATATGAGTTCCATTACTTAAGTACCTCCTTATTCAACCATTCTCGCAAGGATACTTTTTTGATACTGACCATTACTCCTAAGAAAGGAGACAGAAGTAATGCCGTTGGTCCAAGAATGATACTCACGAGGATATGCCATCGCTTTATTTTCCAGTTTGTGGCCATTCGAATTCCAATCATTCCCACAATTCCTACCAAAACCCAGGTAATAATTGCAACAACACCAAAAATTATCCAAATAGAAACCAGAGGAGGCATTAAAACGCTCCTGGTGCAACTTGAAGGCAACGTAGCCCGTTATCTCTCCACATATCAACCACTTGATCCCGGTCATCAAAAACTAGCCATGGTTCGAAACCATCCTCTCGAATTTCTGCTAGCATCTCTTTCTTAACAACAAAATCTGGTCGATTGTCGCCGGCTTTACGCATGTACAAACCATCATAGGGAATACTATGATGGTTCAGCCAGTCAATTGTTTGATTTTTGAACCTACCGTCACGACCAGATGCAATGATTGTTGCCTCTCCGGCCGGCAGACCATATGATCTCATACCAACGAGTAGCCGCACAATATCCTTATTTGGTTGGTCGTGAATCATCAGGTCATTGAACTTGGTCCAATTCTTGGGTTTATTCTCCACATGATGACGCCTATGGTCGATATCTGCCAGAGTACCGTCCAAATCAAAGATTATACAATGCTTCTTGATTTCCATAATATTTACACACCTTTTATTGTGTATTACGAGAGTTAACTTCCGCGTTAAATACTTTCTCCAATAAACGCCGTGCAGACGACAGATCATTGATCCATTGTGCAGACGACAGATCATTGATCCATTCCGGTGGGTTGCGAAGTTTCCATTGATGCAAATGCTTCTTGCCTAGTATGTAATAGTTTCGATAACTGTCAAGTGATTCAGAACTTATCGCGAATTCTGAAGCCATCGCAACGGTAGGCGGTGTGAAGGTACCAGAAGTGATATTTGCAGGGTAATCTCTCAGTCCGGGTATCAACTCTGAGCATTTATGAACTTTTCCGTACCTATGTGTATATTCATTTAACAGGGCTACAAAATGCTCATATAACCAGAGGTAGTTATCAATCGATGCGCGAGCCCAAACGGCAGATGGATGGTTGATATGTGTTGCCTTGTAGATGAGGGATTCTCTGAAATCAGGGAGTATATATGAGGTGCGTTTACGGCCATTGACTGCTCCTACCGTTAATCGACCGTCCAATACCCGATGGGCTGTGGAGAGCAACTGAGCCGACTCCAGAGGCATCTTGACAACGTGTCGATCCACCAAAGCTATAGCAGCCTTATGAGGATCGGTATCAACATAGAAAATATTTATGATATACCTCACTGGGTCATGGTTAAAATGGCGGAAAGTAAAGTAATCGAAACTTCAACTGTTACGTTGGCCAGGTTTTCGAGGCCTGTTTGACACCTCGCCGCTACTCTCCGTTAATGGTCCTCTCAGAAGGATTTGAACCTCCGGCGTCAGGTTTAGGAAACCTGCATTCTATCCACTGAATTATGAGAGGTAAATGGCGGAAGCGGCAGGATTCGAACCCGCGGAACGGGGTAAACCGTTCGAAACTTTAGCAAAGTTTAGGCATAGGCCACTCGCCCACGCTTCCATTGATATTGGATATTTAGTTAACCCCTTCTACCAGATTGCGAAGTTTCCTGGATTCGATCGCCTTTTTGGTAGCAGGCCAGGAAACAACCTCTGCGAGACTGATGTTATTATCTATCATATACGATTTTTCAAGGTTTGTCAAGGGTCTTGAGAAAAGACGTTCATTGGTGTGATCATGAACAACGACCACGCCAGACTTGTCAACCCAATTTAGAAAATCTTTCAGCATATTAGCTTGCAATCTGCAAATCATCGCCGCGCATGGCGAACACTTCCTTAAGACGGTCGGCAGCGAAAGATGCGGCAAACGCATTTGGTTTAACGATAGGGGTAACGTTACAGGTACCCTTGATATAACCAATAGCTTGATGAACAACACAACTGGAACCATGCATTTCATCAGGGTTGATATCCAAATGCACCTCGACCTCAAAGTCCTTGGTGACTTCGGCTAGCCTTAGATACATTTCAGAAACCTTATATACCTCATTCATTAGACGCATTGCTGGTCTATTCTTCTTTTGGTCGTAATCATGTTCCTTGGTCATTTCACCAAAGACCCTGGCTCCATGGCACCCGTCCATATGAATCACGACAGCGATGGTATAATCTGCAAACCAAACACCTTGGACCCGATACCTTTCACTGTCGCCACCAATATATATTTTGGTGTTGGGCCCGCAACCTTTTAGAAAGGTACCAACCTCTTCAACATTTAGCGTTTTTCTAATCATGGTATTTCCTTTATATTTGAAAAGGCTACTGCGTTACCCTCTCTAGTTCCTTCCACTGAGCATTCCATACTCCTGGAGTATATAGATTCTTTTTGAAGGAGTCAAACTCTCTCTGGTACATTTCTTTTTTTTCTGAACCCTTGGTATTGATGTACCGATCAGCTAACTTGATTAAAACAGCCCATTTATTAGCCTTGATCTTTGGATAGGTTCGAGCCTTTCGTAGGGCTCGATTACCGCCGGGTTCATCCGTCAACCTCCATACCAAATCTGCAACCTCTGCACCAAAGTCTCGGCGCACCAAGTCTACACTATATTCAGTATCCTCTGCAATATCATGGAGAATTGCGGCCACTTCAACATAAAGCGGTGGCCTAGATTCTCGAACTTTTCTCCAAACTGGGATAATATGGTTTCGGGTGTAGCTACCACCGCGGTACGTTTGTTTGTTCTGATAGTCATGATACCTCACTGATATTGATAATGCAGATTCAATGGCGGGCCGGTGATCGGTCACCCCTGCAATTATATACATTTGTATTTATACCTGGGGTCGTTTATTTTTACCATTTTCTTTTCTTTCTAAGTATATGACATTTTACCCGTAAAGTCAAGTTGTTTTCGGCACCCATGGATATGGTTCGACCAACTCGATAAACCAGGCCCATCGCACCACCATGAAATCATTCAGAGCCTCTTCATCATTTTTATATTTGAATTCTGGATGGAATTTTCGTTGGGCTCCAGCGCAATCCTCAGGCGGAGCCATAGTCATTCCACTACAAATAGGACCATCCTTAGTCCATAGGGGTTCATTCCAACATACAAATCGTGTCATTTTCGCCTCTTCTTAATTGCCATATCTCTATGATATCGATTGGCTCTATTCAAAATCGTAATACCATCAAGATGATCTAGTTCATGCTGATAAATGCGAGACATTTCCAAACTGAGTCTCTCGTTAACTATATGTCCATCCAGATTTTGGTATTCGACGGCAATCTTCTTGGGTCGCTTGATTTTTACATAAAGGTTAGGGAATGATAGGCAACCTTCTATATCATACTCTGTTTGAGTCGACATGTCAAGGATTTTCGGGTTGATACAAACTACTCGATCCTTCATAACAAAAAGACGGTAGGATAAGCCTACTTGATTAGCAGACAAACCTACCGCCCTATGATGATTCATGGTTTCGTGCATATTTGCAACGATCTGTTCAAGGTTGAGATCGGAGCGGATATGAAGTTCTGGAATCTTGGTTTTGAGAATGATATCAGTCTCCAGCACCAAATCCAAGACATTTGAATTAAATGTTAGTCGGTTCAAATCTTTTATGTATGTATCAGTGATAGTTGGTTGGTTCAAATCTTTTATGTATGTATCAGTGATAGTTAGATATTCATTGGTAAAATAGTTGATAATCGCCACGACGATAACTCCAAAGATACTAGTTTACTGGGATTAGATAGTTGGTGCCTTTTGCCAGAATCGAACTGACGTTACAACCTTACGAGGGGTGCAGTCTAAACCACTAACTTAAAAAGGCTTTACTCGGTATAGACCTTTGATTAGAGGTATCAAATGGTACGCGACGTGGGAGTTGAACCCGACCTCTACTTCCTTATCAGAGAAGCCTCCACAACCGGTTGAGTTGTCGCGCATAATGGCGGAATCGGTGGGATTCGAACTCACGGAACGGTTGCCCGTTCACAGTCTTTCCAGGACTGCCTAATAAGCCACTCTAGCACGATTCCATTTTGTTGGTGCCTCTGGAGGGATTTGAACCCCCACCCCTTGCGAGACTAGTTCCTAAGACTAGCGTGTCTGCCGTTCCACCACAAAGGCATTATGTTTAACTAGTGGAGCGCGACTTCCACAGCGATACGACCTAAGGTCGTTCTTAGGTTACGGCTACCGTCATCGGTCCTTATCCCACTATCGCTACAGCCCTATGACCTGCGAGGCTTTACTTGTTCCAAGGGATATTCGACGTCCCTAGCTTCCAAGAATTTTTAACTGGTAGTCCCTGTCAGAATCGAACTGACGCATGATGGTATGTAAAACCATCGCCTTTCCACTTGGCGAAGGGACCGTTATAATGGCGAAAGTGACAGGATTCGAACCTGTGATCCCGGTTTTGGAGACCGGCGCTTTGGACCAGGCTAAGCTACACTGACATTACCTTACTATTTAGGTTATTTAGGTATAATACAGCATGTATAATACTATAATACAGTATGTATAATATACTAAAAAATCGATCATGTCAAGAGATTTTATAGATTTTTTCGGTGTCACCGAAGCTTTCATCTACCTGCCATTTATAACGATCAGCCGTTACGGTCTTTCGCATGATGGCTTCTGGAGTAAACTCATCCAGGTTTGATCCAAGTATGGCTGTAAAGATGCTTGGTGAGAACCCAGAGATAAGAGCGACCCCATGTTCATTCGACTTTACGGGAACGTTCCCACCGTTGAGTATATTCCAAAACACAACCTTTGGTATCGCATAACCAGCAAGCTTGTACTTATCCTGAAGATAAGAGAAGGCCGAAGCATCAGGGTCATTAATACATTCATCAAACTGCATATCCGAGATAATGACCAGCATTGTTGGCATATCGGCCGGCGACACTTTATTTTCCTGCGCATAAGCAATAATCTTATTAAATGCGGCTTCAAGATTGGTGTTCTGAGAACGACCGTCCCACGAGTTGGACATTTGCTGCACCTTCTGGATGATAGTGCCCTCTGTTTTCTCAAGGCTCGGCGATCCGTTGAACGTCATATATACGTCCTTAAACGCCCCCTTGGCCTTATCTGCGGCATACAATCCCAGCGAGATTGCCACATGGACGGCCATAAGACTACTATTCCTACCTCCAATAGGGAAAGACATGGATCCAGAAACGTCAATCATTGGTAGGACGTTTTCGCTACCCATATAGTTGGGAAGAGCATTCCATTGAGCATTGATAACGTTAATATCAGCTTCTATAAGACCCGGACCGACAAAAATATTCGGCGAATGCAAAATTTGCTTCAATACGTCATATGGGTATACCGCACCAGCGTTAACCTTTACCGATTTATCGCCTGACGCCAAGGCCTTACCATATTCGGTATACTTTATGGTATGACGGGCGAAAGCCTTCTTGTATCGAGCCGCAGCAACCGAAGGAACGTGACTGTAATTAATGTTGTCCCAATCCTGGCTGCACATTTGAGACTCAACAACCTTGGTCAATTCAACCAATCGTTTGCGATAGTATCGGCGCGACCAACCAAAGAACTGGCACAATACCACGGCCTTATCCCGAGGCTCCCGTGGCATCCACTTCGCACACAAACCATTACCCGCTACTAGAGCATCCTTGATAAGATTAAAGGCGGTGGTCTGGACCGCCGCATTGGTCCAATTCAAAAGCAAGTCATCCCAGCGACCCAACTCTGGTACCTTTGCAAGTACCTGAATAGCCACGTCAGGATCGTTCTTATCCAGATAGGATAGAATATTGCGGAAAAGCTGGCGCTCTCCGGCCCCACCACGAATATCGCGGGCCCATAGAGCAATACGAATCGCCAAGTCCTTATCAGCCACATAAGCAGCCACGAAAGCAGGAATAACATCCTGTCCCCGCATAGCACCAATTTTATAAAAAAGATCGACAACAGGGGATGAGGTACCAGAAAGAGCAGGCATACCATTATCTGTTAAGGTATGGTGCGAATTAATCGAATTGACAAAGGTATTCATGTTATATCTCCATAATATTCAGGTTGTACGTCGATGTTATGCAAAACATTTTTTGTGTGCTGTAGACAACCGATAGTAATAAATATATCTGTTAAAGAGGAAGTAGTCCTAATCCTGATAGTATTGCAAGAAATCCTGCTAACAACACACCAACCCATGCAAGTTGCTTTTGCTCGACAATACCCAGAACTCCGGAAACTACGAGAATAACCGCTGAAATCATCATAAACTCCTTTGTAAAAACAGGTTCACCTTTTTCGATTAAATAATAATTCGATTTTTTTAGTTACTGAATTTCAGTAAACTTTGGTTGCTGAAAGGAACCTAACTGTATTATACTCATTGGTACTAAAAACAGGATAGTTGTGGGCATTTTACTTATTTTATTCTGGCTGTGACACTCAACAAAGCCATATCGGGGCCCGTAGGCTGACCGCTTTCTATGATGACCCGAAGGTCATGACCCCAAAGGGTCTCTTGTTTTGCAGTACCTATCCTAATTTGGTTGCGTTGCTTCCGTACCGCCCGGAACTAACTAGTTTATGAGACTAGCGAGAACTCTTTGCCTCCCGCCCGCACAACTGTCAAACTTCATTCTCTTATTATATAGAGTATTAGAAGTAATGTCAAGAGATTATTTCAACAAACACTCAACAAATCCCATTCCTGGGCAACTCGCTGGATTTAACTGAATAATATTAGACTGACCGATATAAAATCCAAACAAAAGAGCCAGAATGTACAACATTGCCTTAATCATTGTATGTTACCTTAAATGGTGCCGCCGGCTGGAATCGAACCAGCAATCTATTCCGTGTCGAGGAAGTGTTTTACCACTATACTACGGGGGCTATGATCCATGAAGAGTTATTTCACCTGTAAAAGCCTCAGTTTCTTTGAAGGGAACCGAGCAAATATCTCCTAATGATGCAACCTCCCAATCAGGCCAGACTAGATATCCTCTTTCCGATTTATTGAAAAGATAAACAACGGATACTACTCCATTAAAGGTTTTCATGCATCGAAGGCAAGGAAACCGTTCCGCTGGGTCTTTATCACCCATAGTCGATTTCATGATGTAAATCCTTCATTAGATGGTCATTAAATGGTAGGCTAGGTCGGATTCGAACCGACACGGCCGGAGCCAGGGTTTTTAAGACCCCTGAGTGTACCCATTCCTCTACAAGCCCATGTTTCACTACACAACTAAATGGTGCCCTGTGCCAGAATCGAACTGGCGTTAATGCTTTACCAAAGCATCGTTCTGCCACTAAACTAAAAGGACGTTGATAAAACGGGTGTTTTACTCTAAACTACCTAGGTAATGAGACAGGCTTTTTCACGTTTTTCAACTCGGCCGAGTCTCAAACCCTACTTCATATTCCCAGAATGGCAACCATCGCCGTTGCCGGACATTACGCAGGGGGTGGATGATCCACCTTCTCCCGTACCTGATAACCTCTATTTGGGGTGTTGATATTATAGTCGACCATATGACGCTGTTCGGCTTTTATGGTCGATTAAGAAGGAAAACAGCAAAAGTTCTTCAACTATAATAGTGGTGGACCTAGCCGGTTACGATCCGACGCTGACGCATTGCAAGTGCATCGTGCTTCCATTATCACTATAGGCCCTTAAATTTTGGAGCGGGCGGAGGGAATCGAACCCTCATATTCTGCTTGGAAGGCAGTTGCTCTACCACTGAGCTACACCCGCATTATCTATTTAGTATACATCAGGCGACAACAAATGTCAAGAAATAAAATATGAGGCATTATTTTATCCTAAGATGGAGCGGGTGGTGGGGCTCGAACCCACGACGACTACCTTGGCAAGGTAGCATTCTACCACTGAATTACACCAGCATAAATTTGGTCCTCCCAGAAGGAGTTGAACCTTCATGTAACCAGTTACCCTTTCTGCACCTTATAAGAGTGAGGGGATATAGGAGGTAAATTGGTACCAGTGGATGTACTCGAAACATTACTACAGAAGGTTCACAACCGACCGCGCCCATCCCGGGCTCACTGGCTTAACACTAAGTTCTTTTAATTCTATCCCAGGCTCGAATAGCAGCATAATACTTAAGTATTGCCTTTCTAGAATCTTCCATGTTGCCCATACTCATGGCTGCTCGCATTTCATACCAAGCTTGTTCTGAAAGCCTATCATACTTCTTAAGGATATTAGCACGTTTTCCGACCATTGTCAAATCCTAAATGGTGCTCAAGGTCGGATTCGAACCGACACTATACACGTTTTGAGTGTGTCGCCTCTGCCGTTGGGCTACAAGAGCGGAGATAATGGTCCCAGCCAAGAGGTTCGAACTCTCTTTTCCATCGTTATGAGCAATGGCCGTTTTCCACTAACTGCTGGGTTTCAATGGTGCTTGATCCTAGTTTCGACCTAGGTCCTCCTGTTCTTCAGACAGGCGCTTCTACCAAGTTAGCTTATCAAGCTTTATTCTATCATAGTAATGGCGGTAGCGGTAGGATTTGAACCCACGGAACGCTTTCACGTTCTTCCGCTTTCAAGGCGGATGCTATAAGCCTCTCTGCCACGCTACCTTATTCTCATTTGATTTTACTCTGAAAATCAACAAAAGTCAAGCCTATTCCTATTAACGCGGGCTTTCCGCAGATTGGCTACCGAGACTGGATTTGAACCAGTGAATCTGCGGGTCAGAGCCGCATGTGTTAAGCCACTTCACCACTCGGCAATATTGGAGCTTCCTAAGGGATTCGAACCCCCGACCTTTTGATTCGTAATCAAATGCTCTATCCACTGAGCTAAGGAAACACATTTGGCGCTCCTGGTAGGACTCGAACCCACATAAAAGGCCTTAGAACGACCCCGCCCATCCTTTGGACCACAGAAGCAAAGCGTACTTGTTTACACCCTTCCTACAAGTTCTGAATACGACAATTGCCGGGTATTCAGCATTGAATGGCTCCTCAGGCAGGGATCGAACCTGCGCTACTTTCATAGGACTCTGGTTAACAGCCAGGCGCATTACCGCTCTGCCACCGAGGAATAAGGTGCGCCCGTTTAAGGATACGGGCATCCAGCTGGTGCCCGCTACATCACTTAAGACATACTCAACCAATTAAGGTTTACGGGCATAATGGCGATCCTAAAGGGAATCTAACCCTCCTCGACCCATAGACAGTGGGTTCGCCTCAACAGATGCGTATAGGACCATGAACTGGTGCCCGCTACATCACTTAAGACATACTCAACCAATTAAGGTTTACGGGCATAATGGTGAGAGGTTCCTAACCAGACGTCTACCCCTCAAACCGGTTCTCTATTATTAAAGTATATCAGGTATATAGAGGATAGTCAAGTGTTTTTTTCAAAAATCCGAACTTTTTTCTCGCTTCGGGGGGATGAGTTGCACCATGCGTCGGCTAACTTCCGCCCGAATCTCGGCTCGATCCTTCAACTCGACCCAAGCACCGTTCATCCACTTGACCCAGCCAGGGCGTCCCTGCCAGCCCGTCTTTCCGGAAGTCTTAATGGGTAGAGACGGACCCAAAACTCGACCAGTTCCATGCTCAATAAACATGGAAGTGATCATCGACATTCCCTTAAAGTCCATTACAAAATTCCTTACTTTCGAGTAGATTATATTATATGCTTATTTTGACTGGTTGTCAAGTCATATTCGTTATGAACCTGGCAAAATCTACATTCACGGTCTCTTGTTTACCGCGATATTTATCGACCATTTTAGAAGCTCGTTGCAGAACGGTTAAAGGAATCTTCTCTGGAAAAACCTCAATGTCAGAGATTTTACGACCCTTCAAAAAAGCGTAGGCGATAAATGTTGCTCTTTGCTCAGGAGCCACAACACCCTTTCGGTGGGCGTATAGTCCGCGGAACGTTCTTTCCGACCTTTCGTCGGATACGGTTTCTAGATACCGGCGAATCTTGTTTTCCTCAAAGACGATAATCTTGGTTTCCTCAGCCAAAGACTTCACCTTAACCTTCAGGTATTCCAACATTACAACTTCCTTCTCTTAATAATCATAAAATCGTTCCGACCCTTATGTTTCGTCCAAGGTAAGAACCAATGCATTGCGAAAAACCAAAAACCAACACTACTTAAGGGATGATCATACCAATCTTGGATGTATCCCAGATACCGAAGTTTACTATTCTTTATGTATCCAACGTCGATATAGTATGATTCTCCAATACACAACACACCTTTATCAAGTCGAATGTAGGGAGTATCATCCAGGGATTTCATGAGTGATTCCCAAGGTTCTAACAGTACTCAAGAAATCCTCTTTGATAGTTGGCCTTAAGAGAACAAAGGAGTTTCTTCTGGTTATCAACCCAAACTTATCACCAAGACAATCACTTTCATTGTCGGCATACGTTAAAAGTACTTCACCAAAAGTTGGGTAATACCAAAGTTTACCCGCTACAACATCCTTTTTTTCATATTCGTAA
>Ga0105050_10001585_pt1 | contig 33991 bp, 30 predicted proteins | sample FRY01_FD_78088 | JGI IMG/M metagenome (GOLD analysis project Ga0105050, IMG submission 78088) | Freshwater microbial communities from Lake Fryxell liftoff mats and glacier meltwater in Antarctica - FRY-01 | ecosystem: Environmental > Aquatic > Freshwater > Ice > Glacier meltwater ...
CAATGCAAAAATCGGTTAATTCCAGTTGAACATCGTCCATCATGTAATTACCGCGATTCATATCTGAAATCTGATGTATTAAATCCACGGCAAAAGAATGTCCGTCTGAATACGGTCTAAAAGCGCTTTCTGTTTTGATAGAATCTCCACGTAGCGCCAAGACATTGTCAATTCCTAAAAATTGCAAATCAATTAAAGCATTTTCAGTTTCTTCTTTACTAAAACCTCCGCAAATCAAATGTGGAACTGCATCAACGTGGTATTTATTCATAATCGCAGCGCAAATCCCGACAGTCCCAGGACGTTTGCGAATAGCAATTTTCTCTAATAACCCATTATCACGTTCCTTGTAGACAAACTCCTCACGGTGGTAGGTAACGTTTACAAATTTAGGTTTGAATTCCATCAATGGATCAATTCCATCGTAAATAGATTGAATACTTTTTCCTTTTAACGGTGGCAAAATCTCGAAAGAGAATAACGTTTCATTTGCGTTTTTTATGTGTTCAGTAACTTTCATTTTTAATTTAGTGCTAACAAAGATACTCCTTTAACAAGAAACAACTTCAATTGTTATTCTGTTTCGTTAATTGCTTCAAGAATTCGCTTCCCTGCTTCTCTTATTTCTTCCTCTGAAATCACTAAAGGAGGCGACAATCGAAAGCTATATGGATGGGATAAAAACCAAAAAGTCAATAATCCCTTTTCTAAGCATTTAGCCACAACTTTCGCAACACGTTCGTTCGATTCCATGTCAAAAGCGAAGAGCATTCCGATTCTGCGAACTTCTAGAATAGAAGGATGTTGAGCGATTATTTCTTCCAACAATTTACCTTTCCGCTCTACCTGATTCCAATTAATTTCTGATTTAATTACTTCAACACAAGCAGAAGCAGCAGCACACACAACGGGATGTCCTCCAAAAGTTGTGATATGTCCCAACATCGGATTGTGTGTAAATTCATTTAGATTTTTTTGAGAAGAAACCAATGCTCCAATTGGCATTCCACCACCCAACGCTTTGCCTAAGGTCAAGGCATCAGGGACAATTCCAAAATGTTCAAATGCAAACATACTTCCTGTTCGACCCATTCCACATTGAATTTCATCAAAAATCAATAGCGCTCCCACTTCCGTACAGCGTTTTCTTAAACCGTGCAAAAAAGCTAAATCAGGAATTCTCACACCTGCATCTCCTTGTATGGTTTCAATAATCACGCCTGCTGTTTTCTCTGTAATTTGTTGAATTCCTTCTATGTCGTTGTGCGTTAAAAACCTTACATCGGGCATTAATGGTCGGAAAGCTTGTTTCTTAATTTCATTTCCAGAAATACTCAGAGAACCTAAAGTGCTTCCGTGATACGATCCTCGAAAGGAAACAATTTCCATTCTTCCAGTTACTCGTTTTGCTAATTTAATTGCGGCTTCATTCGCTTCAGTTCCTGAATTGACAACATAAACGCTGTTTAAAGCTGACGGTAAAACAGAAATTAAAGAAGTAGCTAACTCATTTTGAGCATCTTGAATAAACTCACCGTAAACCATTACGTGTAAATATCTATCTACTTGATTTTTAATTGCTTCCACTACTTTCGGGTGACGATGTCCAATATTATTTACAGCAACACCGGCAATCATATCCATGTACACTTTTCCTGATTTGGAGATGATATTTATTCCTTCCGCTCTTTCGACTTCAATCAAAAATGGAAAAGGATTCGTTTGTCCAAGGTGTTCTAAAAAGAAATCTTTATTGCTCATTTACTTTTGTAATACTTCTATTATTGGTTGCCCTGTCATTGCACCCGAACGTTGTAAATTCAGAATATGTGTCAAAGTTGGAGCGATGTCTATTATTTTATACGGTGTGAAAACATCTTTTGCTTGAATTCCAGCCCCGTACCACAATAATGGAACGTGACCGTCGTAATTAAATGCTGAACCATGTGATGTTCCTTGGTGTGCTTTTCCAGAGTCTTTTGATTTTGGCAAGAATCCAGGTTCTAAAATAAACAATACATCTCCACTTCGATTGAATTCATAACCTTTGCGCAACATATCTTTCCATTCATTGTCGCTTGATGTATTTTGTCCCAATTCAGTAGCAGTAAAAACAGCCTTTACGTTTTCTAAAGTCCTGACTTTTCCAGCAACAAATTGAGCCACGACTTCATTATTCAATTTCAATGAATCGATTCTTGTATGATTCAAATAGATGTTTAAATTTTCTTCAATTTCGATTAAATCTGCACCAAATTCTTTTCGAGTTGCTAATCGTAGTTCATCAATATTTTTGTCCAAGTAAAAATAACCACCAGGCATTTTCTTATCCACAAGCATTTGAGGAACAGGAACTACCGCATGATCGGCAGTTAAGAAAACTACAAAGCCATCTTTTCCATACGCTTTCTCCAAGCCGTCTATTAATTTTTTCAAATCGCGATCTAATCGAATGTAAATATCTTCTAATTCCAAAGAATACGGACCAAATGAGTGACCTGCAATGTCTGGTGTTGAATAGCTGATACACAACATATCCGTTTGAGTATCCATTCCTAAACTTTCTTTTTTTAGCGCTTCTAAAGCAAAATCAGTGAGTAGTGTATTTGCAAAAGGAGAAATCGTAAATATTAATGGACTTGCTTTTCCTCCAGCCATTTCAATAAAATCGTAAGGGAAAGTTGCACTGGTTTTTCCATTCAACACCACTTCATACGGACTTTCATCAATGGAAGTATAACTAGATTTTGGCAATAATAGTTCCCATGTTTTGGTATAAGTTGTTGCATTCTTCTTTTCGTTAAAATCAACAACCCAATTTGGCAGTTCCTTTTTGAAATAAGTACTTGTAATAAAAGTTCCTGTCGCATAATCGTACCAATAGGAACCATCACTTAAATGTCCTCCTGGCAAAATAGATCCTCGATCTTTTATAGACATAGAAATTACTTTCGCCGTTGGATAAGTCATTTTTAATTGGTCGGTAATCGTATATGTTTTTAAATTTTCAGGTGACATCTGTCCCTCTTTCGATGCAGTTCCGACTGAAGAAACAGAATTATCCTCTACGCAATACATATTTACTTTCGTTCCTCGATTGTACCAATCATTTCCGACAATTCCGTGATTGTTTGGTGTTGTTCCAGTGTAAATGGAAGCATGACCGGGACCCGTATAGGTTGGAACATAATTGTATAATGTAGTCCTGCAATTTAAACCTTTTTTCAAAAAACGATTAAATCCACCTTCTACAAAATTTGCTTGATAGCGGTAAAGATATTCATAACACATTTGGTCAACCACAATCCCGACAACCAATTTCGGTGGCTTAGAACGTTGAGCTTCTAGTGAAAAAGTGACTAAAAATGCAATAAGTACAAAAATGAGTTTTTCCATTTTGATTTTTTTTTCAAAAATAGTCATTGCTTATGACTCAATTGTTAAGAATTATTTTTAAGGCAACTTGAAGCATAACTTAAACGTCATTAAAAGGTCAGCACAAAAGCAGAAGGAATTAAACGAAAAAACAACTGTAACTAATTTATAAAAAAGTAATTTTCTTTTCGTAAACACTAATCCGAAAGGAATTGTTTTACAAATCCGCAAAGTAAGTATCTCTCTTATCAAACGGAAAAGGCAGGAACAAATTAGTTTCTGCCTTTTTTTATTATGTTGGAAAATGATAATAATCCTAATTTATAGTTTCAAGTCAAATTTGACAGAATCGTCTTTCGTGTAATTAGCAGTTAAAAATGGCACAACCGTTCGCCTGATATACGTCGTCAATAAACATTAAAGTAAAATCTAATGTCTTAAAAATCAAAAATTATAAAATTAGTGTAATTGAATAGTTTGATTTCGATCTATTAAATAGCATGTTTATTTTCAGTATGAACTCGTTGGTTCTGTGGAATGAGTAAAGTAAGGATACGTTTAATTCTTTTCCTTTTAACTACATTTGCTTCAATGACACAACTGAATGAAATTCTTTTGAATCAATCTGATGCTCGCTTAAAACGACTTGTGGATTTTATCTTTTTAGCTTGGATTTTGACTTTGCCATTTGGCTCGAATTTAATGAGGATTTCAATTGGTTTCTTGACGATTTACCCTAATTTATTGTTTACTTTTTTCCTACTTCCTGTTGCTTTACTAACTTTCAAAAAGTGGGGAAAATTAGAACTTTTAAGTAGTTGCTTTTTATTCGTCTGGATACTTTTTGGAATTTTCATGGCAAGAAACAGTAGTTATTCTAAAGAATCTATTTTCGATATTCGTTCATTAGTAATGCAATTTTTCTTTGCTATCGTTTTAATTTCCTCTTATCATTTTATCGGTAAGGAGCAATTTACTAAAAACGTAATCCGCGGTTTACGCTGTTTTCTTTTTATTCTTTTGACTGCTGGAATTCTGGAATTTCTTACTGGAATTCATTTTTATGGAACAAAAACCAACGAATTACTTTCACTTCCAGTCGGGAATATTTTCTACGCACCTCTTTTTATTTATGATAATCCGAACGATTATTTAAGTTATTTAATCTTTGTTTTTTTGATGCTAATCATTTTCGATGAACAACTAAAAAGCAGTAGATTACTCCAACTTTTCATAAGTTTAATTTTGTTGCTTTTTTCATTTTATGCCGATTCAACTTTTGCTAAAATGATTGCTTTTGGACTGATTTCTTTACAACTTATTTTAGCATTATTTTCTAATTTAAAATCATCAAATAAAAGCTCTTTTTTCATTTATTTTATTTCAATTATTTTATTCTTAATCACGATTTTAAACAATCAATTATTCCTCGGTCCGAAGTATGAGAACTCAGCAAATTATCGTTTAAATGGCGTTCAAATAATAATTGAAAATAAAGGTCAAATCCAAGTCATATCAGCGAAAGAAAAATTAAGTGAACCAAAACAAGCACAAGTTATCCGTTACTTGGATTCCGTTAATACAAAAAGCCCGGAAGGTTCAACAAATCTCAGGAAGAATCTAATTTTAGTTGGTTTAGATTTCATTAAGTCGGCACCTGTTTTTGGAATCGGACCTGGCGGTTTTGCGTTAAAAATAAAACAAAACGAACACAAAAAATTCGTTCATACACATACTTCTCCTCATAACCTTCCGATTGAAATCATAAGTCAATTTGGTATTTTTGGTTGGATTTATTTTGGACTTATCGCTTTTATCTGCCTTAAAATATGTTTGCTACAAAAACGGTTAAAAACCAACGATAAAATCTCTTTTCTATTTTTATTGTTTGCGCTTCCCTTACTTTGGATGATGCCATCAGCATATTTATACCTCTCAATTCATTGGCTATTTTTACCTTTGTTGCTGATTAAACTTCTGTTAATTCAAGAAAAAACAAATTTGGATGAGCGCAAGCAATAAAGTGTACTACCGTAATTTCCTGACAATGCTTTCTGGCAATACGATGAGTCAAGCGATTCCGTTTTTGGTTGCTCCAATTCTCGCACGCATTTTTTCTCCTGAAGAATTTGCTGTTTTAGCTAATTTTATGGCAATTGTCGGCGTTATTGGAATTATTTCCGCTGGAAGATTAGAACTTGCCGTCCCCATTCCTGTTGAACACAAAAGAGCGCAAGAAATAGTATTTACAGGTTTAATGATTACAATTGGACTTGGTTTAATAAGTATTTTAATTCCTATTTTTGCTTATCAAATAAGCACATTTTACAAAGATTCAGAATTAGCGAATTATCTATGGATGGTGCCATTTTCAGTTGTAAGTTATGGTTTATTAGGATTGACAAACAGTTGGAATTTACGTCACGAGAAATTTCATTTACTATCTATTAGCAAGGTTTCGCAATCAATTGTCAACAATGGTTTAGCGGCACTTTTAGGTTACATAGGGTGGGGAATCAATGGTTTAATTATCGCTTGGTTGGTTTCACAATACGTGAACATTTTTATTTTACTCGTTGGTGTAAACCAAAAAGTGAGCTACAAAGATTTTGGAATTGTTACTTTAAAAACAACTTTAAAGGAATATAAAGATTTCCCTTTAATTAATTCGCTTCATGCATTTACAGATATTTTTGTAACACAATTTCTACTTTATTGGCTCATATCAAGTTATTTTGGCTTTCTAGAATTAGGATTATTTGCCATGATGAATAAATATGTGAAAGCACCAATCGTTTTGATTTCGAGCTCAGTTTCGCAATTATTTTATATCGAAGCTGGAAAAGCAATTAATCAAGGGAAATCACTCGTGCCCATCTTGAAAAAAACGATTCGAACGGCTATCCTTTTTGCAATTCCGTTTACAATTGTACTACTATTTTTAGGTCCTTGGGTTTTCAAAATCTACCTTGGTGCGAAATGGGAAATAGCAGGTGAATATGCACGAAGTTTAGCACCGATGCTGTTTTTGTACTTCATCCTCTCCCCTATCTCTGGATTGCCCATTTTATTAAACAAGCAAAAAGGTGCGTTTCTTTTTAGTGTTTTTGGATACAGTTTCACACTAGTTGCCTTGTTCCTAGGGATTTGGTTGAAGTACGATTTCAATAGTACTTTATGGTTGTATGGCGGTGCTTATGCTTCTTTTTATTTAATGATGTTGATTTGGTATTTCACGCTAATAAAAAAACGCAATGAGAGTATTAATTAACGGTTTACCTCTATTCGCAAAGCGATTAGCTAGCGAGCTTCAAAAGTATGATTCAAATTCAAGCTACGTTTTTTTGGACACCTATAATTCTAGGTGGGCTCAACTACTTTTCTACCTTTACTTGCCGTTTTCAGATGTGGTGATTTCAATGAATGGCGTCACAGATAAAAGTGGAAGTTTAGATTTGGTATTGAAACGACGTAAAAAACTGATTCTTCAATGGATGGGAACAGACGTTTTATTGGCAATGGAACGTTTTGAAAATGGAAATATCGAACGGAAATACATTGATTACGCTACTAATTTCGTTGATTCCCAATGGCTACTCGCGGAAGTGAGAAGCTTAAATATACCTGTAAACTATTTGTGTTTTAAGTCAGTAAAAGCGGAAGAAAACACAACAAAATACGAAAATATTTCGGTTGTAAGTTATGTTGCTGAAAGTCGTCAAGGGTTTTATGGTATGGAAAAAATTGCAACTCTCGCACTGGAATTTCCAGCAATTGATTTTCATTTATATGGTTTAACCAAAGTTGAATTTCCAATTACATCAAACGTTCACTTACATGGATGGGTGAAACCAGAAGTTTTTGCAGAACGCTTGAAAACGACACCAATTTTCCTACGTCTAACCGAACATGATGGCTTTTCTGTTTCTGTAATTGAGGCACTCGCAAATGGTTGTGAAGTGATAATGTCCTTGCCTTTTGATTTGACTTATTTAGCAAGTAATACATCTGATGCAATCGAAGGCATGAAACAATTAATTTCTAAAATTGAAGCTCGCGGAATGATACCCAATAAAGAATTGATTGAAGCTGTTAAAGTCTACTTTGAACCAGAAATAATAGCCAAAAACTACATCCAAAAACTGAAAGAAATTGTCGCTAATTAAACGCATAGCACTTATTACAACTTGGTTTCCTCCGCAAGAAAGTGTGGCCACAAATCGCATGCTTGCTTTTGCGGAATTCCTAAGCGAAACTTACGAAATAGAAGTTTTTTGTCTTTCACAGGAAGAAAAATCTATTGACTGGGAAACGAATATTTGCGTGCATTACAGTACTTCAAATGAATTATTGGAACGTTTGAATGACAAAACTACTGACGGCATTTTACTACATAAAATCAAAGTGGCAACACGCATTCTACTTTCTAAAGTAATTCCAAATCCCTTGTTGAAATGGCAAAGAAGTTCGTTGGAAAAATTAAAGAAACGCCACCAAGAAAAAAGCTTTGATTGCATAATTAGTTCTTACAGTCCGCAAGAAGCTCATTTGGTGGCGATTGAATTCAAAAAAGAATTCAAAAATATTCCATGGATTGCTGACATGCGCGATGAAATGGCAGCGAATCCCTATTTGGATAAAAACACCAAAAATCATTTACTTGCCATTGAAAAAGAAGTCAACGAGTACGCTGATGCATTGACATCGGTAAGCGAACCAATCATAATAGACTTTCAAAAATCACTACCAAAAATTCGCTACTTTGAAGAAATTAGAAACGGATTTAACCATAATTTCAGGCGAGCCGTAACTAACGAGGCTAAAAATTCGGTTTTTACTTTAGGTTATTTTGGCTCATTTTATGGCAAGCGAAAACCGACTATTTTATTAGAAGCGTTGAAACAATTGATAGCAGAAAAATCAGATTTTGACTTTCGATTGGAAATCATTGGAGCACACCAAAATTTCACTGTTCCATTGGAAATCTCACCAAAAATACAGTTGAAAGCTCCACTCAATTATTTAGAGGCAATTCAGAAAATGGCTATGATGGATGCAAATATTCAAATCCATCCCAAAAGTGAACAGAAAGGAATTTTCACTGGAAAGTTATTTGACTATATCTCAGTTCAAAAACCCGTTTTAGCCTTTGTTGACACCGAAGATGTGGCAGCACAATTAATTCAAAGCTTTAATTGCGGTTATGTTGCTGAATTTTCAGACATTGAAGCAAACAAAAAAGTAATTTTAGAAGTCTTTAATGATTGGAAAGTGAACCGAATAAAATATGCAAATAATGAACAAGTACGATCACTACACCGCAAAAATCAAGTCCAAAAATTAGCACAACTCATCGAAAAATTAATTGAATGAAAATCCTGCAAGTTGGTCCTAATTCTATTCACGTTTCATCGTTTATTTCAGCTCTGAGTAAAGTTGAAAAAGAAATATATCTATTGTCAGAAGAACCTTGTGATTTTGAAGGTGTGCAAAAGAATTTTTTGTTTTCATTCAGGAGTTTGAATCCAATCACAATTCAAAAAAACACGCTAAAAATAAAGCAATTATTACGGGATTTGAAACCCGATGTCATTCACATTCATCAAGTGAATCGCTTGGCTTATTTTGTGTCCAAAATTGCTTTTAACTTAAACATCCGAGTAATAACGACAGCTTGGGGAAGTGATGTATTACTAATTCCGAAGCAAAATGCCTTTTTTCATTTTTTAGTGAAACAAACGTTGAAAAAATCGAAAATTGTCACTGGTGATTCGCAAGATATGATTCTAGCAATGCAAGCGATTTTTCCGAGTAAAAAATATGTGTTGTTACAGTATGGAATTGATCCAATAATTGCGCTAAAAAAGGAGAAAATTGTTTATTCCAATCGATTACACGAACCACTTTACAGGATTGATAAAATCATTGGTTATTTTGCAGAATTTTCAAAGGTTCATCCCGATTGGAAATTGATTATCGCTGGTACAGGTTCAGAAACAGAAAAACTTAAAGCATTAGTAGACGCTAAATCAATTTCGGCAAAAACAAGCTTTGTTGGTTGGCAAAAGAAACCAGAAAATAATACTTGGTACGCCAAATCGAGTATCTATATTTCTATTCCCGAAAGTGACGGGACTTCAGTAAGTGTTTTGGAAGCTATGTCTGCAGCTTGTATTCCTGTGGTTGCTGATTTACCAGTTTCGCACGAATGGATAGTTTCTGGGAAAAATGGAATCATTGAAAATCCCAACGAAAACCCACTTATTCATGCGCTCACTATAAATAATGAAAATTCTGCTAGAATAAATGCGAAACTCATCATCGAAAAAGCAACAATAGACGCGAGCATGAAAAAGTTTATTGGGTATTATGGGGCTTAATTCCGTCCTCTTAAGCGGTAAATGGTTGGATGTTTAGTATTTCAAAAATTTATTCAAGGTTAATATTTTGTCATTAAAGGGTGATTCAAATTTGAGCTTAACGCGTCCAAATCTCACAATTCTATGGATAAATAACTTAATCCAAGAATTTCGAAACCGCATTTTTCACTGCTTGAATAACTGTTTCAACTTGGTCATCTGTCAAATTAAAATAAACGGGTAAAGAAATTTCAGCTGCATATTTAAGATATGCTTCCGGGTAATCCTCCATGCAATAACCTAAGTTTTTGTAAGCTGTGAAAAGCGGAAGTGGTTGAAAATGAACATTTACGGCTACGTCTTGCTCAAAAATTTCTTGAATGATTGCATCGCGTTGAACTTCAGAAATATCTGCTATTCTTAATAAATACAGGTGATAGCAAGTTTCACGAATATCATCCATGTAAACTGGAATAATTGCCCAATCTTCTTGTTTGAAAGCGTTATCATAAGCCTTAAAAATAGTTTTTCTTCTAGCTAAATTCTCATCATATCGTTCTAATTCGATTAAGCCAATTGCCGCCTGAATATCTGTCATATTACATTTATACCCAGCTTCTAAAACATCGTATTTCCAAGCACCTTTAACTGATTTTGCTAAGGCATCTTTCGATTGCCCGTGTAAAATCTTGATGCAAAACTCTTTATAAATAGCTTCGTAATCAAAGTCTTCGGGCAAATTAAAACAAACTGCTCCACCTTCTGCCGTTGTTAGATTTTTTACAGCATGAAATGAAAAACAAGAAACATCTGCCAAACTTCCCGATCTTTTTCCTTTGTAAGAAGCACCAAAACTGTGAGCTGCATCTGCTGCAATTAAAATACGCCCCAATTTTTTTTGATTCTCATTACTCGGAACAAATTGGCTTTTGAATTCGTTCACCAAATTGTAAATCGCATCATAATCGCAAGGGAAACCAGAAATATCAACAGGCATTATCACTTTAGTTTTCGGCGTAATTGCTGCTCGAATGCGTTCAATAGAAATATTAAAATCGGCCGAGCTTATATCCACCATGACTGGTTTTGCACCTGTGTGTAAAACTACGTTTGCACTTGCACAATAGGTGTAAACGGGAATAATAACCTCATCTCCTTCACCGATTCCCCACCAACGCAAGAAAACTTCCATTCCTGAAGTCCAAGAATTTACTGCAACAGTTGTTTTACAATTACAATATTCTGTTATCTTTTTTTCAAATAATTTTGTCCGAGGACCAGTTGTAATCCAACCACTCAACAAAGCAGCATTAACTTCATCAAGCACGCGTTGATCTATTCTAGGGGGGGAAAAAGGAATCATACCGCAAAGATACTGATTTAAGGAAAATAATTGAAAAATTGCTTAGAATTGCAACTAGGAACGAGGACTTCAACTTTGAGGACTTGAGTCTACAGTCTGTGTTTGCGTTCGCAATTAATAACTTACATTTCGCAATTAATAACTCGCAATTAATAATCATCATGGTTTTCCATTCGCAATTCTTACTATTTTTGCCTAAAACTAACAAGTGGAAGATTCATTTGATTATAGAGAAGAAGCGAAAAACGAAGGAGAACAAGATTACGACAAGGTTTTACGCCCGAAATATTTATCCGATTTCTCTGGTCAAGACCCTGTAGTTCAGAACTTACATATTTTTGTTCAGGCGGCAAAATTACGAAACGAACCACTTGATCACGTTCTTTTACATGGTCCTCCTGGATTAGGAAAAACAACTCTTGCAAATATTATTGCCAATGAATTAGGTGTTGGATTCAAAGTAACAAGCGGTCCAGTGTTGGATAAACCAGGAGATTTAGCTGGATTATTGACGAATTTAGGCGAAGGCGATGTGTTATTTATCGATGAAATCCACCGCTTAAGTCCTGTTGTTGAAGAGTATTTATATTCGGCGATGGAAGATTATGTGATTGATATCTTGATTGATTCAGGTCCCAATGCGCGAAGCATACAAATCAATTTGAATCCGTTTACCTTAATTGGTGCAACCACACGTTCTGGTTTATTGACAGCGCCTTTGCGTGCCCGTTTTGGTATCAATTCACGCTTAGAATATTACGATATAAAAACCTTGACGCTCATCGTTGAACGTTCCGCAAGTTTGTTAAATATTGGTATTGATGAAGATGCAGCCTTCAAAATTGCAAGTAGAAGTCGCGGTACACCTAGGATTGCAAATGCGCTTTTGCGCCGCGTGCGTGACTTTGCTCAAATCAAAGGTACTGGTAGAATAGACGACGCTATTACAGAAATTGCGCTCAATGCTTTGAATGTAGACGCCAATGGATTAGACGAAATGGACATCCGAATTTTGAAAGTTATCATAGATAAATTTGGTGGTGGACCTGTTGGATTAACGACAATCGCAACGGCAATCGGAGAAAACGCGGGAACTTTAGAAGAAGTTTACGAGCCATTTCTAATTCAAGAAGGATTTTTAATGCGCACGCCTCGCGGAAGAAAAGCAACTGAAAGAGCATTTAAACATTTAGGGAAAGATTTTGGTTGGGTGCAGGGCGGATTATTCTAATTTATGAATTCAGCCACAAACAAATTACTTATTCAACGCAAAGCCAAGGAACTCGGATTCTTTTTTTGCGGTTTTTCAAAAGCCGATTTTTTGGAGGAAGAGGCTCCAAAACTCGAAGCGTGGCTAAATAAAAATTACCACGGAAAAATGAGTTACATGGCGAATCACTTCGATAAACGCCTCGATCCAAGATTACTCGTTGACGGGGCAAAAACGGTTGTTTCGCTTTTACTGAATTACTACCCTGAACAAAAACAAGTAGATGAAAGTGCCTCGAAAATTTCAAAATATGCCTTTGGTGAAGACTATCATTTTGTCATTAAAGACAAACTAAAAAATCTTTTAGCTTTCATTCAATCAGAAATTGGCGAAGTTGGGGGACGTGTTTTTGTTGATTCCGCACCTGTCATGGACAAAGTTTGGGCGAAAAAAGCAGGTTTAGGATGGTTGGGGAAAAACAGCAACTTGATTCATCCTAAAAACGGAAGCTTTTTTTTTATTGCAGAATTAATCATTGATTTAGAAATTGAACCCGATGGCCCAATAAAAGATTATTGCGGAACATGTACAAAATGTATTGATGCTTGCCCGACGGATGCGATTGTGCAACCCTACGTGGTAGACGGTTCGAAGTGCATTTCTTATCTTACAATAGAATTAAAAGACGAACTATTACCTTCGGAATTCAAAGGAAAAATGGACAATTGGATGTTTGGTTGCGATATATGTCAAGACGTTTGTCCTTGGAATCGTTTTTCAAAAGCGCATCAAGAAGACCGGTTTACTCCTACCCTTTCCCTATTGGATTTAACCAAAACTGATTGGCAAGATTTACAGAAAGAAACCTTCGACTCACTTTTCAAAAACAGCGCTATAAAACGCACAAAATTTGATGGTTTAAAACGAAATATTGAATTTTTGAAAAAGATATAAAATTCAAAAGTATTCTCAAATTTTTGAATTAAGAAATGAAATTGTATAACGAAAATTGAGTACTAGCAATGAATAAATGATTCATAATTAGCACAAATGGAATTATTGGATTTCAGATTTTATGAATTGAACCAATTTGAAATAATAGACAAGTAGATTTATTAAAAAGAAAAATAGATTCTCCAAAGGTTATTGTTTTCATAATTTGAACAAAAATGTTCCTTGATTTTTTATTAGCTTGACCAAAGCTTTCAATTAACACTTTAAAATCTTAGCTTTGCAGGCACTTATGCAGAAAGACCACCAAATTCACGATAAAACATTTCATCCTTTCATTTCAGAGGACGAAATATTAGCGAATGTAAAAAAGTTAGCTGCAATTCTGGAAAAAGATTACGAAGGGAAAGAATTACTTTTCATTGCTATTTTAAACGGAGCATTTATGTTTGCCTCCGATTTAATGAAAAACTTCGATAAGGATGTCGCTATTTCTTTTGTTAAAGTAAGCTCGTATCACGGGACACAAACCACTGGAAGAGTTGACGAATTAATTGGTTTGAACACTTCACTTCATGGTAAACATGTTGTAATTTTAGAAGATATTGTAGATACGGGAATTACTATCGACAAAGTGATTACATTACTTAATTCCAATTATCCTGAATCGGTTGAAGTTTGTACTTTATTGTATAAACCAGAAGCATTTCAAGGAAGACATAAGCCAAAATACATTGGTTTTGAAATACCCAACAAATTTGTAGTTGGTTATGGACTAGATTACAATGAATTGGGAAGAAATTTAAAAGAATTGTATCAATTAAAAGAAGAATAAAAAATGTTGAACATCGTGCTATTTGGCCCTCCAGGTGCAGGGAAAGGAACGCAATCCGAACGATTAATTGAAAAATATGACCTTGTGCACTTGTCAACAGGTGATATGTTTAGAGCACACATCCAAAACGATACAGAATTGGGTAAACGTGTAAAGCAAAAAATGGCAGACGGACTTTTAGTTCCTGATTCTATTACAATTGATATGTTAGAAGAGGAAGCTCAAAAACATCCAAATGCAAAAGGATTTATTTTTGATGGATTTCCTAGAACAGTAGTTCAAGCAGAAGCTTTAGATAGCTATTTGAATAAAAAGGGACAAGCAATCAATACTGTTTTACAGCTAGATGTTCCAGAAGAAGTGATAAAAGAACGCATTGAATTGCGAAGTAAAGTTAGTGGACGTGCAGATGATGCAGCTGAAAAATTATTGAAACGTATCAATGAGTATTTCACAAAAACAATTCACGTTTTACCTTACTATATTGGTCTAAATAAAGTGACTAAGATAAATGGCGTTGGCGAAATTGACGCTATTTCAGAAAAATTATACGCGGCAATTGAACCGCATTTAAATTAAAAAATGGCATCAGACAATTTTGTTGATTACGTAAAAATTCATTGTACATCAGGTAGTGGTGGTGGAGGTTCTACGCATTTCCGTAGGGAAAAATACATTCCTTTGGGTGGTCCCGATGGTGGTGATGGAGGACGAGGTGGACACGTGATTTTAAGAGGAAATAAACAACTTTGGACTTTACTACATTTAAAATTTAAGAAACACATTAAAGCTAGTCACGGTGCTCATGGTGCTGGAAATTTAAAAACAGGTTTTCAAGGTGAAGATGTTTATATTGAAGTCCCACTTGGTACGTTAGCGAAAGATGGTGAAACAGGCGAAGTATTGTTCGAGGTTACACAAGATGGTGAGGAATACATTATTCAACGTGGTGGAAAAGGTGGAATGGGAAACAATTTCTTCAAGTCACCAACGAATCAAGCACCACGATATGCACAGCCTGGTGAAGAAAGTTTAGAGGGTTGGAAGATTCTCGAAATGAAAGTCTTAGCGGACGTTGGTCTCGTTGGATTTCCTAATGCTGGAAAAAGCACTTTGCTATCGGTTATTACTGCTGCGAAACCAGAAATTGGTGATTATCCATTTACTACTTTGCGCCCAAATTTAGGAATCGTTTCATACCGTGATCATCGTTCGTTTGTTATGGCAGACATTCCTGGAATCATCGAGGGAGCGCATACTGGAAAAGGTTTAGGTTTGAGATTTTTGCGACATATTGAACGAAATTCATTGTTGTTATTCTTAATTCCTGCAGATAGTGACGACATCAAAAAAGAATTCAAAATCCTTTTGAATGAATTGAAACAATATAATCCAGAATTATTACATAAAGAACGATTGTTAGCCATTTCAAAATCAGATATGTTGGATGAAGAAATGATAGCAACCATGAAAAAAGATCTGCCTAAAATCCCTTACGTTTTCATTTCATCAGTAGCGCAGCAAGGGTTAGTTGAACTTAAAGATTTACTTTGGAAACACCTTAACGAAGATGAACAAGCTTGAGTCGATTGACAGAGCTATAGTCCTTTTCGTAAATGGTTTACACACTCCGTTACTGGATGAAATTATGTGGTTTCTTTCAGGGAGATTTAGCCTTATTCCTCTTTATATCTTATTGTTAGTCTTGCTTAAAAAATATAATTTTTGGCAAAATACTTTCGTGATTTTACTTGGTTTGGTATTGACTATTTTTATAGCAGATCAACTCTCTGTTCATTTATTTAAAAACATCTTTGAGCGTTACCGACCCTCGCACAATGAATATTTGAAACATTTACTTCATTTTTACGAGGTGAATCCAGGTGAATTTTACAAAGGAGGAAAATATGGCTTTGTTTCTTCCCACGCAACGAATTTCTTTGCATTAATTTTTTACCTAACTCCATTTTACAAGGAAAAGAAAAAACTACTATTTTGGAGTTTAGTTGGAATAGGTTGTCTAGTTGGGCTGAGTAGAATTTACTTGGGCGTTCATTATTTATCAGATGTTTTGATTGGAGGATTACTCGGAAGCTTAATCGGCACCTGTTTTTCCAAGTTAACTTACAATTTCTTAACCAAATCAATTAATCGATTCGAATAACCAGATTCGTTGTCATACCAACTTGAAATTTTCACAAGTTTTCCTAACACTATTGTCAATTCTGAATCAAATAAGCAACTTAGTGGACTTCCAATAATATCTACTGAAACAATTGGATCCTCGGTGTAGCCTAAAATTCCTTTTAAGTAAGTTTCTGAAGCGTTTTTCATTGCCGCATTTATTTCTTCAACCGTAATTGGGTCTTCAGTGAAAAGTGTCAATTCAGTCATTGAACCATCAGAAACTGGAACCCTTACACTCCCACCAGTCATTTTTCCTTTGTATTCTGGATATATTTTGATTACTGCTTTCGCTGCTCCCGTTGAAGTAGGGACAATAGATACTGCTGCTGCTCGCGCTCTTCTTAAATCCTTGTGAGGCGCATCATGTAAACGTTGATCAGAAGTATAACTATGAACTGTAGAAATATAAGCGTACTCAATTTGAAACAAGGAACGCAGAACAGAAATCATTGGTACAACGTTATTTGTAGTACAAGATGCATTTGAAATAATGGAATCATTTTCAGTTAAAACTTCCTCATTAACACCTAGAACAACTGCTTTAATATCTGCATCAGATGCAGGTGCTGAAATGACAACTTTTTTTGCTCCCCCGATTAAATGTTTCGAAGCCAATTCTCTCGTCAAAAATAAACCTGAAGATTCGATAACAATTTCCACGTTGTTGAGTCCCCAAGTAATCAATTCTGGATTTCTTTCGTGGGAAAAAATTATTTTTTTTCCATTTTCAAAGGTTACCTCATCGCCGTTAATAGTAAATTCCATAGGGAAAATACGGTGCACACTATCATACTTCAATAAATGCATAAGTGTCTTTGTGTCTGCTGGATCATTTACCATTGCTAAATTGATAGAATCATCCAACAAAGCTAAACGAGTAAAGTAACGACCAATTCTCCCAAAACCATTTATTCCTACATTTTTCATTTTCAAATTTTTAATATACAAATGTAATTAACAATAGGATTTAGAATAAGTTCAAGTATGAATTCAATCTTAATTAATCCTAATAGTAAGTTTTCAAATTATTTTAAAATAAAGCTCCTTAAAAAAGAATCTTTTCAATTTAATTGGCTTTCGTTATAAATATTCTTCAATCGATTGAACCTTATTGTCACCATCTGTAAAAACAACAATTGGAACAAAAGTTTCTAATTCTTCATCATTTAAAGTGCAAAAAGTTAATACATGAACTGTATCACCTTCACTTGCGTGCAAAGCTGCTCCACCATTCATACACACCATTCCAGTTCCTCTTTCGCCTGGAAGAACGTAAGTCATTATTCGTGAACCGCTTGACGCATTATTAACGTAAACTTGCTCGTACTTTTTAAGATTTGCAGCTTCCATTAGTGCAACGTCAATTGTAATTGAACCTTTGTAATCAACATTTGCTTCTGTTACTCGAACTGTATGAATTTTAGATTTTAAGATTGTATATTCCATTTTGTTAATTTTCCTGTAAATTTAATAAATCTATTTTAAATTGTAATTAACGTCTTATTTAACACCAAAATAATCAGTAACAAAAGGATGATCCAACCACCCTTTATCAAATTGAGCAGCAACAGTTCCACAACCTGCATTGATTTCAAGAATCAACGGTTTTGAGTCTGTTATTGCAACGTCAAAAGCTATTAAAGGAAGTTCGGGATATTCGTCACATGTTTTATCAACTAATGCTAATAACTCTTTCCAATATGGCATTTGATAATTGAAAATTGTGATGCCAGAAATCGGGTTTTTTTCCAAGATTTCGCCCGTTCTATCCAAACCGTTTGTGGAGATTTTACCCGTTGTTAAATCAATTGAAGCGCTGTAGGAACCACCATTCACCATGTGATCCGTAATTTTTCCTCCATTCATTTGAATCGAAGCTGCAACTGGAAATTTTTGTCCTTTAGATTTATTGTAAATAACGTATCGCACTGTTCCACAATAATCAGAACCTTGTAATGCAATGATTTCCTCGTGGTTATAAACAAAGGATTGATAAATATGATTATCCAAAATTGAATCTGTTGATGCCAATAAATGAATACCTTCGCCCCCATTAGAAAATCTTGGTTTTACTAAAATTCTATTCGAATCAGCTATTTTTAAGAGTTCGGAAAATGACTTATTATTAACAATGCACTTTGAATCGTTCGCAGTAACAATAAAAATTTCAGGAATATCAATTCCTCCATTAAGCATTCGTTCGTACATCTTGTGCTTATCATAGGTAATTTCCCTTCTTTCTAATTTAATTTTTTCATAAATACCATGAGTAATACTTCTTGGTATCACTTTCATTAACTCATCATGGGAAATTTCAGAAAATAGATTAACAACTTTCGTATAAAAAGAGGTGTGAAATAAAACTGTTTTGTAGTTTACTTTAACGCCGTTTTTTTTTAATAATTGGTAGTAAAAACGATTGTATTTTACTAATTCATTTAGGGTTTTAAAAAATCCAATTTTATTGATTCTTTTCTTGGTACTTCGAAAATAACCTGGTACTTTTTTTATTTTTTTTAGCATGTTAATGTTAATGAATTAAATTCTTGAGTAGTTTATAAAATGGAGTTTGTTTAAAATTAAATTACGCCCCAAAATTAACTACATTTGTCTTATAAAAAACACCTAACTTACTACATACACAATGTTTGCATCGCAATATGAAATAAAAAAAAAAACAGAAAACACTAATGAAAATGACTTCAGCTCACTGATTAATACCCTTAAAAATGATCTAAACCAAAATTTAGTTGATCATTCCGAATTTAAAGAAGTTAGTTTAAGTCTAAACAATTCGTTAAATTCATTTTCATTTTCAGCTATAATTGACAACAACTTTTTACAAAATCATCAATTTTTAAACAAACATTTAGGTAAAATCAATTATGAGCTTAAAAACTCTCATGGGTCTTATTTCATTGGAGTTGTTGAAACATTAGATGATTGGAAAAAGAAACAAACTATTCTTAAAAAGCCCTTTATTGGTAAAATAGTTCGAGTTATTTATTTCATTTTTTTTAGAATTTTACCTAAGCTCAGATGGTATCAGTTTATAACTTTTAACAAATCCAGAAGATTACTCTCAAAGGCAGAAGTTTTAGGTAGATTTGTATACAACGGCTTTGAAATTTGTAGTTTTTTTCCTATACAATCGAAGCATCATGTTTTCATTTTGAAAAGAATTAGAGAACCTCTGCAACAATCTACAAGTGAAGGCGTATTACTAAAAATTAATCGAATCGGAAAAAACGGAAAAAAATTTAAAGTATACAAACTAAGAACCATGCATCCATATTCAGAGTACCTTCATGAATACATGATTAACACACATGGTTTCAATGAAAAGGGTAAAATAAAAAATGATTTTAGAGCAGCAAAATGGGCGAGATTTTTCAGAAAATACTGGTTGGATGAAATTCCCCAATTATTAAATGTTTTAAAACTTGAAATGAAATTGGTTGGAGTTAGACCAGTTAGTGAGACCTACTTTAGCTCTCTTCCAAAAGAAATCCAAGAAAAAAGAATTCAACATAAACCGGGATGTATACCTCCTTACGTTGCTCATGATTTTGGCACAACAAAAGAAAGTGTTATTAAGGCTGAACTTGTTTACATGGCTCAAAAAAGAAAAAATCCATTTAGCACTGACATAAAGTATTTTTTTGTCTCTATCTTTAAAATAGTATTCAAAGGGAAACGTTCTTCCTAAACTTCGCAATTAATGACAACCATTTTTTTTAAAACTATTTTCTTTATAACGTTGACCTTGAGTTTATACTCTTGTAAAAACGCAGAAAAAACAATTTATTTTCAAGGAGAAATTCCGCAACAAAATGTTCAGCTTCATCAAAAATATATCCCTACTATTCGTGTAAATGACTTGCTAGAAATAAAACTCACAGCATCAAATGAGGAAGCTGTAAAAATGCTCACTCCTGAAATTCCAAATGGACGATCAACTGTAACTTATTCCTCAGGTGGAGTTGCAAAAGGTGGGTTTTTGGTTAATAGTATGGGAGAAATTGAGCTTCCCTTTATAGGGAAATTTGTAGTTGCAAATAAAGGAAGGGAAGAAGTTGAAAATGAAATTGAAAAAAAATTGAGTGAATATATTCAAGATCCTATTGTTCAAATTCAAATTATCAATTTTAAAGTTACAATTCTTGGAGATATAAGAGCGCCAGGTACTTACAACGTTCCCAATGAAAAAATGACAATTATGGAGTTAGTTGGAGTTGCTGGAGATTTAAATATTACAGGAAAAAGAAAAGAAGTCAAATTGATTCGTGAAGAAAATGGTGCAATAAAGGAATACACAATTGATTTAACTCAGAAAAGTATTTTTAATCAAAACACCTATTTTCTTCAACAGAACGATATTGTTTATGTGAAACCGAATAGAGCTAAAATGAGTAGTGCTAACGCAAGTCAACTATTTTTGCCAATTATTTCTACAATTTCAATCGTGCTTAGTGCAATCAGTATACTTATTAAATAATGGAAGAAAACCAACTTACTATTTTTGACAACGAGCAAAGTCAAAAAATAAATTACAAAGAAATTGCTATTAAATACCTCCAAAGGTGGAAGCTTTTCGCGGTATTAATAGCAGGCGCTTTACTTTTTTCAACGATTTACCTACGGTACAAAGTTCCTCAATTCGAAGCTTCAACCACAATCTTAATTAAAAATAATCAGAAAGGTGGGTCAGGGATGTCTGAAACGTCTGCTTTCGAAGACTTAACTATTTTTTCAAATGGAAGTTCAATAGAAAATGAAAAAGCAATATTAAGTTCTAGAAACTTAATGAGGAATGTTATTAATCGGTTAAATCTTAGAGCAGAATATTATGCTATTGGAAAGGTTACTGGTTTCAAACGGAGAGAAATTTACCAACTTAACCCAATAAATGTAAATATTTCTGAAAGTGATTCAGCTAAAACGGATGAATTTTCATTCAATTTAGCAATCACTATATTAAATCATAAAAATATTGCTATTCAACCGTTAAATGGAAATAAAAAGATTGAGATACCTTTTAATAAATGGCAAACGATAAAGAAAGGAGTTAAAGTAAAAATTTCAAAAAATGAATATTTTAATGATGATATAATTGGTAGGAATTACGAGTATAAATATATTCCATTAGAATCCGCCGTAAATAAATACTTAAGTAAAATTACAATTTCTCAACTTGCCACAGGATCGACGATTCTTACAGTGAAAATGAAAGATAATTCCAAAGAAAAAGCACAAGATATTTTGGACGAATTAGTGAATCAATATAATGAAGATGCTATCAGTGATAAAAATATAATTTCAAAAAATACTTCCGATTTCATTAGTGACCGTGTTCGTGTAATTTCAAAAGAATTGGGAGACATCGAGGATTCCGCCAAAATTTTTAAAAACAATAACGATTTAACGAATATTCAGTTTGAGACAGAATCAGGTGTCAACTCTTCAAACGATATAAGAATGAAGTATATTGATGCTAATACGCAGTTACAATTAAGTTACATGATGTTAGAACATCTTCAAACGAATAATCGTCCTGATGATTTAATCCCAATTAATCTTGGTTTGGCAGATAATCGAATTGAAAATATTATCCAACAACACAACATATTAGTGATGGAACGTATCGAAGAGTTAAAAACCACGACTTTAAAAAACCCTAAAATAATAAACCTTTCTAACAGAATTAGTGAATTTAAAATCAATATTGAAACCAGTATAAAAAACTTAATTCAAGCCAAAAAAAGAATTCTTCTAGAAATTGAAAAAGAAGAAAATCGAATTGATAGGAACCTTGCGAGAATGCCTGGTTTTGAAAAAGATTTGAGAGGAATTATAAGACAACAAGAAATTAAAGAAGCTCTTTATATTTATTTATTGCAAAAAAGAGAAGAAGCACAAATAGCACTTGCCGTTGGAATTGGGAATGCGAAAATTGTAGATTCTGCTTACAGTAATGGAAGTATTGTTTCTCCGAAAAAAACCTTTATTTACGCAGGTTCCTTATTCTTTTCCATCGTGTTGGGAATTTTAATTATTTATTTAGGTGAGACACTTTATGATAAAGTAAATTCTAAGCAAGACATTGAACAATATAAATTACCTTTTATTGGTAATATTCCTTTGGGACAAGCGGGGCAACAAATTGTTATATCAAGAGGAAGCAAAACAGCTATTTCCGAAGCCTTTCGTGAATTAAGAACAAATGTTGACTTTATTCTAAAAAGTAAAAAAGGAGCAAAATTCATTTTTGTAACTTCTTCCGTTGCAAAGGAAGGAAAATCATTTACAGCAGTAAATTTATCTTTATCAATTGCTTTATCTAATAAGAAAGTTCTTCTCGTTGGTCTGGATTTACGTGCACCAAAACTGGAACAATACATCGGTAAAGAAAGATCAAAAGGGATTACCAATTATATAATTGATGAAGAATTAAATCTTGATGACTTAATTTATACCACTGAACTAAATAAAAACGTTGATATTCTTCCTTCAGGTGACATTCCACCTAATCCTTCCGAATTAATTATGAGTGAACGTCTCGAGAAAATTTTTAAGGAAATTAGTGAGAAATATGATTATATCATAGTTGACACCGCACCAGCAGGAATCGTTACAGATACGTTTTTACTAACAAAATATGCAGATATTTTCCTTTATATTGTACGAGCTCACGAACTTCCAAAAAAAATGCTTAATATTCCTTCGGAGATAAATAGAGAAAAACGCTTACCTAACATGAAAATTTTACTTAACGGAACAAAGGCTAGTAAAGGTTATGGTTACGGATATGGTTATGGATACGGATATGGTTATGGATACGGATACACCCAAGGTTATTACGAAGATGATGCGAACATTACACCGACTTGGAGAAAGCGTTTAAATCCTTTAAATTGGTTTAAAAAGAACTGAAATAAAGCAAAAAAATTGTTTATATTTCAATTCCGACTGGGCAATGATCTGAGCCTAAAACTTCATTAAGAATAAAAGCATCTTTAATCTTTGGTAGAAACACCGCAGATACAAGGAAGTAATCAATGCGCCATCCAACATTTTTTTGACGTGCCCCTGCTCTATAACTCCACCAAGTATATTTTATAGTTTCAGGATATTTAGCACGAAATGAATCGTGTAAATCATTGGAAATAAAATGGTTCATACCATCTATTTCTTCTTGCATAAAACCTGCTGACTTATTATAATTTTCTTTTGGTCGTGCTAAATCAATCGCCTTATGAGCAACATTGAAATCGCCACAAACAATAATTGGCTTTGATTTTTCTAAATTTTTCAAATAAGTTAAAAAGTCAGCATCCCAACGTTGGCGATAACTTAATCTAGCTAATTCACTTCCTGAGTTAGGAACATAAACACAAATCAAGAAAAAATCTTCAAATTCGGCACATGTAACTCTTCCTTCTTGGTCGTGCTCCTCGTTCATTAGTTTATACGACACATTTAAAGGAAGTTTCTTCGTCAGGATTGCAGTTCCAGAATACCCTTTTCGTTCGGCTCCGTTCGCAAAAACAGCATAATCCTTTAGACTATCCACAGCCACTTTGACTTGTTCAGATGTTGCTTTCGTTTCTTGCAAACAAATAATATCAGCATTTACTTCTAACATATCTTGAACAAAAGTACGGCCAGTAATTGCACGAATACCGTTTACATTAAATGAAATTATTTTCATAAGGCGTATTAATCGTTGCTTTTACATTGTTCTTCAGGTCTTGCACCACACAATCCGCAAGATGCACCTTGTTTTTGCAACATAGGGTTGTTACTCGCACACGTCCCTGCAAATTTTCCATCTTTTTTTATTAATATTTTTATCGCAATGCCAGCAACCGCAAGACCTAACAATAAAATAGTTAACAACACAACTGCCATTTTTTTATTTTTCTTGTAAAATTAGTGCTTATTAATTCTTTTGAATAATTCTCCCTTGATTATATTCATTTTTTAACAAAATAGAAGGATTTCCATAATACCACAAATCACCCTTTCCATTTAATTCTGCTTTTAATTTACATCCTTCTGCATTAATTTTTGAAAGAATTGGAGAAATAGACAAAACTGAAATAGAATCTTGAACTTGTAAGTTTCTAGTATCAAAATAACCACTTCCGTCTACGTCAATTCGTAATGTTTTAGTGAAGCCTTTAAAAGTAAAATCTCCCCAGCCGTGTGGATTTAGCATATTCAAACCATTTGCATTCAACTCAAAAAAGACTGAACCTGCGCCATCTTCAATTTTTATATTCAATTTATCAAAATTTAAAATCCCTCTACTTACTAGTGAATCCGTCCCTTTGAAATAAATATCGTTTAACTGTTTAAAGTGTATTTCCACTGATACTTTTCTCTTTTGATAACCCAAAAAATTACATTTATTTAGGTTTTGAATTTTTAAATTTGAAGACAGACTTATAACCTCAACCAAATCAATTAAATTTTTTCCAGCTTCAATTTTTACAAATTCCACAGAATCTTGAATTAAGGTGTATTTTACATGCTCATACAATTCCAATTTTTCAAAAGGTTGTACCCAAATTAATTTTGTGGTTGTTTCCCCAGCCGATTTCCAACATGTTCTCTCATTCGATTTTTTACATGCTATTAAGACAAGAAGTAACAGGAAGAAAAAAACTAAATTTCTCATCTTTGTTTAAAATTGAGCGTATATCCTACTCCTATTTCCATATAATCTGCTTTTGCAAAATGAGATTTCAACGTGAAATTCAATAAAATTCCATTTGAAAATTGATAACGGCTCCCGATTCTAAAATAAACAGGGCCATCAGGTTTGTAAATGTCACGAATGTAAGTTCCTGCACCAAATAAAAAACTAAATTTTTCAAATGGAACAATATATCCAGCGAATAAAGCAACTTGAACAATACTCAATTCTGATTTTGGGACAAGTGGTTCAATTCCTTTAATCGATTGTTTGGAAAATAAATCAAGCGCTATCTCAAATCCTGCCTTTGATGAAATTATTCTTCGTGTGTAAAGACTCATAGCGTAAACTGGAAAACGTTTTGTTCCAATTGGATTAACCTCCTTCATTGAAAAAATGCCCAGAACACCAAATTGCCATTTTTTAAGCGAAATTTTGCTTTCTTGAAAAGTTACTTCCTTCTTTTTAGTTTTTAGTTTTCGACCGTATCCAATTGAAAGATATGGAAGATTAATTCCATAATTTGGAACTTTAAATGCGGCGTTACTAAAGTGTGTCATATCTAATCCTAATGTGAAAAAATTAGTTCCGAAATTGTAATTCACTTTTGTTCCAATAACTATCGTGGCATTTATTTTAGAAGCAATTGCGTTGTTCTTAGGATTGTAAATTGGGTCAAATGTTTTGCTTGTATATCCTAAACCAAATCCCATTTTCCAATTCCATTCAACATGTTTTCCTTTAATCATAGGTATTTCTGCAAAACCAGACAATCCGACATACCTTCCCAATAAATCATTATTTCCAACCGAACCAACGAACAAGGTTGCACCGACTTTTGGTTCTCGGTAGGCAATATGCCAATTTTTTGAACCTCTCGTTTGAACGAAGTAAGTCAATTCAATCGCTTTAGCCGTTTCCTGTGGTAGATGCCCTAAAACTCCACGGTGGGCAGCAAGAAAACCTAACTTCTGACGAAACTCAAATCCATGTTCACTTTTCATCTGTGCAATCACAAATGAAGCTGAAAAAAGGAAATTTAAAATTACAAACAGTCTTTTCACGAATTAACAAAGTTAAACAAAGGAAAATGAGTTATAACCTTAATTTTGCGGAAAAAAAGATGGATGCAAGACTTGTAGCTTTTGAACGCCTGTTAAACGTAATGGATGAACTCCGAGAAAAATGCCCTTGGGATCAAAAGCAGACGATGGAAACCTTGCGAAACCTCACCATTGAAGAGACTTACGAGCTTGCAGATGCCATTACAGAAAATGACTTACCTGCTATTAAAGGTGAATTAGGCGACCTTTTTTTACACCTTGTTTTTTATAGCAAAATTGGACAAGAAAAAGGTGCTTTTGATATTGCCGATGTGTTAAATGCCATTTGTGAAAAACTTATTTTCCGTCACCCACATATTTATGGTGATGTGAAAGTGAAAGACGAAGAAGAAGTCAAAGCGAATTGGGAAAAATTAAAATTAAAAGAAGGAAGAAAATCTGTTTTGGAAGGCGTTCCTTCTTCCCTACCCGCTTTAGTAAAAGCAACTCGAATTCAAGAAAAAGTTAAGGGAATTGGATTTGAATGGGAAAATCGCGAAGATGTTTGGAAAAAAGTAGAAGAAGAACTGCAAGAATTTAAAGTGGAAGTGGATGCAAATTCAACGCACATAGAAGAAGAATTTGGTGATTTACTTTTCTCATTAGTAAATTATGCTCGATTCATTCATATTTCGCCTGAAAGTGCTTTAGCATTTACCAATCGAAAATTCATAAAACGATTTCAATTAATGGAAGAAATGATTTTAGAAAACGCTAAGGACATCCAAGAATTAAGCCTCGAGGAAATGGATGTTTATTGGGATAAAGCAAAAAAAATATTAAAAGGAATAAAAATATGAAACAAATAGAAATCCAAATTATAGAAACCGCAGTCCTTTTTGCAATCGTTTTAGGTGTTAAATTATTAGCGCGAAATTCGGTCAATCGCCTACTAAACAGAATGGAATTCGATACAAAAAGGAAACAAATTTCCCACCGCATCATCAATCTTTTTCTAACGCTTTTTATCGTGACCGTACTTGCTGGCATTTGGAATATTGAGAAAAAACAACTAATTGTTTTTATGACTTCCGTTGTTACAGTTTTAGGAATCGCCTTTTTTGCTCAATGGTCTATTTTATCAAATATTACATCGAGTTTAATTTTGTTTTTCAACCATCCAATGAAAATAGGTCAGCGCATACGTGTGATGGATAAAGAATATGATATTGAAGGAGAATTAATTGACATTTCCTTCTTTTTCTTGTACATCAAAAGTGATGCAGGAGAATTAATTACGATTCCAAATACTATTGTTCTTCAAAAGACAGTCGTTACTAAAATTTGAGACATACCAGCTTTTATTTTAGATTTTTAGTCAAAAATAAATGCAAAGGAACAAGTTCAACACTTCCTAATTCATTGCTAAAAATATCTGATTGATTTACTGTTACAATTGTGGATTTGTCCATACCGAAAAATTTCATTGCTTCGTATGCACCCTTCAATTCTCTGTCTTGATTCTCAAAATTAAAGTCAAAACAAACTTGATATAAAGCCTTTATTTGCTCTTTTTCAAAAACTACAAAATCACATTCGTACTTTTCCTTGAAATAATATATTTCTGTAAACGAACGACGTAGATGTAGAAACACTAAATTCTCTAATCTTCTGCCATTTTCTTCTGTAAACACAATAGAAAGATTAGAAAATAAACCTAAATCAATCGAATAAACTTTCTTTTGATTACGCTCTTGCGCTTTTAATGAATAACTAAACATTGGTACATTCACTATCAAATATGCATTTTCAAAATAAGAGATATATTCCAATAATGTGCTAACCGATTTGAATTGAAATAAGGCAGAAAGTTTAGTAGCTGAATAAGCCTTGCCGATATTTGAAAGTAAATAGATTGCTAATCTTCTCAAAGTCTGAACGTCCCGAACACCATACCTAACAGCGATGTCACGGTAAAGTATATCGTCCCAAAGTTGATGTAAAACCAAAGGGTTGTTCGTTTTTAAATATTCTGGAAATCCACCAACTTGCATATATTTCAGGGCACTCTCTTTGGTGCTTTCTAATTTTGAAAACTTCAAAAACTCACTAAAAGAAAATGGAAATAATTCCGAAGATAAATGCCGACCTGTTAATTTCGTTCCCAATTCTTTGCTTAATAAATTAGCATTAGAACCAGTTACTACGACTTGAAAACCTTCATCTAATTTTTGTCGGATATACCATTCCCAATGCGCCAACATTTGAATTTCATCAAAAAATAAATGAGTAAAATTATCGCGTTCTATTATCGCATCTAACCGACGAAAGTCGTCTAATTCAAATCCCGCCAACCTTGGGTCTTCAAAATTAATGAACAGCGACACATCTTTGTTTTGTGAGATTAATTGGTACATCAACGTGCTTTTTCCGCAACGTCGAACACCTGTGATTATGTTAGCGAAATTTTCTGTTAGTGTGTAATGTTGTGTTTCCTCACGTTCCGTTCCTAAAATACGACGTTGCAGATTTTTCTTCTGAAATTGTATCACTTCATCTATTTGAGGCTGACTAACCATTATTAATGTTTAGACAAAGTTACAATTTTGTTTGATATTAAACAACAACTTTGATTGATAGTAAACAACAACTTTGTTTAATAGTAAACTACAACTTTGTTTGATAGTAAACTACAACTTTGTTTGATAGTAAACTACAACTTTGTTTGATAGTAAACAACAACTTTGTTTGATAGTAAACAACAACTTTGTTTGATAGTAAACAATAATTTTGTTTGATAGTAAACAACAACTTTGTTTGATAGTAAACAATAACTTTGCTTGATAGTAAACAATAACTTTGCTTGATAGTAAACAATAACTTTGTTTGATAGTAAACAATAACTTTGTTTGATAGTAAACAATAACTTTGTTTGATAGTGGCAAACATAACTATCTATTGTTAACCGCGACTCGGCAAGTTTTCTTATTAGGGAAGTTTTTTTTTATTATAATTCACTAAAAAACAAGAAGTTAATTAAGTAAATAAAATCATTAAAGCTAAATCAAAATTAGAATTTTCTTAATGGGAAACACAAGAAATACTTCTCGACAGGTTGCGCTAAAGCAGAAATATTTAAGTTATCAGATGCTTTTGTTAAATCAATAATATCGCCATTTTTCATTAATATATTGATATTTTGTTTGTCTTGATTGTACGCTTTATTCGTAAGCACATCCGAATAAACAAAATAGTCAACTTCATTTCCAGCTAAATCATACATTGAACGCGCAAATTCTTTTTCCATGTCTATTCGAGCTTGTGTAAATGGCTCTTTTGAGATTTCTATTTTGAATAAATTTCGATTAACAATAGATTGTGAAAGAATCGCTAAAATTTTATCGGAATTATTTTGCCACTCTTTGATTGCTCCCAAAATATCGTAATCATCTAAACGTGCAAATTGATTTAGGACATTTGGATTTTGTTCAAAATCCTCTTGAGTAATGTCATTTTCCAAGAAAAATAATAATGCCGAACTAGCAAAAACAGGATGTCCACTTTTTACTAATTGTTTCGCTCTTCTTAGTGCATGGATCAACATGTTTTCAGCGACAACTACTGTTTTATGAAGATAGACCTGCCAATACATTAATCGTCTTGCAACAATAAATTTTTCGATTGAATAAATTCCTTTTTCTTCTAAAACAAGGTTATTATTGTGGACGTTAATCATTTCAATTAAGCGATCGGAACCAATAATTCCTTCACTAACACCAGAATAAAAACTATCGCGATTCAAGTAATCTAAACGATCCATATCTAACTGGCTTGAAACCAATTGGTGTAAAAAAGGTTTGGAATATTCATTGTTGAAAATCAACAAAGCGCGACTTAAATCACCGCCAAATTCTTCAGCAATTCGTTCAATAAAGTATCCTGAAATTTTTTCATGACTAACACCGCAAACGATATCATATTCTAAAGCATGACTAAAGGGTCCGTGACCAATATCGTGTAATAAGATTGCTAAATAAACCGCTCTTTCTTCCTCAGATGTAATCTCATGACCTTTGCGACGTATCGACACAACTGCTTGAGTCATCAAATGCATCGCTCCTAAAACGTGATGAAAACGCGTGTGAATTGCACCAGGATAAACCAAATGACTCAAGCCTAGTTGCATGATTCTACGCAGGCGTTGCATGTACGGATGTTCGATGACATCAAAAATAAATTCGTCAGGAATCGAAATAAAACCATAAACTGGGTCGTTTATAATTTTCTTCTTGTTATTTCGGTTTAAATTAGGTCGCAAGTGCTTAACTTTAAATTTCTATTCAAAACTATTAAAAATAAGACAAATGCAGGGTAAAATTCTTTGGGCGGACGATGAAATTGAGTTATTGAAACCTCATATTCTTTTTTTAGAAGCAAAAGGCTACAGTGTTGACCCCGTTACAAACGGAATGGACGCTATTGACAAAGTGCAAGAAAAAGCTTACGACATCATCTTTTTAGATGAAAATATGCCTGGAATTTCTGGACTTGAGACCCTTGCAAAAATCAAGGAAATTAATCCGTTGGTTCCTGTTGTGATGATTACGAAAAGTGAAGAGGAATACATTATGGAAGAAGCTATAGGAAGTAAAATTGCTGACTACTTGATAAAACCAGTGAATCCAAATCAAATACTTTTAAGTATAAAAAAGAATTTAGACCACAGTAAATTAGTTTCACAAAAAACTAATTCCAACTATCAGCAAGAATTTCGTCAGTTAGGAATTTTATTAAACGGACGGTTGGACGCACAAGAGTGGAGTGATTTGTACGCAAAACTAGTTTTTTGGGAATTAGAATTGGATAAAATCGAAGATTCAGGTATGCGAGAAATTCTTGAAATGCAGAAAAAAGAAGCCAATCATTTATTTGCGGACTTTATTGAAGACAATTACTTGGAATGGATGAATGGAACAGAAGATTCACCTCAAATGATTCATTCACTTTTGAAAGATAAAATTGCGCCTAAAATTGGACAAGAAAAACTGGCTGTACTAGTAATTGACAACCTTCGTTACGACCAATGGAAAATGGTTGAACCGATTTTTTCAAAGTATTTTGTGAAAGAAGAAGAAGAAATCATCTATTCCATTTTGCCAACAGCCACTCATTATGCGAGAAATGCCTTCTTCGCTGGATTATTACCGTCAGAAATTGAAAAACGTTTCCCAAATTTATGGAAAAACGAAGAGGATGAAGGTGGGAAAAATATGCACGAAAAAGACTTTTTAGAAGCAAATTTGAAACGTCTTGGCAAAAATGTTAAATGGTCTTATAATAAAATTACGAATGTTGAAGCTGGAAAAAAATTGGCAGAGAATTTTAATACCATCAAAGAAAATGACGTAAATTTCATTGTTTACAATTTCGTAGATATGCTTTCACATGCACGTACCGAAATGGAGGTTATTCGCGAATTGGCAGAAAATGAAGCTGCTTATCGCTCAATAACCGTTTCTTGGTTGGAACATTCTCCGCTACTTGACATCATTAAAAAAATTGCGGACGCTGGAATTCGATTAGTAATTACAACTGATCATGGAACTATTCGTGTGCAAAACCCGGTGAAAATTGTTGGGGAACGCAATACCAATAGTAATTTGAGATACAAAGCTGGAAGGGGATTAAATTACAACGCGAAAGAAGTTTTTGTAGTTAAAAATCCACAAGAAGCCTTTTTGCCGAAAATCAAAATGTCAGCTGAATTTGTATTCGCAAGAGAGCAAGATTTCTTCGTTTATCCCAATAATTACAACCATTTTGTAAATTATTATAGCGATACATTTCAACATGGGGGAATTTCTCTCGAAGAATTATTGATTCCGTTTGTTGTAATGAAAGCTAGGAGTTAAAATTGTCAGGATAATTTGCTTTTTAGTTGCTATTTTTGGTATTCTATTCACTTTTCCAAATGCGGCTAAATTCCAGCTCTCCTCCATTAAATCAATTATTCATTGTTGGAAGATTAATCTTCTTACTCTTAATTTCACACAATTTATTTTCGCAAAATTACACCCAAACGGTAAAAGGAAAAATAGTAGATGAAGATACGAAAGCACCTATTTTTGGAGCTAAAATAATTATCTTAAACACTTCCCCAACTTTAGGTGCAACAAGTAACGCCGATGGTTTTTTTACAATTGAAAAAGTGCCAATCGGAAGATATGATTTTAAAACAACTTACATTGGTTTCGAAGACTCCAAATTACAACAGATTCAAGTTGTTAGCGGAAAAGAGCTGATGTTAAACATAGAATTAAATGAAAGTATCAAAAACTTAGAATCCGTTACTGTCAAAGCCAATTCCAAAAATAAACCACTAAATGAAATGGCATCTGTAAGTGTGCGGACATTTAATGTGGAAGAGACGCAACGTTATGCCGCAAGTTTCAATGATCCAGCGAGAATGGCGGTTTCATTTGCTGGAGTAAATACGAGTAACGACGCAAGCAATGAAATCATTGTTCGTGGGAATTCTGCACGCGGAATGCTTTGGAGAGTGGAAGGCATAGAAATTCCAAGTCCGAATCATTTTAGCAATGGAGAAGGCGGATCAGGAGGTGGAATTAGTATATTAAGTAGTCAGATTTTAGGTTCTTCTGATTTCTACACTGGCGCATTTCCAGCAGAATATGGCAATGCACTTTCTGGGGTTTTTGATATTAAATTCAGAAAAGGAAATTACCAAAAAAGAGAATATTCTTTTCAAGTTGGGATTTTAGGAATGCAAACATCGTTAGAAGGACCATTCAGTAAAAAATACAACGGTTCCTATTTAATAAATTACCGATATTCTACACTTATAATGCTGAACGCTATTGGATTGCCTATTGTAGAAAATGCTTTAGTTCCCCAATTTCAAGATATAAACTTTAACTTTTATTTCCCGACTAAAAAGGCAGGCAATTTTACGCTTTTCGGATTAGGAGGACTTTCAACTGCTGGAGAATTAGCTGTCAAAGATTCAACGACTTGGGAAAAGAGGTCAGATCGCTATCAAGATAATAATTATCAACTTATTGGCGCAACTGGAACCACACATACTTATTTATTCAAAAATCACAAAACTTACCTCAAAACAGTTATTGCCATTTCAAGTGACGATTTAAAATACAGATTGGATTCTCTTGATAATGATTATGGACTGGTAACGGCTTACAACGAAAAATTATCCTACAAAACGGTTCGGATAAATACCTTTTTAAATCATAAATTTAACGCTCGAAATATCTTGCGAATTGGTGGAATTTACAGCCAATATTTTTATTCAATTATCTCGAGAGGCTTAGAGCTAGCAACTGGCGAACAAGGAATCTTTATTAATGAAAAAGGCAACACAGGATTAATCCAAACTTATGCACAATGGAAGTTTAAAATAACTGAAAAAATAGATTTAAATACGGGTTTTCATGGCAGTTACTTTGTACTAAATAAACAAAGCAAAGTCGAACCTAGAGTAGGTTTTCAATGGCGGTTTAAATCCAAACAAAGTTTAAGTTTTGGAGCTGGGTTGCACAGTAGAATAGAACCAATTTCGGTTTATTTAGCTCGAAGTTACAATGATAGCGTTAATTATTCACTACCAAATTTCAATCTTGGACTAACTAATTCATTTCACTCTGTTGCTGGCTATGATTGGAGTTTTGGTGCCAATACACGCTTAAAAATAGAGATTTATTATCAGTATTTATTTAACGTTCCTGTCGACACAACAAGTGGAAGTGTCGAAAGTATTTTAAATTTTAATGCCGGACTTACGAGAACTTCTTTGTCAAACAACGGCTTCGGAAGAAATTATGGAATGGAAATTACAGTTGAAAGATTCTTCGCAAAAAACTACTTTTTTCTGTTTACAGGCTCTTTGTTTCAATCAGAATATAACATGGGTGACGGAAAATGGAGAAATA